>OGWT01000688.1_pt1 | contig 27203 bp, 11 predicted proteins | sample 1576101 | NCBI WGS metagenome assembly OGWT01 (sample SAMEA3541481, study PRJEB24748) | human gut metagenome | biome: human gut; feature: human-associated habitat; material: faeces | place: China | collected 2012 | reverse complement strand
GATCGGAAAGATATCCGTATGCCGAGAGCTGATTGCTTAATATTGTACATTGATTTTGGATTTCCGCAGTCCGAAGTTCGACCGCACGCGACTCGTAAAATGCTACGATTCCGAAAAGTGTTGCAAGGCAGGGTATCAGCCCTGCCAGCATTGTACAAAGAATCACACAAAAACGCATGTTCCCGATAATTTTACGGTTGGATACAAATTGATATTTAATCTTGGAAATAATAACCCACTCCCCACTTTGTATGTACATATTTCGGTTCACTCGGATTCATCTCAATCTTCTCACGAAGCCTTCGGATATGTACGTCTACTGTTCTTGCATCTCCCGGGTAATCATATCCCCACACCAGATTCAGCAGATTTTCTCTGCTGTATACTTTGTTTGGATTCATTGCCAGAAGCTCTAAAACATCAAATTCTTTTGCCGTAAGATTGATCTCTCTCTCTCCGATAAATACTCTTCTGCTCTCACAATCAATCTTTAAGCTTCCTTTGATCAGCACCGGTCCGCCTGCCGGTTCTTTCCGTTTCGACGTCCGCCTCATGATGGCTTTGATCCTCGCCTTCACCTCTAAAATGTTAAACGGTTTCGTTATATAATCATCCGCACCGGTACGCAGCCCCTCCAATGTATGCTCAATCGCAGTACGAGCTGTAAGAAGCACCACGGGGATATGACAGGTGGCAAAATCCGACTTTATCTCCTTACATAGTTCGGTCCCCGTCATTCGGGGCATCACTACATCACTAAGGATAATATCCGGCTGTTCCTCCCTACCTTTCTGCAGCCCTTCTTCTCCGTCAGCGGCAGTCAATACTTCGTAATAGGGTGAGAATAGCCCTGCCAACATTTCACGCAACGAATCATTATCTTCCACAATCAGCATTTTAGCACCTTTGATACGTTCTTTTAACGGTTCTTCTTCCAGTTCCTCCTGGCCAGTGATAAGAAATGCATCTGTTTTTACTGCCGCCACTTCATTTTTTATCATTTCATCCAACTGTTCATCAGTGAAATGCTCTTTACCCAATTTCAGAGTAAGAGTAAATACCGTTTCCTCATCGGGAATACTGTTTGCAGTCAAAGTGCCATGATGAAGTTCCGCCAACCCTTTGCTCAAGGCAAGACCGATGCCAGTACCTTCAGAAACAGTAGAGCTTTTCTCTACCTGATAAAAGCGGGTGAAAATCTTCTCCAGTTCCTCCGGCTCAATCCCTTTCCCACTATTCCGCACTTCAACTACTGCTTCATCGACATTTCTGTAGACACGAATCGCAATGGTACCGGATTGAGGCGTATATTTAAAAGCATTAGAAAGTAGATTACTAATAATTTTCTGTATCTGACGTGCGTCATACCATACCTCCAAATCCTCTTCCTCCTTCACGAAGCTAAAATCAATCTGACGGGTAGCCGCATATTCCGCATAGAGCAAATAATTCTCATATAAGAAATCAATCAAATTGTGCCTGCGGACTTTTATCTTCATGTGCCCTTGCTCTTGTTTGCGAAAATCGAGCAACTCTGAAATCAACTCCCGAAGCTGAATACCGTTCTTATAGACATTCAGTAATTTATTATAAATGGAAGGAGCAAAGGCCTGCATTTGCAACAATGTCTCCATCTGCCCTATAATGATCGTAAGCGGTGTACGGAATTCATGAGAAATATTCGTAAAGAAACGAAGTTTGGATTGGTTCATCTCCTCCACATCACGGATATGCTGCTGTTCATATTTCAGTGATTCGCGAAGATGGAAACGTGTCTGATAAGTCCTGATTACATAATATAAAAGTCCGCCGACAATTGCTATATAAATAAGGTACGCCCACGTCGTTTTATAGAAAGGCGGCAACATGCGAATATCCAACCGATAATCTGCCTGAAACGCTTTATTCTTACCAATCGATTTAATCAACAACGTATAGTCTCCGGCAGGCAGATTAGTATAGGTGATTGTATTCTGTCCGCGTGTGCTGGTCCAGTCCTTCGAGAAACCATCTAACCGATAAACGATTTCATCTTTGTTTGCCGGAAGATAATTGGATGTCGCAAACTCGAAACTGAATATCGAGTGATTACTTTTCAAAACAATAGAAGAAGCATCGTAAAGAGAAACCGGAAGAATCCCCGAATTATCGCCTACATGAACTTCATTTCCATTCACCAACAACCGATCAGGAATAATCCGGTAATGCTTGTATATAATGTTCAACTGTTTTTCGTAGAAAGAAACCATACCGTTCATTCCTCCCAAAAAAATTTCTCCATCCTTAGTCTGGCACAAAGAGCCTTCATTTAAAGTAGTGAAAGGAAAGCCATTGGCATGATTATAATTACTGAACGTCCGGTTAACCGGATCAAAAATACAAAATCCCTGATTGGTAGTCAACAAAAGACGTCCGTTTTGAGATTCACAAACAGCGTATACACAGTCACTACCCAGTCCATCCTGCCTGGATGTAAAGCGTTCAAAATCATTTGTTTCAGGACGATACAGATTCAGCCCTCCTCCCATCGTACTTAGCCAGATCCGCTGGTTCCTGTCTTCTGCAATACAGGTAACCATATTATCGCTTATACTATTCTTTTTATTCAAATCAAAAGAATAAAGCGTAGACTCTTTAGTGTCCATATTATAACAATACACACCCTTACCCTCCACTGCTATCCAAAGACTTCCCTTTGAATCAATCTTAAGATAATGCGCCAGCTCATTAGTCAACAGGGTAAAGGTAGCTGTTTCCGGATGGAAAAGATACACTCCGTCATAAGAAGCAATGGCTAGTTGTTCCTGATAGCCTACAATACTCAATACCACATCTGATGCATGGTCCTCCTTATTCACGCTATAATGTAAGAAACGCCCGGTCCGCAAGTCCAATTTATTGAATCCTCCCTGATGGGTACCAACCCAGACTGAATTGCGTTGACGATCATAATACAGACATTTAACTTTGTTTTGTGAAAGGCTGTTCATTCCTTCTATATGCCTGTACCACTTAAATTCTTTTGTCCGGCGATCATACAAATTCAATCCTCCTCCTTCCGTAGCAATCCAGAGTTGCCCTTCTTCTCCTTCAATAATAGTCCCTACAATGGGAGAACTAAGTCCCTCACGTTCATTCTTAGACAATTTATAATGAGTATATATCTTATAATCGGGATTAAAATAGTTGACTCCTCCGAAATAAGTACCTATCCAAAAGGTTCCCTGATGATCTTTGAGAATACTGAATATGGAAGAATCACTCAAGCTGCCGGGAGCATCCGTAGTAGTAAAATGAGTAAAGACTCCGGTTTTCTTATCCAGTTTATCCAGTCCCCGTTCAGTACCTATCCAAAGATTCCCCTGATCATCTTCACAAACATTACGGACGGAATTGTCAGCAATACAGTTTACACTTCCCGCCTCCCTTTGATAATGGGTTATCTTTCCATTCCTGGAAATACGGTATAAACCATTATCCCACATACAAACCCATATATCTTCATTGGAATCCTGATAAAGATTATAAATATAAGTACCCGCAAAAAGATGTTGTTCCTCTTTACCCTTCGGATCCATAACATAGAGGCCATCGTTGTAGGAGCCAATCCAGAATCGTCCGGACTTATCCTTCAACAAACAATTAGGCAATACCTGTCCCGGAAAGTTACAATAGGGCGTTTGTATTCCGGTTGTTTCCTCCCTTTCATAGATCCTGCCATACGTACCCATAAACAATTTGCCATCACAATAAGTAATAGCGGTCATCCACTCTTTCTGTTTGTCGGAAATGTGAGTGAATGTTTCGGTCTTCATATCGAGTTCGCTGACTCCTTCTGTAGTAAGCACATATATCAGCCCCTTTCCGTTGCCGCAGATTCTTCTGACAGTACGTCCCAGTAAAGTGGTCGGATTCCCTTTTTCCTCCTTATAGGTTTTAATGCGATTACCATTATAAACATTCAGACCATCCCGAGTTCCAATCCAAATTTGTCCCCATTCATCATTATAAAGTGCATATACGGTAAATTGCGAAAGTCCGTTATCGGTAGTCAGATAATTGAAAGACATATCCTGTGCGTAAGCCGAAGGAAAAACGGCAAAGCAAAAAAGAAAAAATAGCCGGATTATGATCGTCCTATTCCTCATAATGGTGTATTCGTATAAATTAGTATTAGTTATAAAGCACTATATCGCCCCGGTTCTGTATGCAAAATTAGTTTTCTTTCTGCATAATTCTCCGATAAAATTAGATATTTTAGGGCGAAATTGCAGATTTGTACGGAAAATGCCACTCGTTTGTACGGTAAGTAGAGACGGACGGACGATTAGTGACGAGATTTGCGTATCATTTTAATCGTAAATTTAATAATCATGAAAATGCATGTACCAGAAAGCAAACGAATCATGTCGTTATTGATCATGCTGCTAACTACATCTTTTGTCTTCGCCCAAGTTACCGTCACAGGTAATGTTCGAGATGAAAGAGGAGATGAAGTCATTGGAGCTACCGTATTACTGATCGGTAGCCAGCACGGAGTGATCACAGATGTTGACGGGAATTTCAAGCTGAATGTTCCCAATGCAAAAACAGCCGTTTTACAAATTTCGTATGTCGGCTATGAAACACAAAAAATTGCCCTTAAAGGCAAGACTAAAATCAGTGTAACCTTGGCAGAAGTAGCCAATGCACTGAACGAAGTCATGGTAGTGGCATACGGTACGCAGAAAAAAGAGACACTGACAGGTGCTATCTCTTCTGTTAAAACCGACGGACTGCTCCGTTCTCCCAATGCAAGTATTGCAAGTTCACTAGCCGGACAAGTAACCGGATTATCTTCTGTCTCTACCAGCGGACAACCCGGAAAAGAAGATCCTTCTATTTATATCCGTGGAGTAGGCTCGTTGACAGAAGGTGCTTCTTCTCCTCTTATACTGGTAGACGGAGTAGAACGTTCATTCTTCCAGATGGACCCGAACGAAATAGAAAGTGTCACGGTATTGAAGGACGCATCGGCAACAGCTGTATTCGGAGTACGCGGTGCCAATGGTGTTATCCTGGTAACCACCCGTCGTGGTCAGGAAGGAAAGGCTACAATCTCTATCACTTCTTCCGTCGGTGTCCAACAACCTACCCGTATATTAAAGATGGCAGACAGCTACACTTACGCCACCTTATTTAATGAAATGAATGATAATGACGGAAAAAGCAAACATACTTTCGATGACTATGCACTGGAACGCTTCCGTCTGGGTGACGACCCCATCATGTATCCGAATATGAACTGGAGAAAATATATCATGAAAAACTCGTCCATACAGACACAGCACAACCTGAACATAAGTGGAGGAACTGACCGCGTGCGTTACTTCATTTCCATGGGCTTTTTATGGCAGGACGGACTTTTCCGACAATTTAAAGAACTGGATTACAATAATAATTATAGCTATACCCGATATAACTACCGTGGCAACCTCGACCTTGACATCACTAAGTCTACGTTGCTGAAAGTTGGCTTGGGAGGTATCGTCGGTATCACTCACGAACCGAATGACCAGGATTATCCTTACGGATTATTCTCTCTCATCAATATGGCACAGCCATTCAACAGCCCGGGTATCATAGACGGCAAACTTGTACTGACCGACCCGGGAAAATATGACGGCGTCCTGATGGACAACAATGCACTGGGACGTTACTATGGACAAGGATATGACCAGGCAACCAGCAATACCATGAATATGGACTTGCAATTAACCCAAAAGCTTGATTTCATCACGAAAGGATTATCCGTAGAAGTGAAAGGGGCCTATAATACTTATTATGTGTTTAAACAGAAACGCTATGGCTCGGTAGAAACCTATACTCCGTATTACCAATCGGCTTTGGAAAGTCCGGGACTTGATATCAATGATCCATCTTACAACAAAACGATTGTCTATCGTGTATCCGGCCAGAACAAACGCTTGAGCTACAGTGAAGATAACAACACAAGAGGGCGTGACTGGTACTTTGAAGCAAGTTTGCGTTATAACCGTAAATTCGGCGGACACAATGTCGGAGGACTTTTACTGTATAATCAAAGCAAAAAATACTACCCCAAAACTTTCACGGAAGTACCCACCGCTTACGTAGGATTAGTGGGACGCCTGACTTATGATTACAAATCCCGTTATGTAGGTGAATTCAATTTCGGATACAACGGTTCCGAGAACTTTGCACCGGAGAAACGTTTTGGTTTCTTCCCTTCCGGTTCTATCGGTTATGTAATCTCTGAAGAAGCATTCATGAAAAAACAGAAAGTAGTGGATTACTTGAAACTGCGCGCTTCCATCGGTCTGGTAGGTAATGACAATATCAGCGACAATCGTTTCCTTTATCTATCCAACTCCTGGCTGGTAGACCAGCTACCCAGTGAAAAAGATTACTGGAACGCTTACAAGAATGGCTACAATTTCGGTTTTAATAATGGCAACATGATAAAAGGAGCAATTGAAAGTCGTATCGGTAATCCAAATGTCAGTTGGGAAACAGCTTTGAAGCAAAACTATGGTATTGATGTCAACTTCCTCAACAATCGTCTGAAGGTTAGTGCCGACATTTTCTTCGAAGACCGGAAAGATATTCTCATTAAAAGACAGACTATTCCTATCACTACCAATCTGACAAGCGACAACTTGCCGGTAGTAAATATGGGACGTGTCAAAAACCATGGATATGAAATAGATCTGAAATGGGAAGATGTCATTAAAGGCAAACTTCACTACTATATCAACGCCAATGTTTCCTATAACAGAAACAAGATTATCTTCCAGGATGAAGTGGAACCCAACGAGCCCTACCAATGGAGAACCGGACAACCCGTCGGAACTATTTTCGGCTACGTAGCAGACGGATTCTACAATGACAGCGATTTTGAGAATGGCAAACTAAAAGAAGGACTTCCGAAACCAACCATGGATGTATCTCCGGGTGATGTGAAGTATACCGATTTGAACGGCGACGGTCTAATTACTGATGACGACCAGCGTGCCATTGGTAATCCTACACGTCCTGCCTACACCTGGGGGTTGAACTATGGAGCGGACTATAAAGGCTTTTTCTTCTCCATGAACTGGACGGCTGCCACGGAACGTTCACTGGTTCTTGACTATTTCTTCCGTAAACCATTCGGAAACAATGCCAACAATGCCCTGATGCAGTTCCATGCAGATAACCGCTGGACACCGGCAACAGCAGAAACTGCCACCGTACCGCGTTTTGCCACCAAGTCAATGGATTACAATAGTTACACCTCTTCTTTATGGGTGAAGAACGGGAACTTCTTGAAATTGAAAACACTTACAATCGGATATAACTTCAAAGAACGGAAAGCACTCAAGAAACTGGGAATATCTCAATTAGGTATCAAATTTAGCGGATACAATTTGTTGACTTTCGACAGTTTCAAAATTATGGATCCGGAATGTACACCGGGGCTGACTGACTCTTATCCGATTATTAAAATCTATAATATAGGAATAAACTTAACTTTCTAAGCCATCTAAAATCATGAAAAGAAGAAACCTATTACATACAGGCATTGCAGCCGTACTACTATTGTCGACAGGTGCATGCGAGGACTTCAAATTCGGGAATGCTTTTCTTGACAAGCCGTTCACCACAGACATTACGATCGATACGGTATATGCACATAAAGTTTATGCCGAGCAGGCACTAGCCGAAGTATACCGTTCGCTACCCGACTATCTGCCCTCCGGCGGAAGATTATGCTGGGGTATACTGGAAGGCATGACTGACTTGGGAGATGCAATCAAGCCCAATGGAATACGCTCTTACTATACGGGAAATGTCAGTTCATCAACCGGCGATATGCCTTATATACTTTATGAAGGAACTTCAAGTCCTTCTTTCGGTATGTCTCCTATGACGGGAATCCGAAAAGCTTATATCTTTTTGGAAAATGTAGACCGGGTACCGGATATGACAGAACGCGAGAAGAGTATCCGAAAAGCGGAAGCAAAGATGATTATAGCTTTCCATTATTCCCAGATGTTACGCCACTTCGGAGGAATGCCTTGGATTGACCACTCCTATCTTCCCGAAGATGACATGACAACCACGCGTATGACTGTGGAGGAAACCGTACAAAAGATAATCGGATTATTGGATGAAGTAGCAAGAATACTTCCGTGGAAAGTAAATGCAGCCGACGAAGGCAGAATGACAGCCGCCGGAGCGTTAGCTTTGAAATCACGCGTCCTGCTATTTGCCGCCAGTCCTTTATTCAACAATGAAAAGCCTTTTATGGCTGGAGAAGCTGCCGACAAACAGTATGTATGGTATGGGAATTATGCGGAATCCCGCTGGCAGGACGCATTGGATGCCGGACTGGAAATGCTTCGGGCAAACCGGGAGAACAATAACTTCTACCAACTGGTAAACACCGGAAAACCGAGGGAAGACTTTGTTTCTGCCTACTTTGACCGTTATAATGGCGAAGTGCTTATCTCCTCGCACCGTTGGACCAATTACACCATAGGCACCAATTCTTTCGGAGAATTGCTTTATGGTATGGGTGGAGCCAGTGCCAACTATGCCGATATGTTTGAAATGGCAGACGGAACCCCGTTTGACTGGAACAATCCAGTACACAAAGCACATCCTTTCTTCGATGCACAAGGAAATCCGGTACGTGATATTCGTATGTACGAAACTCTCTATGTAAACGGCGATCAGTTCCGGGGACGTGAACTCCGTATTGCCAAAGGAGAAAGTGAAGGATGCGATGACATCTCTCCCGTACTGTTCCGTCTAACCTACAACGGATATGGTATGCGCAAGTTCCAACGCGACAGAGCCGATGAAGTGAATGGAAAGTTCTATTCCTGCCCATTGATCCGCCTGCCTGAAATCTATCTGAATATTGCCGAAGCAATGAATGAACTGGGAAAAGCAACCACGAAAGATGAATTCGGAAATGATGCATACGATTATATCAACATGGTCCGTAACCGAGTCAATATGCCAGATCTGACAACAGCCAAGGCTGCTCCCGGAAGAGAACTGCGTGAAGCTATCCTGCACGAACGTGCCATCGAATTCGGCTATGAAGAGGTACGTTATTTCGACCTGACACGCTGGAAACGCGATGATTTATTCAAGACTCCTATCGAACGTCTTTTTATCACGAAAGACAGTCAGGGAGTTTTCACCTACACCAAAGACAGAAAAGTGTATAACGAAAGAGGTTGGATAAAGAACTGGAGCGACCGTTACTTCTTGATTCCTATTCCTTTGGAGGAAATCAACAAGAAATACGGACTGGTACAGAATCCCGGATGGTAATAAACAATAAAAAGACAAATTTAAATCGAAAACGTATGAAACGTAAATATATAGTAATCAGTATGGCTTTACTATCTGCTGTGTCTACCTGGGCACAGGAGATAACAGGGACAGTGACAGATGCCTTAGGCTCACCTGTTGCAGGTGCTAAGGTACATCTGGTCAACACTCCGAACATCTCTGCCATCACTGACCGGAATGGAGTATTTGTATTGAATGGAGAAGAAGGTGACTGGATGGTAGTTTCCTATGCCGATGCCATTGGCAAACGAATCAGGGCTACCGGAAAATCTATTCAGATAAAACTGGATCCGCAGGACAGAATAGTCAATATGGGAATGGCAAACCGTACCACAGACCGGCAAACGCAAGCTATATCTATTGTCACTGCAGAAGAACTCGAAAAAAACGCAACTCCCAATTCTTTTAACGCTCTCTATGGATTGGTTCCCGGACTGGAAGTAATGCAACGTACCGGCTGGACCCAGAACCCCACGACTTTGCTACGCGGCAGCGATAATCCCTTGATTGTGGTAGACGGTTTTCCACGTCCTATCGAATGTCTCAACACGGTAGAAATAGAATCGGTGACCGTACTCAAAGACGGACCAGCTACCGCTCTTTGGGGAGCCCGCGGAGCTAATGGGGTGATTCTCGTAACTACAAAGCGAGGACAATATAACACCAAAATGCAGGTGAACGTCAACTATAAATACGGGATGGACTTCCCCATCAACCAACCGGAATTTGCCAATGGCTATGAATATGCAGCAGCCTTGAATGAAGCCTTGTACTATGACGGACTGGAAATGCAATATACCCGCAACGAACTGGACGCTTTCAAAAACGGCAGCAACCGGGATTTGTATGCTAACTCTGACTGGCTTGGCGAAGGATTGAGAAAACATACCGTCAACAACCAGCTCGACATCAACTTCCGTGGAGGAGGAAAAAACTTACGTTACTACACGATGCTAAGTTATAAGAACGACTACGGAATATTGAACGACAAGTATGCCAAATACTCCGACCGTTATTCTGCACAGATGAGAAAATACGAACTGGACCTGCGAATGAATATTGATATTGACATCACTCCTTCCACACTTGCACAACTGACCATGCTGGGTTCATTGCGGGAACGAAAACGTCCGGCAACTTATGAGGGCAATCTCTTCCAAGGACTGTTCAATACTCCTTCCGGTGCTTTCCCGGTGAAAACCTCTAATGGAATTTGGGGCAGCAACTCTGTATTAAAAGACAATCCGCTTGCCCGTATTGCAGACATCGGTTATTTCAAAGAAAATCCCAGAATGTTGCAGGCAGACATGAGAATCCGGCAGGATTTGTCATCGCTGACTCCGGGACTTAGTGCTGAAGTAGCTGTTGCGTACGATAATAATGCAGTATTTAAAGAACAGGGAAGCAAAAACTTTCAGTATGCAGTCAACACACCGGTAGTCAATGTTGTCACCGGGGAAAAAGAAGCCATGTCTGAAGTGTATGGAGACAACAGTGCACTGACTGTCAGTTGCTGGGGAATGACCGAGCAATATATCAACGCTAGTCTGGAAGCTCAAGTCAAGTATGACCGCATGTTCGGAAAGCATGGAGTAAGCGCCACCGCCCTGTATCGGCAGGAGTCGGAAAGGGCATTGGGAGCCAATAATGCGTACAAACGTATGTATATCACAGGCATGGCAGGATATAATTACAACAATACATACCTGCTGGATGTGGTGTTCAACCAATACGGTACTAGCGTATTGCCCGAAGGTGATAAGTTCCGCAGTTATCCGGCAGTATCGGCAGCCTGGGTGTTATCCAACGAATCATTCATGAAAAAAATGACTGCTGTAAATCTTTTGAAGATTCGTGCTTCTTACGGACGTGCCGGATGGGACCAGATTCCCTACGGACTTACTCAACAATACTATATCTGGGGCGGACAGTACTACTTTGGCGATGCCAATAACGTGGCCAGCGGTAACAAAGAAGATAAACTGGCTATGAACAACCTGACTCTCGAAGTTTCCGACAAATACAATGTAGGAATAGATATGCGTCTCTTTAACAAATTAAGTGTCACATTAGACGCCTTCCTCGACAAAAGAAGCAATATACTGATTGGAGCAAACAACCTGATTTCTTCTGCCATCGGTATCAGTGTACCCCAACAAAATGCCGGTAAAGAAGAAAAGAAAGGACTGGAAGTAAGTATGGAATGGAAAGATTATAGCCGCAAAGACTTTCATTATTATGTAGGAGCCAATCTGACATATATCAAAACCAAAGTCGTAGAAAACGGAGAAGGTTATAAGCCTTGGAGTTATTTGTCAGGCAAAGGACTAGCTATCGGACAAATATTTGGTCTGGAAGCAATCGGTTATTTCCGCGATGAGGCAGATATTGCGAATAGTCCGAAGCAACAATTTTCGGAAGTACGCCCGGGGGATGTGAAATATAAAGATATGAACAACGATGGTATTATCGACGATAATGACAAGCATGCCATCGGATATTCAAGTAGTATTCCCGAGATCTATTGTGGTATCCGCCTTGGATTTGAGTACAAAGGCTTCGGAGTAGACGCTTTGTTCCAAGGAGCGACACGTTTCAGCAAAATGCTGAATACAAGTAGTGTGTATTGGCCATTACGCAATAATACCAACATATCCAATTGGTATCTGCACGATAAGATCCGCTGGACGGAAGAAACAAAAGATATAGCCAATGTACCCCGTTTGTCAACGCTGAACAATGCCAATAACTTCCAAAACAGTACACAATGGCTGGTAAATGGTGAATACCTGAAACTGCGTAACCTGAATGTATATTACGACCTGCCGAAAAACTGGATATCGAAAATCAAGCTGGAACAATGCCGCATCTTCGCCAGTGCGAACAATGTTTTTTCGCTCGATCATGTCAAATACATGAACTGCGAAGATTTCAGCGTCAACTACCCGGATATGTTCTCTGTCTATTTCGGAGCCAGTATTAAATTCTAATATCGAAAGCATTATGAAACTAACTAAATATATCACAACAGCTTGCATAGCAGCTCTCTTCACCGGATGCGATTATCTGGATTTCGATGAAACCACCGGAATGACAAAAGAAGAAATGTACTCCTATTTCGGCAACGTAACAAGCCTGTCTACTTTTGTTTACTCTCAATTACCACAAGACTTCGGTGCAATAGGAGACGCGCTAAGGGATGCCGCAACAGACAACGCTGTATACACTTGGAATCAAAGCAGCGTATATAATGTATATAATGGAACTTGGAGCCCGCTCAAAACGGTAGATGATGTATGGAGCAACTACTACACCGCTATCCGTGAAGCCAATTCATTCCTGGAGAACTATTCGCTCGAGGTACTGGAACGTTTCAAATGGAATGTGGATTACGAGATTGATGTGGAAAAAGCTAAAATGCGCGTACATGAAGTACGCGCCCTCCGTGCTTTCTTCTATTTGGAACTAGCCAAACGTTATGGTGATATCCCCCTGTTGACACGCACTTATCAAATAGATGAGATTAATTCCGTAGAAAAGACTCCGTTTGACAAAGTGATTGATTTCATTGTCGATGAATGTGACAAGGCAGCACCGGAATTGCCTGTCAGCTACAAAGATTTCTATAATGAGACCGGACGGGCTACACGAGGAATGGCCATGTCCGTCAAGGCACGCGCTTTATTGTACGCAGCCAGCAAACTACACAATCCTTCTCACGACACTGACAAATGGAAGAAAGCGGCCAAAGCTTCTTATGACATTATTAAAACGGGATGGTACACTTTACCCAATATTGATGTGGATCCTTTGTATGACGTGAACGGAGGAAACGTAGTTCTCAACTCGTCCCAACTGATTTTTGAACGTCGTAACAATGACGACAATGCTTTCGAATCAAGAAACCTTCCAATCGGTTTCGAGAACGGAAACAGTGGCAACACTCCAACACAAAACCTGGTCGATGCTTACGAAATGGCGGACGGCACTCCGTTCAGCTGGGAAAATGCCAAACATGCATCCAAACCATACTCCGAACGCGATCCGCGTTTCTACAAAGCGATCCTTTACAATGAAGCTTCCTTCATGGGTACCAAAATAGAAACATTCGAAGGTGGCAGAAATGCATCACCCATTACGGGAGCCACACTGACCGGATATTATCTACGCAAATATATGAATGAAACAGTTTCGCTGTCTCCAACCAATCCGATCAAGAAGCCTCATCACTTCATCCTGTTCAGATATGCAGAGACATTGCTGAACTATGCAGAAGCCATGAACGAACTTGGCGGACCGGACTACACCTCCGATGCCGATGAGCTGCCGATGTCAGCACGCACAGCCCTGAATATGGTTCGTAGTGCGGCCAATATGCCTAATATTACGGACAATGGAGATGACTTCACCACTCGTCTGCGCAACGAACGCCGCATAGAACTTGCTTTTGAGGATCATCGTTTTTGGGACATCCGCCGCTGGATGATCGGAGATGTAGTGAAAGATATCTATGGAGTAAAAATCACTAAAAAAGGATCAAAATACAGTTATACTCCGGTGAAGATACAGACACGCGTCTGGGAGGAAAAGATGAACCTTTATCCTATCGCTCAATCAGAGATTTATAAAAATGGCAACTTAACACAAAACGACGGCTGGGAGTAATGACTACTCCCGCTGTCTCCCCCTTATATTTTAATATTTAAAAGGAAAAGCTATGAAACAAGTAATAAGCATTTTATTGTTATGGATTGGAGTATTATCCTGCCAGTCGGAAGACATCAATATCTATACACTACATGCCAAAGACGAATCAAAGGCAATAGACGGCTGGAAATTGATCTGGTCGGAAGAGTTTAATCAGGAAGGTCCCCAATTTGATGCAGACAAATGGATTTTTGAGCCGAAAGGTAATTCTCCGTGGAACAAATATTTAACGGGAAGTACAGAACAGGCTTATGTACAAAACGGAAGGCTCATTCTACGTGCAGAAAAAAAAGACGGTCAGTACATGACCGGAGGTATAAGCACACGTGGAAAAGCGGGATTCAAGTATGGAAAGCTGGAGATATGCGCCAAGTTCAACAGTTTTCAAGGAGGTTGGCCGGCTATTTGGTTACTACCGGTACAACGTCAGTATCCCAATCCTCCGGGAGCAAATGAGTATGGAGGAGAAATCGATATTATGGAACAAGTCAGCCTTGAAAAAGTAGCCTGGCATACAGTACATAGTCACTATACGCTGGATTTGGGTCTGGACAAAAACCCGCCACGTGCCGGAGGCGGGGCTTATAAGGAAAACGAATTCAATCTTTATACTCTCGAATGGACTCCGGAAGAGCTGACATTCCTGATTAACGGTGAGGAAACATTCAGTTATCCGAATATGCATCTGGAAAATGAAGCGGAAATGAAGCAATGGCCGTTTGATGTTCCTTACTATCTGATTTTAAACTATGCTCTTGGTGGTGAAGGCACATGGCCGGGGGAAATTGATGACTCCGGGTTGCCGGGACAAATGGAAATCGAATATATCCGTTATTATCAACAGGAAGAAGAAAACAAACCGGATGACGGAGATGATGAGGAGGAAGAGGATCCGTCTGCAAACTTAGTTGAAAACGGAGACTTTGAACAGGATTTTGCAGCGGACAAGAAACCGGGTATATGGGCAGCCTGGCAAACACAAGGCACCAACACGTTGAATTATCTGAATATGTGGTTTGCAAAAACCGGAGATGCTTTGGTGGTAGACGGTAGTACAGGAGCAAACGGCAGTAGTAGTTCTCTTAAATATGCTGCCAGTGTAGCAAACAGTTGGGACGTAGACTTGTCATATCCTATGCAAGGAGTGGAAGCCGGCAAATATAAGTTTAGTTTCTACGTAAAAACGAATCAGGATGATACGCCTTTCGTCACCAGCATCACACTATGCGAAAACGATGAAGATATAGCCAAAGAGGCCAAATACCAGAAAGCAATCGTTCTTCAAAATGGCAAACAAGAGATAAAGACCGGAGTCAACGATATTTGGGGCACACAAATCAACCGGGCAGGAAAAGAATGGAAACAATACTCCATGATCGTGAATATCCCGGATAACAAACTGGTGAAATTCGTGTTCAAGCCTTGTGCGGGAGATAATAACAGTTTGAGCGGTTACGACTGTAAGAAAGCGGACAATGTAGTTTATTGGTTCGACAAAGTAACCCTCGAACCGACCGACGAAGCCGGACCGGGAGAAGGCGAAGAACCTGCTACCGAATTGGTGAAAAACGGAAGTTTCGAGAAAGACTTTGCTGCAGATAAACAACCGGGAATATATGCAGCCTGGCAGACACAAGGTAATAATACCCTGAATTTTCTAGATATGTGGTTTGCAAAACCGGACGTCACCAATCCGTCACTCTCCATAGATACTGGTACAGGAGCCAATGGCAGCAATCGTTCTTTGAAATATATCGCTGAAAAAGTTGATAACACCTGGGGAGTAGATTTGTCATATCCATTGCAAGGAGTAAATCCCGGTAAATATGAACTAAGCTTCTATGCTAAAACCAATCAGACGGAATCTCCGTTTATCACCAGTATCACTCTTTGCGAAAATAATGAAGATATTGCCAAAGAAGCCAAGTTCCAAAAGGCAATTGTATTGCAAAACGGAGTGCAGACAATCGAGTCAGGTGTAAACGATATTTGGGGAACAGTTATCAATCAGGCAGGAAAAGAATGGAAAAAGTATGCTGTAACTGTGGATATTCCTACCAATGTACTAGTCAAGTTTGTGTTCAAACTATGTGCAGGCGCCAATAACCAACTGACCGGTTACAATGCCACGGCAACAGACAATGTTATTTATTGGTTTGATGATGTTTCTCTGAAACTGGTTACAGAATAAATAATCACATATCACATCTGTCTTGAACAAAAAAGGAACAGTTCCACCAATAGTGGTCTGTTCCTTTTCATACATTATAGTGTGAAAGTATTGTACTTAAATCGAAGAAAGTATCTTCGGTAAACTACCCAAATAATAAAAAGGAAGATTTATCAATCGGAAACTCTTTCCGGCAACCGTCTTCACATCATCAATAGAATATGGACCACTCCAAATACGGACAGCTAAATCACCGCCAGACAAATCCATGAAAGAATGTAACGAACGGAGATGCGCGTTCTTTCCGCATTTCACCTCGATCGGAATAATTTGTGTTCCCTTTTGCCATACAAAATCTGTTTCGGCATTGGAGCCTTGTTTGTCACGTACCCAAAAATGCAAGTCGGAAATATACTGTTCATCAAGTAATACCTGCAATTGTTGTGCTACAATATGTTCGGCGATAGCTCCTTGCCACGTATCCATCAACGTACGGTCATGCAGAACTTCAGTTTGGATATTTGCAGCAAAATTAACTAGTCCTGTATCCAGCCACATCAATTTAGGAGCACGTTTTAGAGCAGGCAGCGCCGGTGCGTGCATAGCTGTAACAGGATAAACTAAATGTAGTATAAAAGCTTTTTCCAAAATATTGAAAGCTTCACGCACTTCCTTTGAGTTATAGGTTGACTCTCCAAAATTTCCCAGTTTAATAGTCTGTCCTGCCTTGTTCCAGCCCGTCCGCAATATATGCCGGATGACATGCGTCTGCAACTGGGTCGGTGCATACTTTTCAACATCCTCGTTATAACCTTTCAATAAAGAATTATAAATAGACTTCAAACGCACCAAGTCTCCATTCTCCGCATAATCGGCTACTACTTCGGGCATACCACCAATCAATGTATATCTATGAAAACGAGACATTGCCTCTTCATGCAACGCAGATGGCAAACTTATTTCATCTATAGCAGTACGATAATGCCCCTCGCCCATAGCAGTCAGATATTCTCCGAAAGTACAAGGGGAAAGTTGCATATATTCTACTCTACCCACCGGAAAAGAGATACGTTCTTTCAACAATGACTGTAAACGTGAACCGGCAGCGATAACATACAAATCAGGCATATCTTCATAAAAATACCGCAACAATGCTACCGCCTTAGGCACATTCTGTATCTCATCTATAAATAGCAACGTCCGCCCCTCACGCAGAAGAATATTCTTTTGAAAACAAGCTATCTTCATTATTTCCTGTACTTTATCCGTACTCTGAAACAGGCGCGCATCTTCTTCACGCTCCAGATTCAAATGAAGATAATTCTCAAAGTTCCGGGCAAACTCATTAACTAACGTCGTTTTTCCTACCTGACGCGCACCACGCAACACCAAGGGTTTACGCCCTGTACGTTCGGCCCACTTTTGCAACTGATTATAAATATCTCTTTCAAACATAAAAATCATTGTTAATCAGCTACAAATATACCATTTTATTCTAAGAACATAGGCAATTTAACGAAATAACCGCCTAAAAACATAGGCAAAATGAAGAAAATATAAGCAAAAAACATAGGCAAAGTAACCCATGATTTCTGCAATTACTACTTAAAGATAATCATAATCTTTTCACCAACACCTTTATCAGGTATTCTCACACTACAGACACCTGTTCCTTTATCCCAACTCCACACCACAGTTTCAGTGTCATTCTCCAGATTTTCTTCCAAACGTTCCGGTTTAGTTTTCTTTATCTTCTTTCCTTTGACAGTTACCTCTTTCGGGGCTTTCGCAGAATAAATACGGAACAACAGATTTCTCGGACCGGGGACAGTGTATCCTTTTCCTTCACGGGCAGAGACAGTCAATTCATATCCATTTGCCAAAGTACTGCAAATAATCGGTGTTTTGACAAATTCATCACGCTGGTACCCTAAGTTTTCTCCTTCATCTTCGTAAAGAGTAAAGGCTGCCTGTGCATCTTCCTGTGCGGGGAAGATTTCAAAAGTAAGTGGATATACCGGTTTCTCATGGGTGTAGTTCATCACCGGCATCGTAGGGATGATAGAACCTTGCTTCACAAACATAGGAACAGAAGACAAGGGAGCATCAACGGTAGTCCATTGCTCTCCGGTGTAGACCGTCTGCTTGTTGTTGTAGTCTATCCATGTACCTTCGGGAAGGTACACGTTCTTTGTGCGGGCACCTTTCTTCACCACGGGGGCTACCAACAATTCACGACCGAACAAGAATTGGGCATCCGTAGAAAACGTTTCCATATCCATTGGATATTCGAGAAATAGAGGCCGCATGATAGGCAATCCTGTATCATACGCTTCGCGGGCGTAAGTGTAGATATACGGCAACAAACGATATTTCAGTTCGATAGCCGCTTTCGCGTTCTTTTCCGCTTCCGGTCCGAAAAGCCACGGTTCCACCGGATTATCTCCCTCGTGGTGAATACGGCTCAAAGGATTAAATGCTCCGAATTGAATCCAACGGGTATAGAGTTCCGCCATAGCCGGATAATCCTCAACATCTCCACAGTAACCGGTAATATCACAGGAAGAAAATGGGATTAATCCCAATCCGGCGGAAAGCATTACAGGAATCTGATTGGCTAATTGTCCCCACCCTTGCAGTACATCGTCTCCGTTTCCGCTATCACCCGTCCAACCGAACGTATAACGTTGCAATCCGGCATAAGCAGCACGAGTCATTTGGAAAACACGACGGTCCGGATTCCTCTTTTCAAATTGCTCTTTTACCACTTTGTCCCAAGTCAGGCCATAGACGTTATGGATTTCATCGTGCATACCGAGATGGTGCTTCATCACCAGGCGTTCCGTCTGCTCCTCGTTACTCCAGGCAGGTTCGCCCATGTCTGTCCAGAAGCCGGAGACACCATCGTCAATAGGTTTCTGCTGATAAGTTCCCCACCAGTCGGCTACGGCAGGCAGGGTGAAGTCTACCACTCCGCAGTTTCCACCCCACGGCCAGGGCATATCGTAGCTTTTACCGTTCGTACTGTCCTTTACAAAATAGCCCAGGCGGTCTGCTTCTTCCCATTGTTTTTTGTTGGCTTGTGCAATTACCGGGTCTTGAGATACGACTACCTTAAAACCCATCTCTTTCAAATCCGAAAGCATCTTCCTAGGGTTTTCATAGTTTCCTTTGCGCCATTCGAAATCCTGCAAATATTCTGTCCAGCCGATATCCTGATAGATAATATCACAAGGGATTCCCCGTTTCCGGTAGCCTTCGGCTATTTCACGACTTAGCTTTTCACTTGTCAACAGACCGCGGCATTGAGCAAAACCCAACGCCCATTTCGGCGGCATGATAGGTTTTCCGGTCAGTCCGACGTATTGGCTGATGATTTCTTTATAGTCTTTACCGAAAATAAAGTAATATATCATTTCCCCGTTCGGCGCTTCAAAGCTGTAATAATCACGGCTTTCCGTTCCGAATTTGAATTCCGTCTTATAGGTATTATCAAGGAAAATACCATACCGGTAATTGCTCATAAAGAAAGGAATACTCTTGTAAAGAGGATCTTCTACCACACTATAACAAGGTTTGTCACTATTCCACATCTTATAAGACTCGCCACGACGGTCCATCTTTCCCGCTTTCTCACCAAGTCCGAAGAAGTGCTCGTCACGACGAAGCACTTTATATTCCACCTTCTTCGTTCCTTCACTGACATGGCCTTTATCGGCATAATCACTAAACAGGAGTTTCTGATATTTATCGAATATCTGAAGACTCATCGGAGATTTATTCACCCGGATACGCAACTTCGGAGTAAATATCTCGTAACAGGCCGCCTGTTCATCCACATGAATAGTTCCTACCTCTTCCAGTTCTTCATTAATCACTGCAAACGAAGCATTTCTTCGTTGCAATTGCCCGTCGGGTGAGAACCAGATTTTCACGACGGAAGAGCTGCAAAGTTGCAATTGTAAGGCGGCACTGTCCGCCAGGTGAAAAGTCACCTGACGTCCCTGCTGTGTAAAAGAAGTGCATGTACGTGTCGTATTTTCCGCCCAAACCCATGTTGGAAATATCAGGCACAACACCCATACCCATAATCTATATCTAATCATCATACCTATCATTTTAGTTATTCTGTAGCAGCCGCTTTATTCAGCCACAATCATCGTCCAATATTTCAGGGAAGGCAATGTGAAAAAGACAACTCCATTCTCCTGTGTAAAGGCCAATTCCTGCAAAGCCCCTCCGTGTGCATCCGGCGACGCTACCCACAACTTATTCACTTTTGCCGACAGATTCATTTGCAAAGCTGCTTTTGTAATCAGAGCCGGTTCCGGCATCGTACCGTCCACATCTCTCCAGCTAAGGCTGTTCGCTTGCGAAAAGTTAAGAAGATGTATCACTTGCTTGCCACCTACCTGCTTGGCATAAGTAGTAACTGATCCCTGTTGAGGAGGCCAACTATTCAATCTCATTTCGCCATTGGTACAATTCATGGAAACACTATTCTCCGTACCACCGTCACGAAGCAGATTTTGATAAGAAGTCAGGAAGTCATAGTAACGAACCATCGCTGTTTTCAATTCCTCGCTCATTGTCAGGTTCTCATTCGGAAAGTACTCTTTGCACAACATGTGATCGCCTCCCAACTCCAGGTGCGAACCACCCAAAGCAAACATGACAGCATCTGTCAATAAGATACCCGGCGTATTAAATTCTCCCCGGTTATCCGCTTTATTATAATTCATATAAGCTGCAAAAACCGTATTCAACTGATAATTGCCATAGACTCCATTTTCATAAAGAATGGCTTTCAGATTGGTAAAATCAGCCTCATCCGCCCACACCTCATTATAGAAGAAATCAACTTTACCTGTCTCCCCTATCTGACGGGCACCGTAACGGCTGACCGCATTCATCACCAAACTCTTGTCCGGATGAGCCTGCTTCGTCGCTTCAATAAAAGAAGCATATCCCTCACGCAGATTGACCGGAATACCGTTGTAATTGTAAAGCGTGCTGCGTCGTCCCAACTGGTCTATCTGATAGCCGTCGAAGGCAAAGTTCGCGTATACATCATCATTCCTTTCGTTCAAATATTTCTGCCATTCCTTATTAGAAGGGTCGACCAGATAAATATTACTTTTCCATCCGCCCGGCAAATCATGACTGTCTTTAGTAGTGTGAGAAGCATCCTTAAACAAATACCATTCCTCCTTCACCCCGTCCGTAGCAGCATCCTTCAACGCCCCGAAACAAAGATTGTAAAACATAGACTTCATACCGAAACGATGCTGCGCTTCAATGTAATTTTTCACCGAACTTGTATAAACCTCCCGGTTAGCGATGTCCATATATACTTCGTCCAACTGTGTGCGTGTACCGCCCAACGGCCAGTGATGTTTATTATGCCAGTCCTGAAACTGTACCCAATTGATGTGATGACGATTCAGATACGCCATCTCTTCCTGTGTCTTTTCAGCCGTCTTCTCCTGACTGAAATCAGCGACAAAACCATAACGCGGAAAACGTGACGGATCACTGGATACATCTACCGCAATCGTACCGACAATCACATCCGTACCATTCTCCTGACGGTACAGTTCCGCCATATATCCTTTGAAATCAGTAGTAGGCGGTTGCCATATCCAGCTCGTACCATTTACCGACTCTTCTCCGACAACCTCCCCTAAAAGACGATAGCGAACTTTAGTTCCGGCAGGCAACGCATCTTCTGCTGTAAATACCACTTTCTCCCCCGGTTTATAGAAAGCCTTATCCGTAGACAGGTCCACACTTAAATCCGATGTTACCGGAGTCACTTCGGTAACACTGCCCGAAGCTCCTCCATTCTCCTGGTTCGACCCATGATCGTCACTGCAAGCCATACACAGGAAAGCAGCCACCCAATATATTATTTTCTTCATCTTGAATTCTTGTTTTATTGTTTCACAATCGAAATCGTCTCTTTCAACTGGTCAATCGTAATCCGATAAGAACCGGCTTCCTGAATATTCCATTTATAATCCAAACTACCCAAATCTGTATCCGGATACATACTGTTCAACTCCGCATCCGACTTGGTAACGAACAATGCCGTCTCTACTTCTCCCGTCGGAGCCTTGTTGCTCTTATCCGCCATAAACCAATCCCCGTTCCAGTCTGATTGCTTGTCGCAGGAAATCTTCATCTCACCTGTTTTCAGTGTGCCGCTCCAGGTAAAGATGTAAGGACTGTCGGCACTCTTCGTCATCGGAGTAGCATTGCCTAAATCCCATCCGTTTGGAGTTGCCTCACCCACCAGATACAGCCCTTCGTAAGGAGTGAACGGACGCATCAGCATCTTTTCTTTTCCTTTGCCTGTATAGAACCATACTTTATAAGGTTTGCCACATTCGGCTTCCTTCATCTGCCATTTATTATCGTCACCTCCAAGCACTACTGATGTCGAAGTGTACGGAGCATTAGCCACAGTAGGATGGAAGAAAGCATCCGCCTGACCGAAATCTGTCACAGAAGCGAATTTAAATTCTCCGTCCGCCTTCCAGGGAATCACGGCTCCATAATGGAACAGGTTCATCTGAACAGCATCTTTAGACAGTGCTTCAAATCCCCAACCATTGTTACCCGTAAACGAACCGACAATGAAAAATTCTTCATATCTCCAGCCAATATCTTCTGTTTCAGTAAGTGTCAACGTCAAGTCGAGCAGGTTTGCTTTTACGATATAAGTTGCTTCTTTACTGATTGTGAACTGTTCGTCCGGTTGGTCACCCGATGTACGATAGGTCAGTTTGAGTCCTTCTCCGGCAGTAGCATCACGGTTGTACGACGGCAGGAATTCTCCTAAGGTCGTTATAAACTTAAACGATCCGGTATTCAGCTTTCCTGTCCATGTAAACTGTCCGTTATCCGTGCGCTCCATTGCCGTTGCGTTATCGGCACTCCATCCGTTCGGAGTAGCATCACCAATCAGGTAAAGCGTCGTAGTAACCGGCTGGTAAGTAGTCAACGTAAAGGCAGTCGTCGCAATCTGCTTCTGATCTTCCATTCCGGCAACGACGGCTGTGATACGTGCTTCCAGCTCTGCCTTCACGTCATAACCGATACCGAACTGCGTATGCAGAAATTGGTTAAGTTCTTCCACTTTCTTAGTCCATTGATACGTTCCCGTACCCAAATCCACCGAATAAGCATTCGCAAAGTCCGTTCCGGCTTTCGCCAGTTCAAGCGTATAAGAGATACGGTTACCGCTTCCATAATTCGTTCCGGTAGTCCATGAAAGCGCCAGCGCCTCCTGACTATGGTTCTTTTCGTTCAACACCAACTCCTGCTGATTCACCGAAAGGGTGAGGGTATCATGTCCTTTATCTGTCTCCATATAATCCTCGGTACAAGCAACCATCGTTGCGCCGATGAAAAGAGAGCATAACAACTGATATATATATTTTTTCATCATATTATTTGTCTAAATGAATGATTATAAAACGGATTAATAACCGGGATTTTGAGTCATCAGGTGATTGGAGTCCATCTCCGTTTGCGGAATAGGCAACAAGAGACGTTCTTTGGTCACATTATTCTTACCGATAGATTTCAGGAATGTCAATGCATAATTTCCATTATCAACCCGGATCATATCGAACCAGCGATGTCCCTCAAAAGCAAGTTCCATCCGACGTTCGTGAATAATCTTTTCTCTCATTTCGGTCTGCGTCAGAGTGGTCGGCAACCCTGTCAGTCCGGCACGCTTACGAACGATATTCAATGGTTCGGCAGCCTGATCCGGATGTCCCTGCTCATTCAAGGCTTCCGCTTTCTTCAGTAAGACATCCGCATAACGGTATACTACAAAGTTGTTGGGGTTGGTATTATACTCCGGAGAGACGGTTTTCGACACAAGGAACTTACGTACGTTATAACCCGTATTCGACCAGGAACGTCTGTATTCCATACCGTCAAAAGCAGGACAACCCTGATACAACACAGTGATGTCTTTCCGCAAATCACCGTCCTCGTATTGCTTGACAAACTCTTCCGTAGGCAAGTTCCATCCATAAGCACCGGCTACCATACCCGAATTACGAGGCCCCATGAAAGTAGACAGCCAGGATGCTTGATTATCGCCGCCCCAGAAGTCATATTCCGTACTACCGGAGTATTGCACTTCGAAGAGAGATTCTGCACCATTATTGATCGTCGCATTAAAGTTATCAGCATAATTGCATTGAGTCAGATCATATCCCATTGCAGCAATGTTATTGCACAAGGTCACTACTTCATTATAATAGTCGCGATGGTTGGGAGCCAGTGTCAGGTAAATATCCGCCAGCATCGCCATTGCAGCCTCTTTGCAGGCACGTCCCCTGTCAGCATCTCCATAACTGCTTTTCGGAGGAAGCATATTCACTGCATTTTTGCAGTCGGAAAGAATTTGAGCATATACCTCATCTACCGTATTACGGGCAATATCCGCAGATTCTCCCGGTTCAAACGGCTCCAAGCGCAAAGGCACCCCTCCGTACAAACGAACCAGAATATAATAATAATGTGCACGCAGAAAATAAGCCTCACCCATGCAACGGGTCTTTATCTCATTGGAGACAGATGCTGAAGGCAAATTGGAAAGCACGATGTTGCAACGTCCGATCCCTACCCACGGAGAACGCCATACATACAAGGCAAAGCCGTTATCGCTCTGGGCAATGAAATTGGAAGCCTGAACAGTCTCCAAACCGTCAGTACCTCCTCCGGCTCCTACTTCACTGTTACCTGCGATGATGTCGAGGCTCCAAATACGCTGGTTATACATATTAGATGACTGAAGAGTCTTGTAGCAGGCAGTAGTCAGTGCCACAGCAATCTCATTCGTCACTTCCGACTCGGGATCGACGCCATATTTGGGATATTTATCTAAGAAATCGTTGCACGATGTCAATGCCAGCACGGCAGACATAAATACCAAAGTTATTATCTTTTTCATATTCTTTCTCCTGATTTAAAAGTTAAAGTTCAAGCCCATACTGAAGGTACGTGAAATCGGGTAACGGCTGCTGTCGATGCCATTAATATCAACTTCCGGGTCAAAGCCGGAATATCCGGTAATAGTTGCCACATTCTCGCAAGAGAAAGAGATGCGGGCATTTTCCAGTTGAATCTTTTGCATCCACTTTTTAGGCAGTGTATACGAAAGCGTGATATTCTTCAGACGGAGATAGGAACCGTTTTCCACAAATCTGTCGGATACACGGCAGTTCTGGTTCGGGTCTCCCCAAATGGCGCGGGGCATAGAGTTGCTGGTTCCTTCACCCGTCCAGCGGTTCAATACGGCTGTGGTCTGGTTGTAAGCGGCTGCCATTCCTTCGTTGTCAACATTGTTGGCGTTATAAATCTTGTTTCCCGATACGCCTTGCAGGAAAACGGAGAGTTCCCATCCCTTATAAGAGAAATTATTGCTTAAAGAGAACCTTGAGAAGCTCGGTGTTCCGATCCTCGGCACGCCGGCATGGTCGATCGACGCCGCTGAGGACCGTGAAAAGTTCGACGTTATCCTTGAAAAGTGCGGTATCCCGCGTCCGGCGGGCCACACGGTTATGACCGAGGAGGAGGCTGTCAAGGCGGCTGACGAGCTTGGCTATCCGGTTCTCGTTCGTCCGTCCTACGTTCTGGGCGGTCAGGGCATGGAGATTGCCTACAAGGAGGCCGATGTCCGCGAGTTCATGCAGGTTATCACCCGCAACAAGGTTGAAAACCCGGTTCTGGTCGATAAGTACATGATGGGCCGCGAGATCGAGGTCGATGCCATCTGCGACGGCGACGACATCCTCATCCCGGGTATCATGGAGCACTTCGAGCGCGCAGGCGTTCACTCCGGCGACTCCATTTCCATCTATCCGGCACAGAACCTCAGCGAAAAGATCACAGATACCATCGTTCGCTATACTGGTCTGCTGGCGAAGGAACTCCACGCTGTTGGTCTGATTAACATTCAGTACGTGGTATACAATAACGAAGTTTATGTAATCGAAGTAAACCCTCGTTCTTCCCGTACTGTACCGTATATCAGTAAGGTTACCGGCATTCCTATGGTTGATATCGCAACCAAGATCATGCTGGGAGAAACACTCCAGAGTCTGGGCTACAAGTCCGGTCTGTATCCGAAGGGTAAGTATGTTGCAGTCAAGGTTCCGGTATTCAGCTTTGAAAAGCTCCAGGACGTAGACACCATGCTCGGACCGGAAATGAAGTCCACAGGTGAGTGCCTGGGCATTGCAACCAACCTGGAAGATGCACTGCTCAAGGGTCTGATCGCAGCCGGCTATGATCTGAAAAAGGAAGGCGGCGTGCTGATCTCTGTCCGTGACAGCGATAAGCAGGAAATCATTGAGATCGCAGACAAGCTGGCTCGCATGGGCTTTGAACTGTACGGTACAAGCGGTACAGCGGCTGTGCTGAATCACAACATGATCGCCACCAACCTGGTCAAGAAGATCTCTGACGGCGAGCCGAATACCATCACACTGCTGGAAAGCGGTAAGATCCACTATATGATCTCTACCTCTGCAAAGGGTCGTCTCCCGGCAAGAGACAGCGTAAAGATGCGCCGTAAGTCGGTAGAGCGTTCGATCTGCTGTCTGACAGCGATCGACACGGCAAAGGCTCTGGCAAACGTGCTGGAATCCGGCCGCAGCATTGATGATGTAGAAATGGTAGACATCACCAAGATCTGACAGCGGAATATAATTTGAAAATCACGCAAACCGTGGCGGACGGGGAGATTTCCCGCCCGCCATTTTTGCTTGAAAGGAGAAAAACTCATGGCATATGAACAGATGCTTGCGCCGGTGCTTGAAAAACAGGCGCTTGCAAAGAATATTTATCGTATGGTATTGCAGTGCCGTTCTATCCCCACATGTAGGACTTGCTGGTGGAGGAACGTCCCGGCTCTTTCAACACCTGCAAG
>OGWT01000687.1_pt1 | contig 27207 bp, 24 predicted proteins | sample 1576101 | NCBI WGS metagenome assembly OGWT01 (sample SAMEA3541481, study PRJEB24748) | human gut metagenome | biome: human gut; feature: human-associated habitat; material: faeces | place: China | collected 2012 | reverse complement strand
CCGACGCCATAGATCAGCGTGTTGACCAAGATGGTGCGGAAATTGGCGTCGTGCATGACCCGTTATTCCTTCTTTTATTTATCCTCGAATCTGTTATTTGTTCTCCAGTAATTTGTCCACACTTACCATCTTGACACACAGTACGAACAGATCCGTTGCCATTGCCATCTCTTCCGGTGTCGGGAAGGAAGGTGCGATACGGATATTGGAATCTTTGGGATCCTTCTTATAAGGGAAAGTAGCGCCTGCCCCCGTCAGAGTCACACCTGCTTCCTTACATTTTGCCGCAATAGCCTTGGCACAACCATCCATCGCATCAAAGGAGATAAAATACCCACCGTTGGGTTTTGTCCAACTGCCGATACCAAGTCCACCCAGTTCCTCATCCAAAACCTTCAATACTGCCTCAAATTTTGGACGCATGATTGCCGCATGCTTCTTCATATGTTCACGAATACCGTTAATATCCTTAAAATAGCGTACATGACGTAACTGATTGATCTTATCGTATCCAATCGTCTGAATTGTCATGGACTTTCTCATATCATCCAGATTGGCCTTAGAAGATGCGATAGCCGCAATACCGGAACCTGCAAAGCTTACCTTAGAGGTAGAGCAGAACTCGAATACCATATCCGGATGTCCTGCCTTCTCACATTCGGAGAGAATCTCTAACAGCTGATCCTGTCTGTCATCATATAAAACGGTATATCCGTCGAATTTAACTGTATATCCGCTGGCGGAGAAAATGCAGCCGTTTGCTTCAATTTCCGCTTTTACGGTATTCTGAATACAGGGAGCCATAAGGCTTGCCATAAATCTTTTCCATACAAGGTTATAAATTTTATACTGGTCGGAAGTAAGGCTTGCTTTTGCCTGTTCCGGAGTAAGTGAGGGAACAGTGGGGCGGATTGCCTCGTGTCCGTCCTGAGCGTTTGCACGGGATTTAAAGTAAACGGGCTTTTCGGGAAGATATTCCTTACCGAAAGCTTCGCCGATATATGCGCATCCCTGATTTCTTGCCTCCTCGGAAATACGAAGAGAGTCAGTTCTCATGTAGGTTATAAGACCCATTGAACCGTAGCCGGCAACATCGACGCCCTCGTAAAGTTCCTGAGCCACTTTCATTGTACGCTTTGCCTGGAATCCCAATCTGCGTGAAGCTTCCTGCTGGAGGGTGGAAGTAATAAAGGGCGGAGCGGGATTTCTCTTTCTTGTACCCTTTTTAACATTTGAAACGGTATATGATGCGCCTTCAAGACGGCCTAAATATTTATCTGCCTGTTCCTTGGATGTTATCTTTACCTTTCCGGTTTCATCGCCGTAAAATGCTGCCATAAATACTTTTCTTGAAGGCGGAACAGTGAACTTTGCGTCAAGGCTCCAGTATTCCTCAGGCACAAAAGCTCTTATTTCCTTTTCTCTGTCCACAATAAGACGCACCGCAACGCTCTGAACACGTCCGGCTGAAAGTCCTCTTCTTATTTTCTGTGAAACAAAGGGGCTGAGCTTATAACCCACAAGTCTGTCAAGGATACGCCTTGCCTGCTGTGCATTTACAAGGTCGATATCAATGGCTCTGGGGTGCTCCATTCCGTTTGTGACACCTGTTTTTGTAATTTCATTAAATGTAACCCTATTGGCATCATCGGGATTAAGTCCCAGAATTGTGGCAAGATGCCATGAAATTGCCTCTCCCTCACGGTCAGGGTCCGTTGCAAGATAAACTGCATCGCTTTCAGCGGCAGTCTTCTTGAGTTCTTTTACAAACTTCTCTTTGCCCTTGATGATTGCATATTTAGGGGCAAAGTCGTTATCTATATCAACGCTGAGCCTTGCTGCGGGAAGATCCCTTACATGACCCATTGATGCGGTAACCTCATAGCCTTTACCGAGATATTTTTTTATGCTCTTCGCCTTTGCCGGCGACTCCACAATTACAAGTTTAGACATATTATAATCATCCCATTTATTTGTTTATTGAAAATATATAGCGTTTTCCGCTTATGCACTCTGCCGCACCGGAAAGTTCCAGTTCAGTAAGAGCGGTTATGACAGCAGTAAAGCTTTCATTAAGCTCCACAGCTATTTCATCTGCGGATTTGCCGTCCCTGTCGAGAACAGAGTACACTTTCAGCCCTATATCGCTGAGTCCAACAGGCGCTTCAGGCTTTTCATAAGAAAGAAATTCTTCTTCCTTTTCCTCGTTTTTCGCAACAAAAACCTCTGATGTATCACGGGAAAAATCCGCTTTATCCTTTATAGTATATGATTTTATGAAATTATTCAAGTACCCGTTGTTGTTCTTATTATCTATTTTATTTGCTGCTCCTATAAATTTACGGCATTTACTTATGGGAATTTCTTCCCCTTCATTGACTATAAGCTCAGGATAATACATCTCATATACGCTTATTATTTCATTGGCGGTAAACAGGGGCTTTGCTCCCTGCTCTATAAGCTTATTGGTTCCGAGATAGCTTGAGCTGAGCACGTCACCGGGCACTGCATAGACAAGTCTGCCCTGTTCTGAGGCAAGACGTGCAGTTATAAGTGATCCGCTTCTTTCGCCTGCTTCTATAACCACAACGCATCGGCTCATACCGGAAATCAGTCTGTTTCTCACGGGAAATGTTCTTGAAGAAGCTGCAAAGAATGGGGGAAACTCCGAAACTACGGCTCCGTGCTGTGAAACGGCTCTTCTTAAAGGTTCATTCTCCATAAGATAATCTGTTCCGAGACCGCAGCCCATAAATGCCACAGTTTTGCCATCGACTATCATGGCTCCGTTATGGCAAGCTGAGTCAACGCCCAAAGCTCCGCCGCTTACAACGGTAATCCCTGCCGCTGCAAGCTCTGCGGAAAGTCGGTGAGCTATATCGATTGCATAGCTTGAAGCTTTTCTCGTACCTACCATGCCAACCGCCGCAGGAGAGGAAAGAACAGACGGATCCCCGTCAACATAGAGCGCTGCGGGAAAATCGTCCAGCTCACGAAAGGCACTTGGATAATTTTCGCTTTCGGGAGTAACTATATGCCAGCCGTTTTTACGGCATATCATCTCAATTTCAGCCGCTTTTTCAAGGGGCGTGGTTTCGATTTTCTTAATCTGACTTCTTGTGAGAACTCCGCTTTCTCTGCGATCTTCGGGAGTGGCAACATAAAGCTGACTCATACTGCCAAAAGCGCTGATTATATCACTGAGCTTTGCTCCTGCACCCAAAGCGCACTGTATCCATATCCAGTAAAGTTCCTCATGCATCTTATTTTCTCCCCTTTACAAGCTCCCACATTATTATAGATGCCGCCGCAGAGGCGTTAAGGGATTCCGCTCTTCCTGCCATGGGAATTGTAACTTTATTTTCACAGGCTGCAAACACTTCTTCGCTTACCCCTGCTCCTTCATTTCCTATAACGCAAATAACTCCACCTGAGAAATCCGCTTCATCTAATTTAACGGAATCAGCCATAGGAGTTGAGGCATAGGTTTTCATTCCCTTACTGCGGCAATCGGTTATAAACTCAGGAAGAGATGAAATTTCAATTACGTTTATTCTTATAAGTGCACCCATAGCCGCACGCTGCGCCTTGGGACTGTATATATCGCATCCGCCGCTGACAATAAGTCCGTCTATTCCGAGAGCTTCCGTCGTTCTTGCGGCAGCGCCCAAATTTGACGGGTCCTGAAGATTGTCGAGAGCTATATAGCAGCCGTTATAATCTATCTCGGAAGCACTTCGCTGTTTCTTTCTGCAAAGGCAGAAAACTCCCTGAGGTGATTTTGTATCGGAAAGAGCAAGACTTACCTCTTCGGAAATCTTATATACATTTTTAGCCTTTTCTTCTATAGTCTTAGCATAGGATTCATACTTTTTAAGGGCATCTTCAGTAAAAAATGCGCTTTCTATTTCTGCGGAGCTTATCGCCCCGTCAAAGCAAAGCCGAGCTCCCTCAAGAACAAAAAGTCCCTGCTCACGGCGCTGCTTTGACGATGCGCCCAGCTTTATAAGCTGTTTTATTTTTTCATTTGAACGGGATGAAATATACTGCATTTATATTACCGCCTTAGTGAAAGTATCCTTGATTTTAAAGAAAAGAACGCCCGAGGGTGTGCCTCGAGCGTAATTTTTTAATTAGTTGAGAGCTGCCTTTGCCTGCTCAGCAAGAGCTGTGAATGCAGCGGGATCGCTGATAGCGATTTCAGAAAGCATTTTACGGTTAAGTGTAACGCCTGCCTTCTTAAGTCCGTTGATGAAGGTTGAATAGTTCATGCCGTTCATCTTTGCAGCAGCAGAAATTCTTGTGATCCAAAGACGACGGAAATCACGCTTCTTCTGCTTACGGCCAATGTAAGCGTACTGGCCGGACTTCATAACAGCCTGCTTAGCTGTCTTGAAAAGCTTGCTCTTTGAGCCGTAGTAGCCCTTTGCAAGTCTTAATACTTTATTTCTTCTTTTGCGAGTCATCATCGCACCTTTAATACGAGCCATTTATAAGTACCTCCGTTATTGTTAATTGAACCTTACGCCTTATTTATAGGGGATAAGACGCTTAATCTGTCTTACGTTTGTTGTATCGGCAACAGATGTCTTGCGAAGATTTCTCTTACGCTTTGTGTTCTTCTTTGTAAGGATATGTGACTTATTTGCATGGGCTCTGATGGGCTTTCCGTTCTTAGAAAGCTTAAAGCGTTTTTTAGCTCCGCTGTGAGTCTTAATCTTAGGCATATTAGAATTCCTCCCTAATTACTTGGTTGACTTCGGTGAAATGAACATCAGCATTGAACGGCCTTCAAGCTTTGCAGGCTTTTCAACAGTTCCCTTTTCAGCACAGGCATCGGCAAAACGTTTCATAATATCAAGTCCGCTTTCCGGATGAGCCATTTCTCTGCCTCTGAAACGGATTGAAACCTTTACCTTATTGCCGGAACTAAGAAAGCGCATAGCATGGCCGACCTTTGTTTCAAAGTCATGCGTGTCAATGTTGAGCGAAAGTCTGATTTCTTTAATCTCAATTACCCGCTGATTCTTTTTTGCTTCTTTTTCACGCTTTGCCTGCTCAAAACGGTATTTGCCGTAGTCCATTATTTTGCACACCGGCGGTGTCGCCTGAGGGGCAATTTTTACGAGATCGAGATTTCTCTCCACGGCAATTTTAAAAGCCTCTTTTACCGACATAATACCCAGCTGTTCACCGGAATCGGTTATAACCCTGATCTCTTTGTCACGGATTTCTTCATTGATTTGCATTTCCTTGTTGCTAATGGTCAAGCACCTCCAAAACCTTTCTGGTAATAATTAAAGCACGGACAGAAAACCGCCCGTGCCTGCAATACGAAACTATCCCCTAAAAGGAGAACCTGTTTAATATTGACCCCCGTCGAGCTTTGCCCCGAGGGTGAGAACGGTGCTGTTCTGCTTTGTTGTGCTATGATATTTTATCACTCTTAAATAGTGTTGTCAACACTTTTATTAAGCTAAACCTAAATATTCTTCAAGAGTTATTCCCTTTGACATAATTTCTGTTGCTGCTTCCTTACCCACATAGCGCCAGTGCCAAGGCTCATACTGAACCATTGTTATATCTGTTTTATCTTTGGGATAGCGAAGTATAAATCCGTATTCCGCCGCATGCTCCATGAGCCATTTGAACTCTTTTGACTGGTCAAAATTATGGTTTATGCTTACTATATCCATGGCAAGTCCCAGATTGTGTTCACTGGTTGCCGGCGGAAGAATATTCGTAGCGGCTTTATCATAAGCTTCGTCGAAGGTATAGCCCTTATTAAGATAAATCTTCATTTCGTTTTCAAAATTGCGCTTCTGAGTTGAAATACGTCTGTAACCTGAAAACGGAGTAAGATAGCATCCCTCTTTCAAAGCTGCGTTATACATTTCTATATAGTAAGGAGCACACCTCACATCAAGCTGACAGTAAGTTCCGAAAAGCTCTTCAGAAAGCTTCGGTTTATAATCCTCCGGCAGAACATAGTTTTTATTTACAAAAGTGAGATACCATTTATCCTCATCAAATTTAACGGGATTAAGCTCTTTACCGTAATAAGGCTCATCGGGAATGGTGTATAAATCTTTTTTAGTGGTTGATTCCTCAGTTGTTTCCGTTTCTGATTCGGACTCCGGCTCAGTCTGTGTAACCTTTTCTTCGGAAAAATCAGTTGTCAGCACTTCATCGGATGTTGAATTGGTTTCTGATAATCTTTCATTATCTCTGCATGATGTAAAGAAAGCAACAGTAATTGATACTATCAAAATTAAAAACGCTGCGGTCAAAGAAATTTTAGAGAACTTTCTGTTTTTCATAAATTCACCTTTCCATAATATTTGCCGCATATAGGTATAAAATCCAATTCCACCTTTGGATTCATAAAAGAATCCAAAGGTGGTCTTTTCTCATATTGCTCTTACTCGTCACGTCCGCAGCACTTTTTGTATTTTTTGCCGCTTCCGCAGGGACAGGGATCATTTCTGCCTATCTTCTTGCCTTTACGGACAGTTCTGCCCTTTTCTGATCCGTCTGATGCTCCGCTTTCAGATGTAACCTTTGCAGCCTGCTCACGCTTTACATCTTCTTCGCTGGCAACTCTGACTGTAAGGAGAAGCTTTACTGTATCCTCTCTGATAGAACGTGTCATCTCGTCGAACATATCGAAACCTTCGCTGCGGTACTCCACAACAGGGTCGTGCTGACCGTAAGCTCTAAGTCCGATACCTCTCTTGAGCTCGTCCATAGCGTCGATGTGATCCATCCACTTAACGTCAACATTATAAAGGAGGATTTTGCGCTCAAGGTCGCGCATAATCTTCTCGCCCAGCTCTTCTTCACGGGCTTCATAAGCTCTGTGTCCCTCTTCAATGAGAGCCTTTGCAGCCTCATCACGGTTGAAGGTTTCGTGATTTGCAAGATCATAATCAGTCTTTATCCAGCCTGCAAATTTCTCTCTGAGTCCTTCAAGGTTCCACTCATCAGCAGAAAGTGCCTTGGGACAGTAGAAGTCAATAGCATCTGTAACGGTTTCATCAAGCATATGCATAATGGAATCTTTGAGATTCTCACCGTCAAGAACCTTATTTCTCTGATCATAGATAAGCTCACGCTGACGGTTCATAACGTCGTCGTACTGGAGAACGTTCTTACGGATTGCAAAGTTTCTTGACTCAATCTTCTTCTGAGCGCTCTCTATGATATTTGTAAGAGCCTTGATCTCAAGGGGAATATCCTCTTCACTTGTAATTGTATCCATTATCCTTGTAACACGGTCGCCGCCGAACAGTCTGAGGAGATCGTCTTCAAGGCTCAGGAAGAATCTGCTTTCACCGGGGTCGCCCTGACGTCCTGCACGTCCACGAAGCTGGTTATCAATACGTCTTGACTCGTGACGCTCTGTACCGATGATGAAAAGTCCTCCGGCTTCTCTTACTTTATCAGCCTCTTCGCCTATTTCATCCTTATACTTCTTTTCGAGGTCAGCAAAGATCTTTCTTGCATCAAGGATTTCCTGATTGTCTGTATCCGCAAAGCCTGTTGCCTCAACAATAAGCTCTTCCGGGATTCCCATGCGGCGCATTTCTGCTTTTGCAAGGAACTCTGAGTTACCGCCGAGCATAATATCGGTACCACGTCCTGCCATGTTGGTGGCGATGGTAACTGAACCGAATTTACCTGCCTGAGCAATTATCTCAGCTTCTTTTTCATGGTACTTTGCGTTGAGAACTTCATGCTTTATTCCCTTGCGCTTAAGCATTGCGGAGAGAACTTCTGATTTCTCAATTGAAATTGTACCGACAAGAACAGGCTGTCCCTTTGCATGGCACTGTTCTATCTGATCTATAACTGCATTGAACTTTGCTTTTTCTGTTTTATAGACAACGTCGTTGTTGTCCTTTCTTATCATGGGCTTGTTTGTGGGGATTTCCACAACGTCAAGTTTATAGATTTCACCGAACTCTTCGCTTTCGGTCATAGCTGTACCGGTCATACCGGCAAGCTTATCATAAAGACGGAAGTAATTCTGGAATGTGATTGTTGCAAGAGTCTTTGACTCGTGCTCAACCTTTACTCCCTCTTTTGCTTCGATAGCCTGATGAAGGCCTTCGTTATAGCGTCTGCCGAGCATGATACGTCCGGTAAATTCGTCAACGATGAGAACCTGTCCATCTTTGACAACATAGTCAATATCTCTGTGCATTACGCCGATAGCTTTAATAGCCTGATTGATATGATGCTGAAGGGTCATGTTTTCGGCATCCATAAGGTTTTCAATACCGAAAGCCTTTTCTGCCTTTTCAACACCGCTTCTTGTAAGAGTTGCTGTCTTTGCCTTTTCGTCAACTATATAGTCGCCGTCAACTTCTGATTCAACATCCTTTTTGGTGTCGATCTCTGTAACCTTTACCATTTTGAGTTTCTTTGCAAAATCATTTGCAAGGCGGTAAAGATCTGTGGACTGGTCACCACGTCCTGAAATAATAAGAGGTGTTCTCGCCTCATCAATAAGGATTGAGTCAACCTCATCGACTACGGCATAATAGTGACCACGCTGTACCTTTCCCTCTTTATAGGGAACCATGTTGTCACGAAGATAGTCAAAGCCCATCTCATTGTTTGTACCGTATGTGATATCTGCTGCATAAGCCTCACGGCGCTGCTTGTTGTCAAGTCCGTGAACAATAAGACCTACTTCAAGACCGAGGAAACGGTAAAGCTTGCCCATCCACTCAGAGTCACGGCGTGCAAGGTAATCGTTAACCGTAACAATGTGTACGCCTTTTCCTGAAAGGGCGTTAAGATATGCAGGAAGAGTTGCAACAAGTGTTTTACCTTCACCTGTTTTCATTTCCGCAATTCTGCCCTGATGAAGAATGATTCCGCCGATTATCTGTACGGGGAAATGCTTCATGCCAAGAACTCTCCATGATGCCTCACGGCACACTGCGAAAGCTTCGGGTAAAATATCATCAAGGGTTTCACCTGCGGCAAGACGCTCTTTGAATTTAGGTGTCATTGCCTTCAGTTCTGCGTCGGTGTAAGCAGCATATGTTGACTCAAGGGCAAGAACCTTGTCCTTAAGCGGATTTATACGCTTTACCTCCTTGGTGGAGTAATCACCGAACAGCTTTTTTAAAAGTCCCATTAAAATCACCTCAAGAAGAATTAGTCTGAGCTGTAAACAATCAGCATCCCAAAACATATGGGATTCATCCGATTTTTTACGGGCTGCTGTAAGGAAGATGTTCAGTTAATGAAAAAGAGCATTTTCACAAAGTAACCCATTATATTTAAGACATTATAGCACAAACAAAAGAAAAAAACAGTAAAAATTTGCACTTTTTATTTTAAGTAAGAAATAAACCTTTATACAGTCATTGAAATGGCGTTTTCACTGTGATAAAATGCATTTAAGATAGTACGAATAATAAGAGCGGAGGCGAAAAAATGAAAAGAAAAGATTACATTTCCTGGGACGAATATTTTATGGGTGTTGCTATTTTGGCTTCCATGCGCAGCAAGGACCCCAACACACAGGTAGGAGCCTGCATTGTAAATCAGAAAAATAAAATCATGTCAGTCGGCTACAACGGCTTCCCCATAGGATGCAGCGACGACGATTTCCCTTGGGACAGAACCGGAGACAAATATGATACAAAATATCCTTATGTATGCCACGCCGAGCTTAATGCAATTCTCAACAACCCCGGCGGTTCCCTTGAGGGATGCAAAATCTATGTTCCTCTTTTCCCCTGCAACGAGTGCGCCAAAGCCATTATTCAGTGCGGAATAAAGGAGATAATCTATCTTTCAGACAAATACGCCGACAGCGTTGACGTTAAAGCTTCAAAGCGTATGCTTACAGCAGCGGGCATTAAATACACAAAGCTCACCTTTAACCATCCCACAATAACAATAGACCTTAAAGAAGAGAGCGTTTAATGCTGCGGACAAGTCCGCTTTTAAGCCGTACACCATTTTTCAGCAATTAATAAACAAAGTACCTACGGTTAAGGTTACGGATAACCAAAGCCGCAGGTGCTTATTTTCTTTATATTGCATATAAAAAGTTTTGCCGCCGCAGGCGGACAAGTCCGCTTTCAAGCCGCACACCGTTTTTCAGCAATTAGTAAACAAATATGCCTGCGGTTATGGTTACGGATAACCAAAGGTGCAGGTGTTTGTATTTTTTATTTCTTAATATTTCATCTAAAAACAATTGCCGCCGCAGATTTTCTGCGGCGGCGATTGTTTGTTATAGACTTTATCCTACAAATTCATATACGGGGTTTCCATCTGCATCCTTTTCATCATAGGAGGGAATCGAAAATTTCGGTCCGAGGTAAACAATAAACAGCTTATAGGGCTCAGTTTCAATTGTCATATTACTTCCGGCAATGGGTTCCTCAGAATATACAATAATATGAGAAATACGCTCAAAGGCCATTTCGATTTCTACTCTCTTGCTGCCCTCAAACATTGAAGGCTCGCCGTTTTCTTTTTCGTATCTTTCAAAATACTCATCGGTGAGGGTGAAATTAATTTTTGTGACGTTGCCTTTCTTTTCGATACCGCATTTATCCGCTGTCAAATCCATATCGGCAGTTGTAAGACCCGAAACCTCTTTGAGCTTTGCTTCAAGGGTATAAGGCTCAAAGTTCTTATGGTTTAAATATTCCTCTACGGTCATGGGAGTTACTTTATTTACCGACTTTTCAGTTTCAGGATTTATATCTTTAGTGAAAAGCATCTCCTTTGTTTCTCCACCCTGAGAAGAAGCTGATTTTCCGCAGTAAAGCTGATATACGCTTTTCTCATTTTCAGTTTTCATTATATTAATTGAAACCTCTGCGTAATCACCGTTTTCATCAAGTATAGGCTCATATTTGTTATCGAGTGCTGTAAGGACATTGCATGAGGTGTACTTTGAATTTTTTCCGTTTACGTATGTTTCTTTCCAATAAAAGAAAGGAGCACTAAAGGAATTTTCAATAGCTGTTTTAAACTGAGCGTCAAACTCCTCAGGAGTAGGCTGAGCACATCCTGCAAAACCTAGGATAAAAGCACCTAAAAGCACTGCGGAGATACTGCGTAATATTTTCTTTTTCATACTGTTACCTCCTTATGCCTGTGCCGGTTCAGCCTTCAAAGACTGAGCTTCATCATACATTTTCATAACATCATCGAGAATTGTGCGGCTGATGCGCTCCTGCTTGAGAAGCTCCTGAGCCTCTACCCACGGTTTCATAACCTTACCGTATCGAAGAAGTATTTTTTCAGCTCTTTCAACTGCACGGGAACGTGCCTTATCCTGCTCGATTGTATCCTTGGGCATATTGAATGCCTTTTCTACAAGATCTTCGTCCGGAACCTCTACTCCGTCAGGATAATACTTCTTTATTCTCTTTGACATCTTTACAAGGTTTTTAGCCCTGCGAATATCATATTTTTTCATTGCCTTTTCCTCTTTTGTAGCCGCTTCCTGAGCTTTTGCTTCTCTTACCATATCCTTAGTAAATCCGGTAAGATTATCAATTCCGTAATTAAGAAGCTCCTTGGCACGCTTTACCTGATGAAGCATTTCGGGATTCTTGAATTTATTCAGCTCATCAGTGAGAATAGTGGCAGCTTCCTTTTCCACCATAAGCTCTTTGGCTTCTTTAAGAGCCTTTGAAGCCTCATTTTTGGCCTGTTTGCCTTTTGCATCCTTGACGTTTTTACGCAGCTGAGCAAAATCAGGAGTCGGAGCGTCCACAAATTTATATGTCTCCCTTATACCCTCAACATTGAGAGCTATTCTGTCCTCAGTAAGGCATCCGTTTTCGTAGTCGTCAAACATCGCCCTGTACTCGAGAACCTTAATTATATTGCGATGCTTTTCACGGGACATACTGTAAAAAGCAAAGGGAAGGAGATTGAGTATTGCACCTACAATTGAAAGACAGCAAAGAACTAAAAACAGAGTATTTCTTACCTGAGGTTCATAGAGGATATCGTAGTCAACGGTAAGTCCCATATACTCGTAAACATAGGGAATTACATATCCTGTGCAAATAGTGATCGGTGTAGTTATAAGTCCTGCCGCTCCGAACATAAAGTCCATTCTCTTGCCGGAAATATACTGCTGATAATCCTTTACCTCAGAGTGCATAACCTGATTGTATACGTTGGCAAAGGAATTTATTACTGCATTTCCGTATATGAACACAAACAGAAGCAGCGGGATTTTAAAAGTGAAAGTCATAGCCGTAAGGAAAAGAATGTTCATGGAGTTATGGAAAATAAGCAGTTTTTTGTTGCCGAGTTTTCCAAGAACCCATGGGGTTATTGCCATTCCTATTCCGGAGGCGGAACCGAGTACAGTGCTAAGTAATCCATATTGGGTTGTATTCTGTACCCCGTAGATGTAGATCCACATAAAGATTACACCGCTTGCACCCTCAAGGAATCCGATAATACCGGCTATTGTTCTGAGCCACCAATGTTTGTTTCTGTAAATCTGAAGGCATCCTTCAATAACGCCTATGCGCTGAACATAGCTTTTTGAAGCGACAACTCTTTCCTTACAGCCGAAAGCCGTAAAGAAGTTAAGTCCCAAACCGAGAAGAGCCGTAGGAACATATATATAACGGTATGTAGCAATATTGGTATATCCGCCTGTGAAGTTTACAAGAATCGGAATAAGCAGACCGGTAATAGTAGGCGCCGCCGAATAAACAAGGGCGTTGATAGTTATGATTTTAGTACGCTCCTTACTGTCGGGACTGATAACAGTTTGCATTTCTCCGTATGTATCCGTATAAAAAGGCTGTACCATACTTACCGTTATGGCAAAACAAAAGGTAACGGCCAAAAGTGAATTATACGACATTGTTTCAAAGGGGAGAAACATGAATATCGTAGAAAGTATTACAAGGGAAAAGCCCATTATGGCAATATACGGACGAAATCTGCCGTATTTTGTTCTCGTATTGTCAACAATCCTACCTCTTATAACATAAAAAATAAGATTGAAAACAGTCTGCACCGTTGCCATATACTGAAGATGCAGTGGCTTTATACCGAGAGTAGCTCCCAAAAGAGTGTTTCCGGCAGAAAGAGCAAGACAGCCTGTGATAAGGGTTATAAGCTGCTGGCCCATGCCTCCGATACCCAAATTCACAATTTCCTTATAGGAAACATAATTACCCTTTGCGGGTTTACTCCAGTGGCTTGTTACATCTTTTATAACGCCTGATGCAACTTCTTTAAATTTCGCCAAGTCCATCTCCTCCATAAAATCACTTTGTTTAATTCTATTACAAAATAATTCACGGGTCAATAATTATACAAATATAGCTATCCTAAAAATAAAATTCGTATATTTCGCACTAATATCCAGGGATATTTTTTAACACTTTTCCGTTTGCAATTTGACGATTTTCTTTATTACTTTTTGTAATATCGCAACTTTTATAGATTTCTTCTAAAAATCTCATATTATAAAAATAATCTCTGTATACAAAAAAAGACGATGCGAAAAGCATCGTCTTTTTGTTAATCTGATTAATTATTCTTCAGGAAGGAACTTATTGTGAACTGCTGTAACAGCTCTGTCAGCATCCTTCTCATCAATAAGAACAGAGATCTTGATTTCGCTTGTTGCGATCATCTGGATGTTTACATTGATCTCATAAAGAGCCTCGAACATCTTGGAAGCAGTACCGGGATGAGTTTCCATACCTGCACCGACTACTGAAATCTTTGCAACGTTTGTATCGCATACAATCTTCTCATCGGGAAGATCAACAACCTCTTTTACAAGCTCAACAGCAAGAGGTCCGTTGCCCTCGCTTACTGTGAAGGTGATATCCTTTGTGCCGTCACGGCCTACGGACTGAAGAATTATATCAACGTTTACTCCCTTAGCTGCAAGCTTTGCAAAAAGCTTAAATGCAATACCGGGAACATCGGGAACTCCTACAACTGAAATACGGGCTACGTCTGTGTCTTTTGTGACACCTCTTACAAGCATTTTTTCCACGTTTGCTACCTCCTTGACTATTGTGCCGGGTACTCTCTTAAGGCTTGAAAGCACCTCGATTTCAACATTATATTTCTTTGCCATTTCAACAGAACGGTTATTGAGAACCTGTGCGCCAAGTGTTGCAAGCTCAAGCATCTCATCATATGTGATTTCCTTAAGCTTTCTTGCGCCGGGAACCTTTCTCGGGTCAGCAGTATAAACGCCCTCAACATCTGTGAAGATCTGGCAGCGGTCTGCATGAAGTGCACTTGCAATTGCAACTGCGCTGGTATCGGAGCCGCCTCTTCCGAGAGTTGTAAGGTCATCATACTTGTTAAGTCCCTGGAAACCTGCTACAACAACAATGTTGCGCTTATCAAGTTCCGCACGGAGTCTGTCTGTCTTAATGGACTTGATTCTTGCCATACCGTAAGCGGAATTTGTGTTAAAGCCTGCCTGCCAGCCGAGAAGGGAGATAACAGGATAGCCAAGTGATTCAATAGCCATAGCAAGAAGTGAAATTGACATCTGCTCACCTGCTGTAAGGAGCATATCCATCTCACGCTTTGAAGCCTTGGGATTAATCTCAGCAGCCTTGGCAATCAAATCATCTGTTGTATCGCCCTGTGCAGAAACAACTACAACAACATCGTTTCCGCTGTGATAAGTTTCGGTTACAATGCGGGCAACGTTCATAACTCTCTCAGCGTTGGCAACAGAGCTTCCGCCGAATTTCTGTACTATAAGTCCCATAATTGTCCTCCTGATTTATTTATAGGTGTTTACTATCATGGTATGATTAAAATTAAAAATCCGCTATTTTCATAAGTGAAAGGAGTTTGAAATCTCCTTCACCGCTCAGGCGCTCAAGCTCTTCTCTCAGAGACTTTTCGCTGCCTGCACAAACGACAAATGCTTTTTCGTTTTCAGGCTGATTTTCTCTTGTAAGCTCCTGAACTCCGCCGAACTTTGCAGTAATGGCATCCTTTGCTCCCTGTGCATTAGAAGAAGTAAAGCGTACATAGGCTGAAATCGGAAGTTCCATTGTATCTGCAACAAAGTTCTCCTTGGCAGGTCCCCAGCCGAAAAGCTTTCTCTTTTCAATATGTCTTGCACAGTCGATTACGTCTGCAACTACTGCGCTGGCTGTGGGAAGCTTACCTGCTCCCTTACCGTAAAATACGGAATCGCCAAGAGCGTCGCCTCTGACAAGTACAGCATTGAAAACATCATTTACATTTGCAAGCTGGCTGTGTGAGGATACAAAGCAAGGTCTTACATAAACAGATATCTGCTCACCGTCGCCGACAGGCTCGGTAGCTCCTATAAGCTTTATAACTCCGCCCCAGTTTTTGGCATAAGCTACATCTTCAAGGGTTACATTTGTAATTCCCTCAGTGTAGATTCCGTCGGGATAAACATGGTGCTCATATGCAAGAGAAGCTAAAATGCAGATCTTTCTGCATGCATCCATTCCCTCAACATCCGCTGCGGGATTTCTCTCAGCATATCCGTTTTCCTGGGCAAGTTTAAGTGCCTGAGCAAAATCCATGTTGTCATCTATCATCTTTGTAAGAATAAAATTAGTAGTTCCGTTAAGAATACCTGCGACAGCTTCTATTTTATTAGCTGCAAGGCACTGGCTCATAGGTCTGATAACCGGAATACCACCGCCTACACTTGCTTCAAACAGGAAATTTACATTATTCTCTTTAGCTGCTTCAAGAAGCTCATATCCCTTTGCGGCAACAAGCTCCTTATTTGATGTAACTACGCTTTTTCCTGATTTGAGGCAAGCCATTACAAAATCAAAAGCAGGCTTAAGTCCTCCCATTGTTTCAACAACAACGGAAATTTCCTCATCCTTTTCTATCAAAGAGAAATCCTTGATAAATTTATCTTCATTTGGATCGCCGGGGAAGTCACGCAGGTCAAGAATATATTTGATATCCACAGATTCCTGTCCGCTTCTCTTTACGATTTCCTTATTGTTAGTCTGTAAGACCTCAACAACTCCGGAACCGACTACTCCGTATCCCATTACTGCAACTTTCATCTTATCATCTTCCAATCTGCCACAGGCGTTTTTCTGAAAATTATAGCAGTCCTGTAAATCGCTAAAATGTATTCAGCTTATTTTACCATAAACCTTTAGCAGAATAAAGCCCGATTTTCATTTTTGTTAAAATGTTGATTTCTCGGTTGTATTATAACAAATTATGGTATAAAATACTTATATCCCCGCTTTGCCAACAACAAAAAGGAGTGTGAAATATTTTGTCAAAACCGGCGACCATTTTGAAACGGCGTGCTTTTCTAATTAATTTTTTCTATTTTGCCGTAATAATAATGCTTTTTTACCTCTTCATGCATTATGCATTCTGGATCACTTTCCCATTTTTGGCCGCTTTTGCTATAGCGATGTTCTTACAGCGTCCTGTCGGGTTCATTACAAGAAAAACCCCTATTAAAAGAGGCTTCGCAAGTGTAATAATGGTCATATTATTACTGATCGCTTTTCTTGGTCCTATTTCCCTTATTATAGCGAAAATCATTTCTGAATTTATGGGATTTTTCGATTATATCAAAAATATTCTCGATAATCTCCCTCAGTTCCTTGAACAGTTTGAAATAAGTCTTGCAGATGCTGTTGCATTCCTTCCTGACGGAATAGAAAAGAAAATTATGGATACTTTTGCATCCATTTCAGCTACACTTTCAGGCACTACCGGACCAAATCTTGCTACTCCGGATTTACCATCTATTGATTTTTCAATGCTTAAAGCTCCCCTTATGGGCGTTTGGAACACTGCAAAGCAGATACCCTCCGCTTTGGTTTCAGTCTTAATTGCCATAATAGCTTGCTGCTTCATGACAGCGGATTTCCCAAGAATTGCAGGCTTCATCAAGCGTCAGCTTCCCCCTGAAAAGAAACATGTTATACGTGAAGCCAAAAACACTGTATTTTCTTCCTTAAAGAAAATTGTTAAAGCCTATCTTCTTATTATGCTCATAACATTCTCTGAAATGTTTATAGGACTTAATATCTTAAAACTTATAGGCGTTTATGAAAGCTCATACATTTTTGTTATATCCTTTGTTACCTGTGTAGTAGATATAGTCCCCGTTCTTGGCACAGGAACCATAGTTCTTCCTTGGGCAGTTTATTCTTTTATCATGGGCGATGTCGGAATGGGAATAGGTCTTCTCGTAATCTACGGTGTTATAACCGTTATCAGACAGATTATCGAACCAAAGCTTGTAGCAATGCAGCTGGGTCTTCCTCCGTTTATTACTATTATAGCTATGTTCTTCGGACTTAAGCTTTTCGGATTTATCGGACTTTTCCTGCTGCCTCTTTTGATTACAATGCTCAAAGTTCTCAACGACAATGGAACAATCCACCTTTGGAAGCGGCCCTGCGATGTTGAAGAGGAAACAGCTCCTGTAACTGAAAGCACAGAAACAGCACAAGAGGAAAGTTAACAAAACAATTAAGATCAGTAAATTAAGACCCCGTCTTTTATAACGAAAGACGGGGTAAGTTTTTATAGTATTCCTATGTTCAGTTTTCAGCCTACAATGATCTTTTTCTTTCCGTTTTTATTTCTGGGATATTCCTTTATTTTTACAATGTAATCTATATTTATAATTTCGGGATTTTCATTATTTTCAATAAGCACTGCGCCGTCGGTTACCTCTTTTATAACTCCCACAACCTGTGAATTAAATGTTGAAATAACACATTCTTTACCAATAAATCTCTTTGCAAGTTCTGTCATTTCTGCACGCTCCTCTTTATTTTTCATTTTCTTAATCTGTTTTAAAATAATTTTCTCATTGCGCTTACTGGAATATATAACTATAAAAAGTAATATAAACAGCGCAATATATACCGATGTATTCAAATTACTCATCCTTCGGCACAAAATTTGAATTTATAATAACACACCCATTTAAAACTTTCAATTGTACAAAACGATAAATTAAAAGGTCTGTAAACAGCAAAAAGACCAATTCATATAGACTTAACTTGCAGGAACAACATATTACAGGCAAAATTCAAATTAAAACAAAAGCCCAGAGCACAAATGGCTTCAGGCTTTGTACGATGAGAAGTGTTTACAAAATAGATACCCGCTATAAACACGAGCAAAAAGGAAAAATAAAAAAGCCAAGCCCGGAACGTGAATTGCTTACGGGCTCAGCCTGGTGGTAGAGACAGAGGGACTCGAACCCACGGCCTCTGCAATGTGAATGCAGCGCTCTAACCAGCTGAGCTATGTCTCCGTTTTTATTGAACGGATGTTATTATACTACTTTAATCTTTTTCTTTCAAGGTGATTTCATTTCATCATGCGTTCATTTTTATCACTGCATAGTTGACGGTGTGCGGCAATAAGGGCAAGGTTATCCCCAAGCTGCACAAACACCGCCGCTACAAGAGCAAGTTCTGAGTCACCTAAATTTTTTGCAATACAGTTTGCAAGTGCTGTTACTCCGGCAGTTATTTCACAGGAATTCATCTAAAAACACCTCCCTTTTCATTATACGAAAAAGGAGGTGTTTTGGTTTAACAAAACTGTACAGGTAGTTTTTATTTGTTGGATGAAGCATAAATCATATCAATAAGCTGTGCACTGCTTAAAACATTTTCCACTGCATTTCTGCTGTCAAAACATCTTTTAAGGATATCATCGGCAAAGCTTTGGAGCTCATTTTCGTACATTTTGCCGTCATAGCAGTTTTCGCACTCTTTGAGCTTTTCTCCACCCTTTCCCCAAAGGGTATATCCACGGTAATAATTAAAGCGTACCGCTCCTTTATCACCTAAAAAGTCAATGTGTTTTTCTTCATCGCCTATATTCTGTGCCCATGAGCCTTCAAAGGAAAGAGATATTCCGCTGTCGCTCTGAGCTATACCAAAGGCGTAATCCTCTACATCTGACTTTATTTTGCTCTCCATTATATATCCGGCTTTACTGTTTTCACCTGAAGCCATGAGCGGCGATGAAATACATTTACCGAAAGCGGATTTCCACTTAACTCCGCCAAGACAATAATCTATGGCATCAAAATTGTGCACACCTAAATCTATGAGCACTCCGCCGCCTGATTTTGATTTCTTAGTATAATCGCTGCCCGCTCCCGGAATACTTTTTGAAAACCTGAAACGGCAGGAAACGTGATAAACATTTCCTATTTCTCCCGACTGCACAATATTGCGGACTTCTTCGAGGGAACTTGCAAATCTCAGGCAAACTCCGGCATCAAAGACTCTGCCGTTTTCCCGGGCAATTCTCGCAGTCTCTAAAGCTTCTTCATAATTCATTGCAACAGGCTTTTCCGTAAAGACGTCAACGCCTCTTAGGAGAAATTCCTTTGCAATTTTGCAGTGGAGATTTGTATGTGTACAGATTACCACACCGTCAAGATCTGCGCATGAAAGCATATCACGGTAATCGGCAAAGGTTTCGCACTGGGGATATTCTTCTTTAAGCTCACGGAGCCTTTGAGCGTTTATATCCGAAAGATATTTGAGATTTACATTTTCGAGCTTTTCGAGAGCGGGAATATGAGCCGAGCAAGCCTTTTTCCCGCACCCTATAACTCCGATAACTGCCTTTTCCTTACTCAAAGCTTATCTCTCTTTTCTCTGCGTCCGATTTATAGATGCTATCAAGAAGCAATGCAGTGGGCATGAGATTTTCTATCTTGTTACGGCTTGCTGCATTTGTACCGCTTCTTACTGCGCTTACAAAATCGAGAAGCTCTCCTCTGTATATATCGCACTGATCGAACTTCGGCTTTTCTTTTGAAAGCTTCTTGCCGTCGTCACCGAAATAGATGAAATCCTTGCAGTAATAGTATCTTATACCGCCCTTGTCACCAAGAAAATCTATGTACATTTTGTCCTCGTTTATGTTCTGTGCCCAGGCTCCGTTAAAGCTGACAGTGACATCTCTGTCAGTTCTGATGTGGCCTGTTACATACTCTTCAACGTCATTGATGCCGTCATTTTTGGGAGCATCGCCCCATCTGAATCCGCCTGTATTGTACTTTGAAATATCTCTGCCAAGCATTGCGTAGCAGTCGCCTGTTACGGTTTTGATTGCGGGATTGCCGAGTATATAGAGAATCAAATCAAGATAGTGTACACCCCAGTCAAGAAGCACTCCGCCGCCTGATTTTGCCTTTGTGGTAAAATCGCCGCCGATACCGGGAATCATACGGAAACCTCTGAAGCTGCAAACGACATGATAGATGTTGCCGAGCTTTCCGCCCTCAATATATGACTTGATGCGGTTTACGGCTGTGTTGTATCTCATGCAGACAGCAATATTCAAAAGCCTGCCTGTTTCCTTTGAAACTTCCAGCATCTTCTGAGCGTCTTCATAATTCATTGCAACGGGCTTTTCGGAAAGGACATCCTTGCCTGCTTTCATTGCGTCAACGGCTACGATTGTATGATAATCGGTATGTGTGCAAACAAGTACAGCGTCAACATCCTTATCCTTTAAAATCTCCTTATAATCGAGCACCGCTTTTTCAGCCTTAAGCTTTGACTTTGCCTTTTTAGCTCTCTCCTCTATAAGGTCGCAGGTGTATTTTACGTTTATGTTCTTATTGCGGACAATGTTCGGGAAATGTGCTGCATTAGCAATACTTCCGCATCCCACTACCGCAAGGTTTACCTTATCCTTTTTATATATTTTTTCTCTGAGGAACTGCGCTCCTGCCTTTATATCATCCTTTGTGCCACGGCTGCCGTATTCACGCTCAATGGTAAGGTATCCGTCAAAGCCGATGTCACGGAGAGCTTTGAGATATTTATCCCAGTCAACATCACCTTTACCTAGAGGTGTTTCCTCATATACTCTTCCCTTAGGAGCTGTAAGTCCTTTTTTATCCTCTTCATTTACAAAGCCGTAGACGAATCTTGTATCTACCGGCTCAAGGTTTCTTCCATCCTTTGCATGAGTGTGGACAATATAGTCACCCAGCATATACACTGCTTCAACAGGATCCTGTCTTGCACACATTGTAAAGTTCGCAGGGTCAAGGTTTACGCCGATACCGCCGTCGAGACTTTCTATAAAATCTTTAAGTGTTGCCGCCTTTTCAGGACCTGTTTCAATGGCTAAAACTCTGCCCCTCTCTTTGGCATAGATACCGACCTCACGCATTGCAGACTGCATAGCCTTATAGACTTCGCAGTTTTTATCCTCGGGGATTACACCGATATGAGTTGAGATGATTTTAACGCCCTTATCCACTGCAAAGTCGATCATCTTTTTGCACTTTGCAACCTGACCCAGGTTATCCTTTGCTATCATAAAACCGTGGCCGCCCAGTTCTCCGCAGTATGCACTGATTTCAAGATCATTTTTAATAAGCAGCTTTTCAAGCTTCTGATAGCTTCTTTCATTTGCCTTTTCAACATTGTATCTTCCGTAAGAAATACCTATCTGAACTCCGTCAAGACCGATGTTATTGCAAAATTCAAGAGCCTTGCTGACAGAACCCCTTATATTGCTGAACATTAATCCGATTTTCATTTTTCTGCCTCCTAACAGAATTTTATATGCAGATTATACTTTTTATCTTTAAAATTCACTATGGCAAATAGTAAAATCATACTGTCAAAAGGTATATACGTTGTTGACAGAGCGTTTTTTTCTCTGATACAATCGCACTATGGAAAAGAAAAACTACTACGATGAAACTGATATTTTAACAAACGGCACATGCAACTACTTTTCACATCTTGGAGGCGGCGGCAATTTTCTTCATATGCACCGCCAGATAGAGATTATGTTCTCAGTAAAGGGGGATCTTTTCGTAACCCTTGGGGAAAAACGTTATCCCATGTCAACGGGAGACTTTGTAATAATAAAACCCTTCGAGCTCCACACTTTTGAATCAAAAAAGAAGCTTTCAAACAGATTTGTATCTCCCATTTTCCCCGACACTGTATCAGAGCGCATTGCAAACAGGCTCAGAGAAAGCGTAATATGCCACGCTGACGGCAACGAATGGGGTGAAATAGTATCTCTTTACAAGACCTTTAAGGATATGTCCCCGAAAAACAGAATGCTCTATTTTGAAGTGATAGAAAACATTGTCATGGACGCAATATCCCTGAAAGTTCCCGAAGATAGAAACAATCTTTCCGATAAAGTAATTGACTATATAACGGAAAATGCATCATCGCCCCTAACCCTCGATTCCGTTGCCGCCGCCTGCTGCACCAACCGCTGCACTGTAAGCAAAATTATAAACACCCAGTGCAACCAAAACTTCAACAGCTATTTAAACAGAGTAAGGATAAGCCGATTTTTGCAAAATTACATTGAAAATCATCCGTCCAACCTCGAAACAGCGGCTCAGGAGGCGGGATTCCAGTCCCCGAGAACTTTTTACAGGGCTTTCTTTGATGAGTTCAAAATGACACCAAAACAATACATTGAAAAACTCAGTGAAAGCGAACAATTTAACAGGAAATAGAAAACGCCTGCAGGAAATCTTTCTTTCCGCAGGCGCTGTTGTTTTTTATGTTATCAATCAAAGTGTGCTAAGCATAGCATCAGTTTATTTTATCATCTCAAGAAAAGCTTCATGAACCTTTCCGTTTGTGGCAACTATATCCCAAATTTTTGTAGGATCGGCTTCTTCACCCTGCCAACCGGTAACTTTTCCGCCGGCTTCCTCAAGAATAAGCTTTCCGGCAGCATAATCCCAGGGCTTTAAGTGACGCTCAAAGTATATGTCAAAACGTCCAGCCGCAACATAGCAGTGGTCAAGAGCTGCTGAACCTGTACGTCTTATATCCTCACAGGTCAGGAAAACTTTCTGGAAAAGTCTGAAATTGCCCTCGGCCTCATCCTTATAGTAAGGAGATGTTCCCACAGATACAAGACAGCGGTTTAATTTATGTGTACCTGTACAGTGGATGGGAGTATCACCTAAAAATGCGCCTTTACCTTTTTCGGCACGGAAAAGTTCCCCTGTAAACGGATTATAAACAGCGCCGAAAATAACCTCTTTGCCGTCATAATAGGCAAGGGAAACAGCGCTCATATTGCAGCCGTGTATCAAATTAGTTGTACCGTCAATGGGGTCGATAATCCAGATGGGGGTTCCGCCATTATAATCGTTATCCTTTTCCTCAGCAAGGAATCCAGCCTCAGGATAAGCCTCCGAAAGCTTCTCCATAAGAAACGACTGCACCTTAAAATCAGTTTGAGTTACATAGTCCGCCTCGCCTTTAACTGTGATGTTATGTGCAGACTCTTTATCCATAATTATATTTTTTGTTTCCAGTACAATTTCCAATGCTTTTCTAAAATCCATAGTTTTGATTTCCGTCCTTTAAAAGGCAAGCTTCGCCTTTTGGTAAATTTTCCCTTATTAAAGCCGCCGCATAAAATATGCGGCGGCTCTTAAAATCAGAGATTAATTATATTTTATTCCTTTTGCGCTTTGCGGTCAATACTAAAGGTGCACAGGCAGAAAATTTAAAAATCTGCTGTTAATATTGTATAAAACAAGACAGTATACCTTAACAATGAATTATTTTATACTTTGCCTGTACCGTTGCAGCCTCTGCAACGATAATATGTATCAAAACCTTTCTGTATACCAGTCCCATTTCCGAGGACTTTATTGGTAACAACCCCAGAACCGCCACAAATGCCACAGACATCAGAAGAATCGCTATGACTATTGTCACTGAATGCTACCCTAAAACTAAATAAAAAAACTACTACTATTACGATGCCTATTATAAAGTACTCTTTATTTTGCCTAATTTTTTCTATAATTTCTTCTATAATTTCTTTTACATTTTTATTTTCCATAATTTCTTTCCTTTCGTATAACAAATTACTTCTTTAATTTTTTGGGACATTCAGCATTGGCAGGTATTTGCCAACGTCCGTTTTTCTTTTCTACACTAACAGTAACCTTAATTATTTGATTTTGACACCATTTGCGAATAGTCGATTCACTATAACCCCATCGATGCGCCGCTTCTTTAACAGATATATACTCCATAGACCTACCTCCTCAATAATATTAACCGATATCGGTTAATATTATTGTACATCATCTTCGGTTAATATGTCAAGTAGGTAGGTGATGAAGATGATTATCTATGATAATTTATGGAAAACCATGAAAGATAAGAAAATAACACAATATACTCTTATCAAAAAATATAATATTAGCCCTGCGCAGATTACAAGACTGAAGCGAAATGAAAGTGTCAGCACCCATACTATTGACACTTTTTGCAAAATTCTTGACTGCAAAGTCGAGGATATTATGAAATACGTTTCAGAAAAAGAAGGCGATACAAAATAGAATTTGTGAATGTCGGTTTTATTTTTAAATTCATATAAGTCTATAAAACCAAAAATACTGTTGCTAACATAATGTTAACAACAGTATTTTTTCGGTGCTAAATAACTTAAACTATGCGGCGGCTCTTAAAATCAGAGATTGATTATATTTTATTCCTTTTGCGCTTTGCGGTCAATACCAAAGCTGCACAGGCAGCACCAAAAGGCACAATTGCCACAAAACTATCGCCAACGGTAATGGTTTGTGTCTGCTGCGAATTCTCATTTGATGTTTCTTCTGTCTGTTCGTCTGCTGTAATCTCGGTGGTATCTTTATCAGGCTCCGTGGCTTCTTCAGTAGGTTCGGTTTGAGTCTCATCAGAAGCTGTCACTGTCTCTGAAGGTTCTGTTTCAGTAGTTTCTGTATCAGATACCTTTGTTGTATCTTCCGAAGTATCCGTTTCAGCCGGTTCTGTCTCAGTGGGTTCGGTTACTTCAGTTTCCGTAGGCTCAGTGTCAGTAGTCTCAATTACCTCAGTTGTCGTTTCAGGCTCGGATGGTTCCTCTCCTCCCACAGCTCCGATAACGGTAAGTTCTCCTGTTTTAGGATTTACCTCCATAAACTGTCCATATGGCTCTGCATTCTCAACAGTATACTGAACTTTTCCAAGACAAAGCATCAGAATAAAGTCCATAAGCTCTGTGTGATACATATATCCAACATGCTTCTGATTTTTAAGGAACCACGTCTGCTCCGGAAGCAAACAGGTAGATGCGTCAATTATTCTGTCCGCTGAAATATGGTTATGCGTAATATCTTTGCAAACTGTATTCTGCTGCTTATAATCTGCCGGAAGAGTTTCATCAAGATATGCACATACTGCGTATCCGGAAGTGTATTTTGTATCAATAACGTTATCGTTCTGTTCATTATATGAAGGAGTAATCGGAACTCCCTGCATATTGTAATGAGATACCACATTGACCTTTACGCCGTTTTCCATAGCTTCTTCAAGAAGCTCCGGAAGCTTTGCCTGAACATTGTAATGATAGCTATCGATTCTGTCTATAAGCTGTGCATCCGTTTCAGGATCTAAAAGATATGCTTTTGCATTCTCATAATCTTCCAAAGCGATGAGATCCCATATTCCGGGCATGGTAAAGAAAGTATCCTTAAAAACCTCATCATACATTCTGTCTTTTAAATTTGCAAAAAGCGAATCAGCAAAATTTACAAGAACGTCAAATACTCCGGCTTTATCAAGAGCATCAAAAAGACAGTTTACAGCTTCAACGCCCACTACCTCTTTAAGTATACGTATAAGTCCATCCTTATTCAGTTCAAGTCTGCCGTTAAAAAGATTTCCCACAATTGTGGTACCCGTAAAGGCAGATGAAAGCATTGTAAAATTATCAATATCATCACTGCCGTACAGATAGAGATATGATGCAATTATTGTGCCGCCCATACTTGCTCCGGCAAGATTTACTTTATCGTGTCCGGTTTCTTCCTTGGCTTTTTCTACGTACTTGCGCAGCTCTCTTGCGTGATCCATGGGATCAAGACGCCAGTCGTAATTAAAATAATATACATGATCTGCACCGATTTTTTCCACAGCTTCACGGACAACAGCAGGTTCATTTGCCGTAAACTCCGGATTACTTGCAAATTCCGGATAACTTGCCATGGATTCAGGATAAATATCAGTAGTAATATTGTACTTGCTTGTTCCGTCCGCTTTACACGCCAGCGGCTCCAAAAGCTTTTTTACCGCAGGAAGCAGACTGTCTCCCAGCTGATTGTAATCTTTTGTAATTGCAAACAGTGCAAGAGGCCCGGCAATTTCTCCGACAAGTTTTAAAATCGTATCTGTATCAGGCGGAAAAACCTGTTTTTCTTCCGATGTGCCCTCATCCTGTACAAGAGGCCATGCCGCCATGCCGCTTACTACAATAAGTGGTGATGTTCCGCAATTACATCCATAGGCTGCAAACGCCGCCGAACCACATCCAAGCAGCATAACCACTGCCAAAATAAAGGACATAATCCTTTTCTTCGTTTTGCTCATTGTAAATATTCCCCCAATTTTATTACTTTAAGGAAACAATATATAATTTTAAGCGAAAAGTCAATAAAATAATTAGTAAATAAATATAAAAAGACTATTTATTAAGGCAGGCCAAGCTCGGTTGATTTTTCAAAATATGAATGTGTTTCAGTTTTACACGAATATAAAACAAAAAATCCCAGAGAATTTATTATCTCCGGGATTCTGGTCGAGGCGACAGGACTTGAACCTGCGGCATCTTGGTCCCAAACCAAGCACTCTACCAAACTGAGCTACGCCTCGTTATTGCTTATTTAATTTTTACGAACCGCAGGTTCTTGATTTTTGTCTTACGCCAAAAATCTCTCGGACTAAAAACAGTCCACCGGACTGTTTTCTTTACGTCCTCGTCCCAAGTCTGCTCCTTGCGGAGTGCGGCATCTTGTACCACACAAACATTCTGCTAAACTGAGCTACGCCTCGTTAAATAAATTTTCGTTTACCCACAATATTTTAAATAATCACTGCGATAAACCGACTGAGTAAGTATATCATATTCCATATGAAAAAACAAGATTTTAAAGGAATATTTTTTCCTGCATGGATAAAATGCAGTTTTATTTGTTCCCACTGCAATACCGTTAAACATCAAAAGCGGCGGATAAATCCGCCGCTTTGATTTGGTTATTCAATTTCCGGAAGTACATGGGTATTGAAATAATCCTCTACCCCTTTTGGGCTTACGCCGCATATCTTTTTGCCGTTGACTCTTGTGCAAACTGCACCTTCGCACTGACCCATACAG
>OGWT01000678.1_pt1 | contig 27419 bp, 17 predicted proteins | sample 1576101 | NCBI WGS metagenome assembly OGWT01 (sample SAMEA3541481, study PRJEB24748) | human gut metagenome | biome: human gut; feature: human-associated habitat; material: faeces | place: China | collected 2012 | reverse complement strand
GGTGCAGGTGATTTTTCCCTTCTTGGTGCGAAACGCTTCATGTGGCAGAAGATGGGCATAGCCCCAATGCAGCTGCGCGGGTGTGATCTCCGGCAGGCGGCCGCTCGCCGCCACGACGCGACGTTGCAGTTTCGTTCTCGGCTTCATGGCTCAGAAAAGACTTTGTTGATTCGCCGCGTTTGCGGCATTCGACGCAGGTTGGGATTTGCTCTTGTGCGTTATCTTCGCATAGGCTTCGTCGGTGGCTTTGCGAAGCGCCTGCTCGTGCGCCTCGCGCTGCTCCTCCTCGGTCAGAACGATCGTATGGTTCACGACGACGCGGCAATCGAGCGGCTTGCCTACGTCGATGTCGTCCTCATCGTAGTAATGCACGGCCAGCGAATAGATCTCCGCGTCCGTGAAGCCGTTGCAGCCGCTCTGCTGGACATAGTTCAGAATAAAGGTGATGCAGTCGTCGAGGTTTTTATGCTCTTTGGCACAGGAGGCCGCGAAAAGCGCATCCGCGCCTGCACGCTGCTCCAGATATTCCCGGATCGTATCCCGGAAATGTTCGCTCGGTTTTGTCATAATGGTGTTGGTTTTGGTTAGGGAATAAAAAGCCGGGAGGAGCGGTTATCCGCTCCTCCCGGTATCGACATTATTTATAACTGTTATGCCGCAAGCGATGCTGACGCTTGCGGCCACAGATCCGGGTCTAACGGCTCTCCTTCAGGCTCCGGAACATCCTCCGCAGGGTTCTCCTGCGGGATGTCAGGATCCTCGGGAACCACCGGATCGAAGGCTTCCACCTCGGCGGCCAACTCCTGCGCCTTGCGCTGCTCCAAAGCGTGAAGCTGCTCTTCGAGTCTGGATTGCGTCTTCTCCAGGCGATCCAGATGCTCCGCGATCACACGCTCGCTCGTCTCCTTGTCCTGTTGCAGGGCGAACTGACGCAGCAGTTGCAGCTCGAACGTTTCATCCGTCTGCCGGAACTCTTCGATATGGTCCATGCAGTCGAAGATCACCGACCGCATCAGCATATTCATGCGATCCCCGTCCAGATGATCGAGAAAATCGCCGATCTGTTGCACATCCTGCAAGGCTTCGCGCTCCAAACCCAGTTTCTCGGCGTATCTCGACGGAAGCAGGCGTAGCAGCGAATAGCCGTACAGCCGGCTCTCGGAAGCCGCAAGAGCGGAGGAAGAAATCTCCGTTTCCCGAAGTACTCGTTTCAGGTCCGTCGTCATCTGCGTATAGCATGAGCGATGTGCCATAACGATGCGGCTCTCAAGCTCCTCGACAATGGGACGCGGAGCGATCGACGTATAGACCGTGACGCCCTTGTCGTCGGACGTCTCCTCGATCTGCTCCGGAACCTCCTCGTAGAACAGATCGACGTCCAGCATACCGATAAGGGCATATTTACGCACTCGGCCCGCGTCGATCTCCGCATCCAGCTTCTTCATATTCTCACGGTACTCCGAAACCTCGGATTCGTACTCCGCCAGAGCCTCTAAATACTCATCCCGGTCCTCGTAATCCGACTCTTGGGGGACCTCGACGTCAGGAAGCACGGGAACGTCCGGCTCCCACATGCTGTAGGTGTCGATGACCTCGACCGTATAACCTTGGGATGTGAGGCGTTCGAGAACGGCATCCGAATAGTGCCCCACCTCCACGGCAAGCAGCGTGCGAGGGTCGTTCCGCTGCATACGGATCGCTTTCTCAACTAAAAATTCGTCGTTCTTGCGGATCATGCAGGCCCGGTTTTCGCAGCCCGCACACCCTTCGGCAAGGTCCGAAAAGAGAATGTTGTTGGCCGTATTCTCGGCACAGGTCGAGCACTCCGTCTTGTCGAATTTATAGGTGTTCAGCTTGGTCATGTAGCGGTCGTGAAGGTACTGGCCCACCTGACGGGGTGACGTGTTCTTCCACGAGTTGTGACCGTCGTTTGCGAAATGCTCCTCGAAGACGCACTGCTGAATCTCCGAAGGGTATTTGGCCAGCTCGATGGCCATGCTTTCGATGATCTCCTCGCGTTCGAGCAGGTTCGCGAGCGGCTCGATAAGGTCGTTGAGCTTCAGGTGTGAACGGATGTAACGCTCGCTCTTGCCGAACTTGTCGACGAGCGTCGTGACCGTATGACGGCCCGTTTTGAGCGCTCGAAGGAACGCCGCAGCCTCTTCGAGAGGCGCTACGTCCTCACGCTGGAGGTTCTCCGTGATGGCCATATCCTCCGCATCCTCGTCCGTGAGATGTTCATAGACAAGGGCCTTGATGTGTGTGAAGCCCGCACGCTGCGCGGCCCGGTAGCGGCGCTCCCCGTAAACGATTTCGTAGTGCTCGCCGCTGCCGCGTACGCAGATCGGTTGCAGCTGGCCCGTCTGCTGCATACTCAGGGCGAGTTCATCCAGCGACGACTCATTCAGATTGCGGCGAGGGTTATAGGTGCTGCAAACGATCCGATTCAGCTCCAGAAGGACGATCGGCGTAGCGGCAGGAGTGCCCTCCGAAGCGGACGCGACGGCTTCGGATGCGGCAGCGGAGGTTGTCGAACTTTGTTCCGAGAGCGGTGCTGCGGAAGCAGCAGTGGTCGTCTCCGGTGCAGGGAGAGAGGATTTCCGAGAAGCGGACTTCTTCGTCTTCGTCATAATGATTGGACAGTTTTTACCGTGTGTCTCACGTGTTGATGCGATGCAAAGTCTATTTGCATCGGATACGATAATCGATAATTCTTCGAGGGGCGATCCCGAACGGATCGGTTGCCTCGGAAAGAATACTGGTGCACCGTGCGAACGAAGCGACGGAAAAATACCGAAGCCCTGGCGAGGATGATTTTTCCGCCGCGGAGAGAGCGAGCGCCGCAGGCGCGGACGGGCACCTATCTTTTCCGACGGCAACCGAATGAGGACGCTATTGACAAAGCGAAAATCGTTCCGACGGGAAACAGCAAGAGAAAAATATCATTAAGACAATATTTCGAAATTGGAACAGTCTTATAAATTTTGTTTTACAGAACAATAGATGAGTTAAATAATTGATGTAGATAAAACCGATATAAATCAAGCCCGTTTTATCGGCATCCAATGCGGAGAATTTTCCTCCGTCGGCACGGTAACAGTAATTCAAGACAGAGTTGTCTGCACTCGACTTGATCTGCATTACTAAATTAAACAAAAATCCCCCTAAAGTCCAAATCCAAGCATATGAAAAACCGGCAACCTTTCTGTTAGGTTGCCGGCAAAAACAAATTTGGGTTAGTTTGACTTTTCAGCAGTTAGGTTCGTGGTGAATACCACTTTGTCCAAATTGATAGGCTCGGATATCAAATCGCTACAAATTGTAGGTTCTTCATTGTAATCAATTATCACTTTTAGATCGGGTAGAATCTTTTGCGCCCACTCCAAATAATCGAGATCAGAAGGATTTTCTTTACCCCAACTCCATCCCGCAGGCGTTAGGCCGAACCATCTGTCAAAAACTTGTTCCCAGTCTGTTTTTTCTGTCGGAGCAACTCGCTCTTTTTCTGGTATAAAAGTCCAGAATCGGACAACCGCAGAATCTTTTGGATGAAGTAATATTTCATTATTGTCATCTGTCAAAATAAAAATCGTATTTTTTAAATAAGAACGACCTTGGGTTTGAAATTTTATGAGAGACTTAGGAGTACACTTATACCTGCGATAAATGTATACATTCTTGTCTGTATCGTTTATAATTGTGGATACAATTTGGATACGCGGATATTTATCGCGTATCTCTAGAATTACAGTCGGTTCAATATCCATCGATGTTTTTCGGGAAACATCCACGCTGTCAATTCGCATGGTTAACTGGGCATACGAACAAACCGATGATAATAAAGCCAAGAGAATCAATAGTAGTTTTTTCATAGAAACATTATTAAAAATATCTATTGTAAGCTTTTTGTACTGAACGCTTGAAGCTTGAGGTTGTATACTGCCAATAAATACTTTGATAGATTTGATAGTGATACGCAATCCGCTCCCGACCAGGAGTTCCCATCTGATCTGCCGCAACGGGGTCTGCCCGCCATGTTAATTCATGCATATATTCATGGTCTAGTGCACTAGCAATGTTATAAATATTATCACAATAACCGAGTTCGGCCCATGCAATATGATTTATAGCAATAGGGGCCTCGGCTAAACCAATAGGAACACCCAATTCATTTCTAATTATTCTTGAAAGAGAGGTCATTAACGTATTTGAACCAGGTTCATTTCTAATAAATAACAGTTGCCGGGTTATATTGAATCTATTATTTACCCAATCATAAATACCTAATATGGCGAAATCAGGCATCGGATTATTATAGGCACCTGGCACACCATTAAAAGTCGCATAAGAAAATAAAACACTTTTTTTCTTTGCTTCATCGTGATTGACCCGACCTAATATCTTTTTCAAACTTGACCATCTTGAAAAAGCTATAATCTTAACATTATTCGTTATAGCATCATCTCTTCCAAGATACATCCCATATTCACTAAAATAATAATCTCTCACCCCGATCTGGCGCCCTTGTTGTGGCTCCAGTCCGAACGGATCGGTGTAACGAATAGGATTATTCAAGCAAAAATTGTAAGGACTAACAGAATTGAATTTCTCCGCCATCGGGTCCTGCGTCAGCCAGCGGCCGAGGTCCGGGTGGTAGAAACGTGCTCCGTAATCCAACAGACCGGCACCGCCGACCGTCTGTTCCTCCTTGCCGTTGAAACGGGACAAGTCCGAAGTAGCCGGAGAATTGGGTTTCAACCAAGACTTCCCAAAAGCGTAGTAATCGCGCAACGCGATCAATTCACCCGACCAATCCACAAATGCCCGGGGACTTCCCAGATGATCTTTCAAATAATACTCCGGAACGTAATTCGTATTCCAGCTATGAATGTTTCTCCGGAACCGACCGTCGCTGAAGGCGGCGCTCTCGAACTCTATCTTACTCCCGGCTGTCTGCTTATATACCAAAGAACCGATATAAATCAAACCCGTTTTATCGGCATCCAATGCGGAGAATTTTCCTCCGTCGGCGCGGTAACAATAATTCAACTCAGAGTTGTCTGCACTCGACTTGATCTGCATGGGCAGGTTCAAAAAATTGTATGCAATAGTCAGGCCATTCCGGGAATCCCGGACCAAATTACCGAGGTTGTCGTAAACCACAGATGCCTGGTTAATACCATAGAGCTGACCGGCATCATTGTATTTGTATTCAAGCTGTTCGTTCAATCCACGGGTCATTTTCAGGATATTGCCGTTGCGGTCGTATTTGATTCCGCGTTCAGAATAGCGATCGGTGCCCATATTGCCGCTGTAACGTGCTTCGGTCAGACGCGAAAGGGCATCGTACTCGTATTTATACGTATGCGGCATCGTACCGGCACCGCCCCAGTTCCATTCGGTAATATTCCCGGTGTACGAGGGATTCTCACTGTCGTAATACTTGAGCCGGGCACTGTAATAGGGACTGTCCTGGCTCGTAAGCCAACCCTGAACGTTATACGTATAGTCCTCGATAAGCCCGTTGATGTTCTTACGCACGAGCTGACCGATTTCGTTGTAGGAGTAAGTTACAGTAACTGGTTTCGACGTGTTGAAGGTCGAAGTCTGGGTAAGCATTCGACCGGCATTGTCATAGGTGTATTCCACCGTGAGAAGATCCTCCGCACAGCCTGTTTTGGGTACGACCCGTTCCCGTCGGAAGGTGAGATTACCCTGTAAATCGTAAGCCGTCGTGAAATAGCTGATACCGCCGAGGTAGTTCTTCTCCACGACTTGCAACACGCGTCCCAGCATATCGTAATAATAGGCCCGTTCGATATAACCCGCAGTTCGGTCCTGCTCGGTAAGCACCCGGATTTTCTCATAGGTCTTCAACCCTTTGACCGCAGTGCGATCCACCCCGGCCGACATATCGCCGATCGGCTCGCTCTTGTATGCCAATTCCGCCGGAACAGCTTCATAAGAATCGAACTTGTAGTCGATCATCGTTATCGGTTCGGAGGGAAGCATTCTCCGGTTGCCTTGCGCATCCAGGCTGTAAATCGCGAACTTGACCGCATAAAGACGTCCCAGACCGTCGTACAGATAGCGGTCCGCATATTCGAGGGTTTTATCGTTGGTCACCTTGCCCCGGAAGCGGGTAGTCAGTTGTCCCCGTTTGTTGTATTCCAACTCTTCGCGGACTGCCCCGGGGAATTTCCGTTCGATCAGTTGTCCCTGGTCGTTATATCGGTAATAATAACAAAAGTTCTGGACGAACGCGGAACGCATCCCGATATTCGCGGGATCGGCAATCGTCGGAGTTCCGATCTGTTGCGACTCGTCGTCGGAAAGCGCCTGAACGTTGAGTTTACTCAACGAGGCGAAACCCGTAGCCCCCTGGGGCGTAACGACTACGGTCAGCCGTCCCAGAGCGTCGTAACCGTAATAGGTTCTTGCATTTCCCGAAGAACTCATAACGACCCGTCCCGCCTTGTCGGTGTAGGTTTTCGACTCTCGGCCGTCCTCGTTGGTAATCGTCACCACGTCGAGCGAATAAGCCGGATAGACCCCGGTAATATCCATGTAAAAGCTGTCGTTTTTCGTGCCGATAACGATCTTACGAACTTCGTCTGCTGCGGTATTGACACCGTAGTCGTATTTGCATACGACACCGGCAGCCACGATCGCCTCGCCGGGCTTGATTTGAACGGTGGTCCGGTTAAACAGATCGGCTACAACAGTGGTGTAAGCCTTAGAATCCGCGTAATAACCGGAGGAAAACGATTTGACCTCGGACAATCCAACATAAGCTCCATTCGCCTGCCGAGCCGGTGCCGGAAGCCACGATACGGCTCGGCGGGTGGCAGGATCGTACTCCTGGAAGCTGACGAGGTCATTCCCCTGCGGCGTGAATCCCTGGTAAACCGTTTCCACAGCATTTCCCAGCCCGTCCGCATATTGATACTGTGTATAGGCGACATCCTTTTGAAAAGATCCGATCACCATCGTTGCCACGAAATTTCTCCCGGCTGGATCTCCTTCCGTCACGGCACGCTGTGCACCATCGGACGACAACGCGTCTCCAACCTGTGCCACAGAGAACTTTTGGGATTCCGGCACCGCAAATACAATGTTATTCGCAGAGGTTTCAAAACGATTCGCATTCACAGGTTCCGGCATATGCAAATAAAAAATTGCTATGGCAATATACAATATTTTTTTCATATCGGTTCGAATTTTTATCGGTTAGCAACTGAATACTCATAACCAAAGACCGGAAACTCCATGTGCGTTTCAGTCACGAGCCGGCCGAAACTATCGTAACTGAACCGCTTATAGCGGCCGGACGGGTCGGTCACTTTACAAACTCCGACTTGTGGATTGTATTCATAAGTCGTCACCAGCGTATTCGGGATACTTCGAAGAGCGGCTTCTCTGGATGTGTCGAGTCCCTCTGTCAGCGGGAGAGAACTGACGATCTTCTGCTTTACCGTAGCATAGTCCGCACCGACGACTTGGGCTACAGGGTATAATCCGCGGTAGCCCCAGACATAGCTTACCTTGAGTCCCGCACGGTCCGTAGTCTGCACCAGACGCCCCATATCGTCGTATTGATAAACGGTAACCGTATCGCAAACCGGCTGGGTCGAAATAGCTTGAGGCGCTCCGATTCGGGCTACCTTGTGCATTTTAACCCGAATGATCTTGTTGGCGACAGCCATATACTCATACTGGTCTTCGGCGATCCGAAGTTCAGTTTCTCCGAATCCAGGGCGGTTCGGATCGGTCTTTCCGTCGGTGACGGTTTTCCAAACCTTGAGCGGCAAATTCAGCACATTCTTTGCGATCATGGTCGCATAAACACCGCTGTTCTGTTCAGTCGAGGAGAGGTCCGACACATATTGGGTCCGTTCGAACATCCCGGTACCGTCGCTCTCGGTACGGCGCACGCTCTTAATTTGCCCCAACGCATTGTAGGTATATGCATATTGCTTCCGGCTTTGCACCGTGGCACCCCTGGTTTTGAAATATTCCGTTTCGGTCACATGGTCCAGAGGATAGGGCTCGAGATAGGACCGCTGTACGTAAAAATAATCCCCGGCGAACTTGACGCTTTCGACATATTTCCTCCGGAATTCGGTCGTATCGGTCAAATAGGCATATTCCACTTTTTTCCGCAAAAATTTATTACCGGCCACATCGGGTTTGTCATAATAACTTATCGACAGTAATTTCCCCCGGTATTGTGGTTCGAAATCCGGCTCGGTCAGGAAGTTATTAACCAGCATCGGCAAGTCCTCGTGCTTAACCATTTTATCCGAACCGTCTACAAGATATTTCAAAACATCGATATTCGGATGTTTCAATGTCTTTTTATTGATCCGATAACTGTCCGGAGCATTGTGATAGTTGGAAAATTGGAAATATACGGCCGATCCGTCATCTGCCACTTCACGAACAACTGCATATTCCACATGAGGCTGGTCTGTACGATAACCGGTAATACCCGAATAATTATAACCCCATATCGTTTCACCGCCCTGTCTGCAAATCACATAATAGGCGACCGGATTTTTTAGTAAATTACCACTGCTTTGTTCTTCGTCATTCAAATAGAAGTAGGTCCGGCCGATCGAATCACCTGTAATCGGGTGATCCGTAATCCGGCGGATGCGCAAACCGCCTGCGATCGTATCTTTAACATACCTTTTCAAGTAAGGAATATTTTGACTGCTGCGATCCCGGACCAGGTAATCTCGAAACATATGAGGTTCGTACTGATAGGTCGTATAACCGCCCGTAGGGTAGGTCAGTTTCGACAACATTCCCTGACGGGCATATTCGGGACCGGGTTTCCGGGGTCCGGCGGGGTCCGCGATTCTTTCGGTAAAATTGTAGCAAGAATCATTCAACAACGGAAACTGCAGATCGAACGGCTCGTATGTCGCCTCCCGGTTATAGTACCCCCAAAAGTCAATACTTGCCGTTCCCTGAAACGGGAAGGGTTCGTCCTGCCGATAATACTCCATACTGTAAGTTCCCTGACCGGGAATCCTCACGGAACTCAACAACAATACCGGGTTACCGATTCCGTAAGTATATTGCAAATAACATTTTCTCAAAGTGACGAACTTCGAATGTTCATCCGACCATTTAGTAATGACGATCGTATCGAGTTTTTCGGGAGTATCCAATGCTGTTTCGTCCGATTTCAACTCAGCACGCCGGTCGCCGTAGGCGAACCGGACTTTCGCAAGGCCGTCGATATCGATCGACTTCAACTGCACGGCTCGCTCCTTATAATGGAATACAGCAGGTTCTTCTACACCTCTATAACCTATAAAAGCACCCCCGACCCGGCAATTTTCCACATACCGAATTGTTTCGAGATCATTTCCGTAATCGAAGGTAACGACACGCCCGTTAGGAGCGATAATCGAGGAGAGATACCAGTTTTCGGGCAGCTTTGCCGAACCGTCTTCCTCGTCAGCTGCACGCGTTTTCGGCGACAAATGACCAATTTCGGTCCAAACAAGTCCGCTTCCATCGGCATTAGGCTCCGCCACGAACGCCTTCTCGTTTTTCGCCAGAAACTTATAACGGTAGCCATCCCCCGTAACGATGGTAATGACCTTCGAAGTGACCAGCGGATCGTATATTTCGACGGAATACTCCCCATGCGGATCGTCCGTATCGAAAACATGGATTTTCCCGCCCGTCGATATGAATTTGCCGTAATGACCCGGGAAGCTGAACGTATAAATATCCGGTTCGGTTTCTACACTCATACTTCCGCTTTTAATCGAATACATCTCTTTATCCTGGCCATTGATATAGTTCGCCCACAAATCCCAGGATTCATTCGTAAAATCCTGGTTGTTGAAAAAATAACCCCACAAACCCGCACTCATATAATCGTCGGGAACTCCCCGGACCGTACGGGTGATGACACCGCCCGTATTGAGGAACCAGCCGAGTCCCACGTCACTGGCCTGAATATTCGGCATATAGCCGTTCGAAGCGTAATTCAGCACGACAGGCAACGTAAAATCCTCGTCCTGATAAGTGTAAAGAGGAATCGACGCCGACACGGTACCGGTATAGAGGTTCGGGGTGCTGCCTCCGTATTTCAGGAGGCTCCAAACCTGCGGAGTTCCGGTATTGAGGTTGTTCCCGACACCGCCCGAAGACAAATAATCCGGAATAATCGGATTGTTCTGCGCCGAACAGAAAGTCCAGATACCCAACAGGCATCCGACGGTCAGTAATAAAGTTTTTCTCATGATAAATTTGTTTAAGTTGGTTAATAAAGGTATTACCCCATGATCCCTCCGAGGGAGAACATGGGCATATACATGGCGATCAGGATCACGGCGACGAGAATTCCGACGAGCAGGATAAGTGCGGGTTCGAGCATCGCGCCCATGCGGCGGATTGCGTATTCGAGTTCTTCGGTGAGGGTTTCACCCTGCCTGCGGAGCATTTCGGGCAGACGGTTCGTCTGCTCTCCGACGCGGACGAGCGCTGTGAGTTTTCGGTCGTAGAGATCGGGGAATCGGGCCAGTGTTTCGGCGAAGGCATCGCCCCGTTCGAGCCGTCGCTCGATCTCGTCGAACGACTTGCGGTAGGGGTGGAATCCGATGACCTCGCGGAGCATTCCGACGCCGGCGAGCAGGGGCACGCCCGCGGCGCATAGCAGGTCGAGAAGTTTGCAGCACTGCGCCTGCATGTTCTTGCGGATGATCTCACCCGCGACGGGCAGGCGGAGCAGGATCGCCGCGCGCCAGCGCTGCACCTCCTCGCGCTGTCGGTTGGCGCGGTAGAGCAGATAAAGTCCCCCTCCCGCGCTGACCGCGACGGCGGCATAGGCGGGAAACGCTTTCGAGAGTGCGATGATCCCCCTCGTGAGCGCGGGCAGCTCTCCTCCCATACGCGCATATACCTCCTCGAACATGGGTACGACGACCGAGAGCATGAATGCCACGACAGCCGCCGCCACGGCGAGGATGACGACGGGATAGCTCACGGCCGAGGCGACCATGCGCCGCTGCGCGGCCCGCTTGCGGTAGTAGTCGCGCAGGAAGTCGAGCGTCCGTGCCAGACGTCCCGTCTCGTCGCCGATGCGCACCACGCCGCACTCCAAGGGGCGGAATGCCCCGCTTCGGCGCATGGCCTCGGCGAGCGTCTCTCCGCGCACGACGGCGGCGTAGAGCTCTTCGAGCAGCGCCTTCGTCCGGCGGTCGCCCTCGCCCTCGATGAGCAGTCGGAAGGCCGCCGAGAAATCGAGACCGGCCGTCAACAGCGCATGCAGCTCAGCGTAGAACATCTCGCGTCGGGCGTCCGTCAGTTTATGGCTCTTCGTATCCATGATCCTTTTCGATTTCAGCGATTCTTCGTTCGTAGCTTTCCCGTGCGGGCCGCAGCACGGGGAGTTTCAGCATATGACTCCCGACGTCGACTTCGAGGGTATCGGCCGCCGCGTCGCAGCGGAGGAGCCGCATGTGCCCGACACGACGCAGGAGCGTATCGCGGAACTCCCCCGCGACGAATACTGCCGCGGAGTCGCGCGTCGTCAGTGTCGTCTCGCCTCCTGCACGATAGAGGTACAGCAGCTCGCCTGTGCCTCCGCCCTCTGCGCTGCGGATGCTGTCGGCCGTTGTGAGCAGCTGCCCGAGGCGGAAGATTCCGTCGCGCTGCCGTCCCGCCTCGACGAGCACGGCCGCGCGTCGCGCCACGAGCCGCGAGACGAGCGTCAGGGCCTCCATGGCGGCCAGGAAGACGATTCCCGCCACGAGCATCATCACAAGCGTTTCGGCCAGTGTCGAGCCGCGCAGCGTATGTTTCACTCGGCGCATTCCACCAGCTGTCTGTGTACGATCCGTTTGCGGCTGCCGTCGATGCGGACTTCGATCGTTATGAGTTGCACGTCATTGTATTGCCGATACGGCTCCACGCGCACCGTCGCTTCGCCTCCGCCGTACCGCTCGACGTACGTGCCCGCGGGCCATACGCCTGATCCGTATTTGTCGAAGGCGCACACGGCACGGTATTCGGCTTCGGCAACTGCGAGCGCATCGTCCCCGCGCAGCGTCAGACGGGGCAGCAGCTCCATAGCCGCCGTGAAAGCGATCAGCAGCACCACCGCCGCTACGACGGCTTCGACGAGCGAGGCCGCGCGCAGCCTTCCGCCCGAGGCCCGTTTTACTCGACGCATACGGCCTCCTTTCTGCGCACGGTCTCGGCGCCGCCGTGCCACAGCGGTTGCGCCGTGGCGGAATTTTCGAGCAGCGTAAGGTCGTAGAGCATATCCTTGTAGTATCCCTGCGGCGAGAAGTAGACGGCCTGTCTGAGCTCCGCACACCCCGCGACGATCCCCTGCACCTGCGCCGCGCCATCCGCATGAAGAAGCCCCCGCACACGTGCCGTGCGCGACTGGCGGTAGGAGGCGGCCATCTTCTTGTGCCGCACGGTGTCGCGGACGATGACATAGCCGTCCGCCGTCGCACGGTCGCCCAGTTCGGCGTACCGGCCGGCGTAGATGCCCGACGGATATTCCAGCACGGCGCACGGCTCTACGACGACCGTGTCGCGGGCGAAGAGCTGCGCCGCGATGCGGGCTCCGCTGCCGACCGTGATCTTGCGTGCGCAGACCAATACGTTTCCCAGCCGACAGGCAGAGTCGATGCGCAGCTCGTTGGCTGCGAGCACGATCCGCCCGCGCAGCGTGCAGCCGCCGATCTCGGCCGTGCCGAGGCGCAGGGCGACGGTCGGGCCGCGGAACGATACGCCGAGGCTGTCGGGCAGATCGCCGGCGGCCGGCAGCTGCTGCGCGAAAGCGAAGAGTGCGCCGATCCGTGCCGCGACGGCAGCCGAAGGTGCGGGAAGCATCGCTGCCGAGCTGCGGATCGCCGTGCGGGGAACCTCCTCTCCCCGGTAAAACTCCGCTCCCACACGGCCGTAGGTCAGGCCGTTCTGCGGCAGGCGGAGCGTCCCGTGCAGACGCGTGTCGCCTGCGAGGGTGACGGCCGTGCGGTCGTCGGCGTAGAAGAGCGTCCGTGCGGGATCGGGTTCGGCACCGACGATGCGGCTGCTCGCGACGAGCGAGTCGGCCGTCGTGATGTGCAGCAGTTCGTAGAGGCCCCACGGCTCGCGGCGCACGAAGATGCGCGACTGCGGCAGGGAGTCGTAGAGCAGATAACCTCCGGCAGCGGTCAGTGCCCGTTCGTCGGGATGCAGGCGGTAGAGCAAGGCGGCCGATTCGACGTCGGTGCGCGCCTGCCGCAGCCGCTGCGTGCGCGTGAAGAGCAGCGTCTCCTGCTCCCACAGCGCCAGCAGCCCCAGCGTCGCCGTGAGCATCACCAGCGCCGCGACTACGACCGTCGGCAGCACGGCCCCTGCGAGATATGACGTATGCAGCTTCATCTATTCGTCGCAGCGTTTTACGCCGCAGACCGTCCCTTCGCGTTCGAGATAGAGCGAGTCGCGGTCGGCGCCCGTCAGGCGGAATCCTGCGGCCGTGTCGCGCAGACTCAGTTCGTACTGTCTGCCGCCGATCGTCAGGATGTGGAGCGTCTGCCCGCCGGCCGTCACCGTCGCCAAGTGCGAGAGCTGCACCCGCTCGCGGCGCTTCGGCTCGGCTTTTTTCGCGGGCGGCAGGCGGCGCACGACGGACCGTGCGGCAGGTGTCGGAGCGGCCACGCCTTTCAGGAAGGGGTCGGGATAGTCCAGCCGCAGGGTCTCGGCGACGATCGGCGGTGCCGCCGGAGCGTCGGTCGCGGGTCGGACATCCGACGCGGCGGGTCGTGCCGGCGCGAGGATCCGCCACGCCACGACGCCCCAGACCGCCACGACGGCTGCGAGCAGCAGACAGGTCGTCCAGCGCGATTTCACGGTTCGGCGGATTCGGGATTGTCCGACTTCTCCGGCTTCTCGGGCACGGGTTCCTCGGCGACCGTGAGCCGCAACGCCGGAGAGGAGGTCTCGTAACCGGAGTTGAAGGCTGCGACCGTCCATTCGTAACGGCCCGCTTCGAGCGTCAGACGGCAGCCGTAGCTGCGTGCAAGGCCCAGCGTATCGGCCGCAAGGAGCGTGTCGGCGACGATCCGCCCTTCGGCAGCGACGCACAATTCGTAACCCGTCGCACGGTCGACGGCCCGCCAGCGGAAGAGCGTCTCTCCCGCAGGAACCTCCGCGTCGTCCGCCGGGGCGATCGTCGTCACCGCACGGCCGGAGATATCCTCCTCGATGATTTCGCAGGAGACCATCAGGAATAGAAGCGGGAAATAGAACAGGTATCTTCTCATTTCGATTCGGTTATTAAGGTCAGTTGTTGTATGTAGAGCGTCAGTGTGAGCTGCGTGCGGCGGGTGCGGGGCCGTGTCGCGGTCTGCCACTCAGCCGACCGCAGGCGGCAGGCGGGCAGACGCCGTTCGAGCGTCTCGACCGTGCGCAGCAGCTCGGTGAACGACCCAGTGAGCGTCAGCTGCGCCGTATGAATTTCGATCCCGTCCTGCCGCAGCGTCGTCACCGGCACATAGCCCGTCGCGCGCACGCCGGCGGGAGCGAAGCGCCGCACCGAGTCGAGCAGCCCGCCCGAGAGGATCAGTTCGGGGGCTTCGACGGCAGCCGGCACGGTCGCTCCGGTCGCCGGTGTCGTCGGGGCGAGCGCATCCACCCGCCGTTCCAGCCGGCCGCACTCCCGCCACGCGCCGAAGGTATCGCTCAGGGCGAAATGCCACGCCGCCCACGGCAGGAGGAGGGCCAGCAGCCCCACGAGGCCGAGACCCCGGTATCTGTACGGCAGGTTCATAGTCCGATCTCGATGCGGAACGCGAGCCGTTCGGCATCGCGTTCCCGTTCGACGTTCGTCAGTCGTACCGTGCGGCAGCACGCCGCCCCCGCGAGGCGCTCGACGAAGGTCGAGACGTCGCCCGCCGCCGGAGCCGTGCCCGCGACGACAGCCGTCCGCTCCTGCCGCTGCAAGGGCTTCCCCGCCTCGAAACGCATCGTGAGCGGTTCGACGGCGAGCCGCGTCAGTACGACCTGCGCCGGCACGGCCTCCGCGATGCGGTCGCACACGACGGCGCGGGATGCTGCGGGACGTGCGGAGAACTCCGCGAGCAGCGTCCGCTGCCGGTCGGTAGCATCGGCTGCGGTCGAAGCCGTGCGTTCGCGCGCCGAGAGCTCCTTTTGCAAAGTCCGGCGGCGAGTGTTCAGCGACGGGGCGACGGCGGCATTGGCAGCGAGCAGACAGAGGAAGAGCCCCAGCACCGGCAGTGCCGCCCGCCGCACGACGGCCTGCGCCAGCGACGAACCCTCGGCCGTCGGGCGGAGCAGCTGCCGCCAGCCGAGCGCGGCGAAGAGCTCCTGCACGGCCGTCGCAGGAGGAACGCACACGTCGATGCGCTGCGGATGGATGCCGGCTCCCGCCAGTTCGGTCAGCACTCCTTGCAGCCGCTCGCGCCGCACGAAGGCGATCCGGCCGTCGTGTTCGCGCCACAGGAAGGTCGCCCTGTCGTCGCGCACCCGCGCGGCGAGCTGCGAGTCGGCGGGTTTCGCGACCGTGCCGTGGCCCGATACCGTGACCGCGGCGACCCCTTTGGCGACCGCCGCTGCGTCGTAGTCCGTCTGTTGCGGCTCGCAGCCCATCTTGCAGCGCCACGCCGCGATCGCATGGCTGTCGGGTGTCAGCGCGACGTCCAGCACCCAGACGGGGCCGAGGATATAGGGGAAAAGGTTCATTTTTTATTTATTCTTTTATGTCCCTTTTGTTCCGGCAAAAAGGACGAAAAGATCGAGTACGGCGACATCCTTTCCACCTTTTCACACGAAAAGGTGGAGCCAAAAGTGTCCGCAAGGCACCTCCGCCGGAATCGAACGACGGTTCTTACTGAGCGGGCACGAAAGACTGCGCTGTTTCGCACACCCGCTCCGGGCGTTCGAACCGTCGTTCGATTTGCGTCCGTCTCCGGTGCAATGCGGATCATGGGATCGTATTGAATTTAATCTCACTCTACGACCGTGGGTTTGATGAAGATATTGAGCGTACGTTCGACCTTGTTGCGCTTCTCCTTGCCGAAGAACCACTTGATGACGGGCACGCGCGCCAGAAACGGCACGCCGCGCGAGGAGTTCTCCATCGTGTTACGATCCAGCCCGCCGAGAAGCACCATCTCCTCGTTCTGCACCTTGACGATCGACTTGAAGCTCCGCGTGGCCGTCCCCGGCGGGGCGTCCTCGACGTTGCGGTCGGTGAACTCCGTCTGCTCGAACTCGATTTCGAGCGTTATCTGCCGATCTTCCGACACGTAGGGCGTGACCTTGATCGAGAGGTTCGCATCGACCGACTTCCACTGGTAGGACTCCGACGAGATGGGGTTCTGCGTGCCGTAGTAGTTGTTCTGCACCTCTTTGTAGTACTGCGTCTCGCCGCTGGTGAGCGTCGCCTCGTGGCCGTTCAGGGTCGAGAGCTTCGGCGTGGAGAGCAGACGCACCACCCCGTCCTCCTCCAAGGCTTGCAGGCTCAGGTAGAAGTTCGGCGTCACGCGCCCCAGATTCACCGTACCCCGGATGCGTCCGAGCAGGTCGTTCACCGCCCCCGAGCTGAAAGTCATGTCCACGCCCGGCGAGAGCGTTCCGGAGGTCCTCACCGCCTTGTCGCCCACGCCCGCACCGATGCCGATCTCGTGGATCTTGCTTTTGGTGACGTCGGCGATCAGGATCTCCATCGTCACCATCGGAACGGGTTTGTCCACCGAGTGCAGGAAGGTCTCCACACGCGCCACGTTGCGCCGGTCGCCCGACAGGATCAGGGCGTTCAGGTCGGGGAAGGTCTTCACCGCGACGTTCTGTTTCAGCGCTTCGGGGATGATCTCCTCGACCTTCGACACGGCGCGGTAGACGAGCGGAAGGACCGTCGCCGACGCGAGACCGTCCGACGCGGCCGCTCCGAAGATCCAGATGCCCCGTTCGGTGTAATAGCTGTACGGCGAGCCTTTGAGCAGCACCGAGAGCAGCGTCTCGAAATCCGTCCCGTCCACCCAGACGCCCGCCGTGAGGTTCACCGGCGACTGGAAGTAGTAGTTCAGCTCCAACTCGTCGCACAGGTCGAGAATCACCTCCTGCACGTCGCCCCGCGCGATGCGGGCCGTGATGCGTCCCAGCGAGTCCACACGCAGTTCGTTGGGCGTGAACTGCCGCCGGCGCGTATAGGCGGGGCTTGCGGACGCTTTGCCTCCCTGCGCGGCCGGCTCCTCGCGCCACAGCGTCCACACGTCCTGCGCATCCCGTTCGGCAAGCAGACCGTTGACCGCGGCGAGCGTCCGCAGCGCGTCGTCGAAAGGCATGCGACGCACGTAGCCCGAGACCTTGCAGTCGTACAAAGGTTCGGGGACGATGACGTTGCGCGCAGAGAGCCGCGCGATCTTCTTCGCCACGTCGATCAGACGTTCGCCGCGCAGATCGTAGCTCAACGTCGTGTCGGCGGCCGCGTAGGCGACGTCGGGATCGGGCGCCGGAGCCGTCGGTGCTGCGGCCGGAAAGATCGAGAGGATATTGCCCGACGCAGCCGCGTCCAACCGATACTCGCGGCAGAGGAACCGCACCAGATCGTCGACCCGGGCCCGGCGGAAGTTGCACGACACGGGGATGTTCTCCACGCCGCGCACCGACATGTTCACGCCGCTTGCGCGTGCGATATTGCGCAGCAGCTCCGACAGCGACAACCGACCCGACGTGACGTCCACCTCCCGCAGGAACGTCGAGTCGCGCCCGACGAGTGTCGCCAATTCCGAGTCGATACGCGACAGGCGAAGGGAGTCGGGGTCGGACGGCGGATTCGGTGCAACCGTCCGATGGAGCGAATCCGAAGACGGGTTCACACCAGCGGGTATTTCGGTTCGCTGTGCCGGACAGAGCACAGGCAGGATGCAAAGAAGTAAAAACGCAAGCGTGTATCGTCGTTTCATAGGCTTGGATCAGTAGTTCAACAGGGGTATCACTTCGTCGAGAGAGGTCTCGCCGCGTCGGAAGAGGTCGACGACGGCATCGCGCAGCGACGGTATGCCGCGTTCGGCCAGCAGCGGTGCGACGTCGGTACGGCCGGAGCGTACGGCAGCCGCCAGCTCGTCGTCCATCGGGATCACCTCGTAGACCGCCCTGCGGCCCGCATAGCCCGTGTAGAAACAGCGTTCGCAACCCACGGGTTCGCAATAGCGGTCGATCGCTATGCCGGGCAGCAGGTGCCGCACTTCATCGGTCGCCTCCGCGTGGCGTTTGCAGTGGGGACAGAGCAGGCGCGCGAGACGCTGCGCGACGGTCATTACCAACGTATCGGCCACCAGGTACGGGTGTACGCCCATATCCGACAGACGGGCTACGGCGCCCCAGGCCGTGTTGGTGTGGATCGTCGAGAAGAGCAGGTGTCCCGTCAGCGACGACCGCACGGCCATCTCGGCCGTCGCCCCGTCGCGGATCTCACCCAGCATGATGATGTCGGGGTCCTGCCGCAGGAAGGTACGCAGTGCGGCGGTGAACGTAAGGCCGATCTCCTCCTTGAGCTGCACTTGATTGACCCCTTCGAGCGTGTACTCGATCGGATCCTCGATCGTGAGGATGTTGTCCGTCAGGGCGTTCAGCCGCCGCAGCGTGGCGTAGAGCGTCGTGCTCTTGCCCGAGCCCGTCGGGCCGCAGATCAGCACCATGCCGAAGGGCCGCGCGATGGCGCGGCAGTAGTCCTCGTACTGCCTTGCGGAGAAGCCGAGGTTGCGCAGTTCCAGCAGCTCGACGCGGCGGGTCAGCAATCGCAGCACGACCTTCTCGCCGTAGATCGTCGGCAGCGTCGAGACGCGCACGTCGAACTTCTCACCGTCGCGGTCGTAGCCGATGCGCCCGTCCTGCGGCAGCCGTTTCTCGGAGATGTCGAGCGAGGCGAGGATCTTGATCTGGTTTACAAGCGGCATGTACTGCGCCCGCTCGACGACGTAACGCTCGGCGAGCTTGCCGTCGATGCGCATACGGATGCGGCAGCGCTGTTCGTAGGGTTCGAGGTGGATGTCGCTGGCGTTGTCGCGCAGCGCCTCGCCCACCAGCGCGAAGAGGAACTGCCGCCCCTGTCCGATCTCGGCCGTGCGGCCTGCGGCGGCGCTTGCCGTCTGTGCTCCGGGGCGGTAATGTTGCAGCAAAAGCCGTTGCAGGTCATCGGCGGTGATCGGCACGACTTCGACCTGCCAGCCGTAGAGCACCTCCAGCTCCTCGGCAGCGGCCGTGTAATCATGTCCCGTCTCGCCGTAGCAGCGTATCCTGCCCGCCTCGCGTGCGAACGGCACAAGGCGGTACTCGGCGGCCTCCTGCGCCGTGAGCAGGCGGAGGATTTCCGTGGGGATATGTGTCGGGGTTACGGCCATAAGCGGAGGAATTGAAGGGCGGCCCAGCCGATGAGCACAATGCCGGCTGCGCCGACGAAGGGGATCGTGCGACGACGACGGCCGCAGCAGACCCACCAGAGGAGGGCGACGACGCAGGCGGCGATCAGAAACCGCAGAAACTCCGTCGGTGCGAACAGGGGTGCGACGGCAAGCAGGAAGAGGACGTCGCCGGAGCCGACGGAGTGTCTGACCGCGAGCCGCCGCAGGCGGAGGTAGCCGAAGAGAGCCGTTCCCGATAAAAGGAGCAGCGCGGCATTGCCTGCCGTTTGCAGCAGCATCGTCCGCCAACCGAGCGTGTGCCAGCTCACTCCGACAGAGACCGTCCCCAGCACCGCCAGCCACGACGCGTCCACCCGCCGCGTGCGGAAATCGTCGCGGGCCAGTACAGCGGCAGGCACGAGCAGCAAAAGGTAGGGATAGGGAGCAGGGAACATCGGGGCTGAAGGTTTCGATCAATCCTTGACCGTCTCGCGCAGGTTTTTATCCTGGTCGATCTCCCAGACATTATAAACTCCGTCGCCGTCGAAATCCACGACGGCAGTCGCCGTGGCGCGGAATCCGTGCTCCGAAGCCTCGACGATCTCGACGAGGTAGTTGGCCTGACCGCCGTCGGTCACCAGCCGCGACTGCTCGAAGCCCAGCTCCTCCAACGATGACGAATAGCGCGAATAAGTGTAGAAATTCGACCGCTGCAACGTATGCAGGTAGGTAAGCTGCTGCTGCGCTTCGGTGGCCTTGGCTCGCGAGATCAACGGCATCAGATTCGGCAGCGCGATCAGCACCAGAATACCGATGATGACCAGCACGACCAACAGTTCGGGCAGCGAAAAGCCGCGGAGACGACGACGGTATGATTTCATGGTTCGGAATAAGTTTAGATCGAAATACTGTAGCAAAAGTAGGCGACGGAAGGCTCGAAATCCAGAAAATCGCAGGGATAATAACGACGACAATAACTTTTCAAATTACTGATTATCAATAACAATTCTGGACAAAGTGAATGACAAAACGTTTCAAACGGTATCAACAGTTTTCCGTTGCCGGCGGATCACAGGGTTTACTGTCGGTCAATTTCTGTTGAATACGATGATATTTAGTATATAAATTACTGGTTTTCTTTAAGTTGAATACCACACATAATTCGCGGTGCGTGAAACCGGCTTCCAGAAGCAGGCAAAGCAGGCGTTCGTCTTCCTTCAATCTCTGAAAACGATCTTTTGGCTCTTCGATCAGCGTATAAGATTTCAACTCCCGAATATTTACCTTATCTTTGAATTTGTCGAGAAACACTGCCGGCGACTCCCGATAGGTGTAACACAAATCGAGCAGGCTGCGAATCAGGCGCAGCTGTTCGGTCGAACGATATCGTTGCAGCACGGCACGTTTCTTTTGCCGAAAGAATATGTACAGCAAGAAGCAAGAGAATAGTGCCAATACGGTAGTGGAGACTTCCCATAGAGGAAAGCCGCTCGCGAGAGACGTTTCGGTTCGATAATTGAAAAATGAATTTTCAGACGCAAGGATGGGTATGGCATCCGCGATTTGCAGTGGCAGAAAGCTGCCTTCCGGAACAATAAACAAGAAGTGCTTCATAATGATTTTTGGATAGTTTCATCATAAAGCACGAACCAAAACTCGCATTCCCGAGGAGCTCCAATTCCCAACAAATAGCAAGTCTGGTTCGTGCTGTTTTTTTGCAACACCAACCTTCGACTTGTTTAATCCTATTTGTTTATGGTAAGTTTGGAGACTTAGGGAATGGAATAAACAGCCAAGAAACGGGTCTTATGTGTTATGTAATATTTTTCTGTCTATTTCAAGTACTTTTTATCATTTAAACAAATATAGAGAATATTTAATGGATTGTCAAGTATTGAAGTCATTTTTTCCGTGATTCATCCGTAAATCGACATTTATAAATTTCCTTTCGTTCGGCGCCTTGCAAGGCGCCGAACATCTTTATCTTGACATCTCTAATTATTTGAGAATCAGCTGCGTGACGTTTTGTATGATTTCGTCGATCAGTTTATGAATTTATATAACTGTATATCAATAATATACAAATATGTTGTATAGGCAAAGAAGTTCTTCCGGTCGGAACTACCTAGAGAAAGGAAGTTTAATTTTGTAAAAAGGATCCACTGTCTAACTTCTTATCTAAAATTCAATCCTATGAGAACTTTTCGAAACATCATCGACTTACTTCCCAAAATTATTTTGGGGATATTATTATCATGTGTACCTCGTCCAATTTCAGCACAGGAAGACGGTGCATACCAAATCCCCGGGTACAAGGATCGGTTTCTGAATCCTGTCTCCCCCGACGTGTGGAGCATGATAAAGTACGGCAATGCCGAGGTGAATCCTTACTCCGGCACTGTGGGAACTTCGATACCCATATATACTTATCAGGACGACGATTTTACCATTCCTATTTCAATCGATTACGCATCGTCGGGATACAAGCCCAATATTCCAACGGGCGTCGTAGGCTTAGGTTGGTACCTGAACGTCGGAGGCGCCATAACACGCGAAGTCAGAGGTATTCCGGATGATGGATATGTCACATTAGATCATAGATTACATGGGCTGAATCATTATTCAATAGACATATATGGATATGCTCATTTGAGTAAAAATTTCGAAAATATTCCACTCTATGATAACCTCTACTATCTTAATACCTCAGGAAAAGATTACATTCATGTTTGTAGTGATTCTGCAACACCGATACGGGGTTTTGAGATCGAACCCGATATATATCATTTTAATTTTATGGGCCATAGCGGATCCTTTATTCTGCAGCCAGGAGGAGGAGCTTTATTCTATGGGTGTAACCACCCTTCAGGAGAATATTCATTGGATTTCGAAATTGCTCCCGGAAATGAAGAATTCGGATCTTTTACGATAAGAACCGGTGACGGTACAAGATACTATTTTGGACGAGGGGATAAATGCAAGGCGATAAGGGAATTAGATGGATTGCGTAGAACATTCGACTATAGCAATTCGGACACTTCTGGCATCCCGAATGAGCAAGATCTTAAGGAAAGCGACGATCAACTCTATAATACTTTCAGCTGGCGTTTGGTGCGTATCGAAGCCCCGAATGGACGTATTGCAGAATTTTCATACGGACAAGAGAAGACCTCTACTTGTATTCCTACGGTAACATTTATGCATGAAAAGACGATGTCCTTAAAAAATATAGAGACAAACTACACACCAAGACTCGTTACTGAGTCTATAACGAATTGTAATCTATGCCAACCTACCGTCAACCTCGTATTCGCAGGATATGTCGAATCTATAACGATTGACGGAGCGTTGTCCGTCGAATTTAGATATTCGGATAAGCCGAGCGAACGGTTAGAGTTTTTTCCTGCATTATATGGTTATGAAGCGAGTATGAAGCAACTAAATACGATTCGCATATGTGATGATGATGGTCATGAAATAAAAACCTGTAATTGTTCATATCGGCTCAATTCCGATAATAACGATAATGGGGTTACACTCTTGAAATCCGTAACAATTTCAGACGAAGGTACTTATTCAATGAATTACATCAACGAAAATGATGAATTTCCAGGTATAGATACTTATGCCATTGATTGGTATGGATATTATAATGGCTCGGAAGAAACAGCCTATTCTCGCGATTCATTATTGAATGCTTTCATTCCGTCAGAAGAAGCTGCGTTGGATGTCATTAATAATAAACCTCTTATATTTGATTACCGTAAGCCGAGTTGTGCTCATGCAGCATATGGTATGTTAAAGCGCATCGCCTATCCAACCGGTGGTTATTCCACATATGAATACGAAGGAAACTCGTGGGGTAAGATTGCATATTTGTACGAAGGTTATGATGAGCGGGTGAAATCTCTTGACAAGAAAACTGGGGGCTTGCGTATCAAAACAATATGTGATTACTATGAGAACGATTCATTGAAGCAAAAAAGAACATATTCATATTGCGAAAAATCGAATCCGGACAATAGTACCGGTCAATTATTATGGATTCCGAATTTTTACAAAGAATACCGATATTCTATATATTATTATGCGAATTACGGAGATGGTGCAGGATTCTCGAACAGAGAAATTTTTCAGAAAGAGTACAGCTGCCGATCATCATCCGATGATCGGGTATATGCGAAACAAAATCATATTGAATATCCCCAAGTCGTGGAAACTATCTATGACGAATATGCACAAATCAAAAGGCTTATAGAATATAATTATTACTCTGCTTCTACAGGCATGAGTTGCGATGATATATTAGAAAATATCCCAAATACTGATTCTTGGACATATGCATGTACTGATTATCGAGATGCGAAGTTTACACATAGTGATAAATATACTGTAGATCGTTTGGGTGGTAAATTACACTCCACAATATATTATGATCGGGACTTCAACCATAAATTGTACGAAGAAAAATATAGCTACCGATCGTATAAAGGCACTCCTGCATCACTTACGGTGCCAGTCATCTACGATGCTATATCCTGCGATTACACGTATCGGTTTACCACGCCCTATTTATCGGAGATGGAGACCAAAATTTATAATGAAAATTCGGATCTTATAAAATCTGTATCCCAGAAAGACTCATTGAATGCCAAGGGGCAACTCATTACAAGAGTCATAAACGACAGCAAAGGCGGTGAGATCGTAGAGATGTATAATTATCACAACGACGTTCCGGCATATATTACGAATAAGATCGTGTTCGATCAGGATAAGGTTGTATCGGCAGTGCAATATGATTACTTGAAAAAGGGAGATTGGTTCTATGTCCCTTCAAAAGTGAAACGAGCCAAGATTTTACCGACGACAACAGAATCCAATCTGACATATCGGGTGGAGATGACCGTCGATCATCATGATGATTACGGACATCCACTCCAAATAACGGATAAGTCCGGTAAGAAAACATGCTATGTATGGGGCTACAAGGGGTTGTACCCCGTTGCGAAGATTGAAAATACCACGATTGATCAGATTGCATCCCGCTTACCCGATTATGGGACAAAACCTTTATCTCAATGGTTGAGTACCGAGCAGGAGGCGTCATTGCGCGCTTTGCCCGATACTCGGATTACGACTTACCAATACGCCCCATTGGTGGGTATAACGCGAATCGTCGATCCATCCGGCCGATCAACAGATTATGATTATGATGATAACGGACGTTTGACAAGGATTTGGGATGAGAAGGATGAGCTGATAAAATCATTCAATTACAATATTATAACTGACAAATAAGTATAGATATGAAAAAGATAATATTTGTTTTGTTTGCATTTATTTTGATCGGAATACGGTCATCTTCTGCACAATGGTTCTGGCATCCCGATTTAGGGTCTCCACGTACGGGTTCTATTTCGTTGGAATGGAATACTCGCAGTTACATGTTTGAAGTTACAGAAGGTGAAGAATTCGGTAGCACCGGGGCTATCTGGGATGCTCTCGACGAGCAATTTTTATCGGCTGGGATTACCTGGATAAAAGTAAATTCTATCGAAAATCCTGCGGATGGGACGTTTGAAATATGGTTTGATATGGAAGAGAACAATGGTGCTGCACGCTCTATACATCTTGGATACAGCTACGGGCCGTATTTCATCATTACGCAGAAAGGACTCAATGATAAAGCATATGTAGATATGCCGGATGAAAACACATTCGTAATCTATCCAGGAGTTCCTCTTACTTTGACCGTTCGCAATACAGCTGCAAACCGGACATATGATATTCTGCAACATTATTCCGATGGTACAAACGATGTGTTTGATACGTTCCAGGGCAATAGTGGAACGGTGGAATATACGAGCATTTTTAACCCAGGAAAATATAGTATCTCTGATACCCCAGACGATATTTTCGAAATCAAATACGAAGATGCGTTCAATTACTCTTATGGTATAAGTGAAGAAATCGTATCAATCGATCCAGACGGAGGAATATATACATTTTATTTTAATAGCTATACTCCGCAAAATGGACCGATAACCTATATTTATGGAGAGGAAGATATTGAATTTTTACATGATGCGTTTTCTGTGTTCAATTCAGGGAAGTCAACATACTGGAATCCGCATATGACGCTTTTTTGCGGATACGACTACGAACTGGAGTCAGCCTATATTCAAGTCGTTTGTCCTCCTAATATAACAGGAGAGCATATTCATAACCGAATGTATTTGTTGGTCGGCGATGACCTCCGTCTCGAAGTACATCAAAACAAAGGCGGCGGATACCGTCACCGCAATGTAACTTATGCGGTCGATAAAATAAATTCGAAAATTCGTGCCGAGGTGGATAAAGCTCAAGTAGGTGTTACATATACCCTATATAGGAATAACAAAAAAATCGAAACGCGAAACGGTCGCGGTGAAAACCTGATATTGTTCTCCGATATGATTCCTGGATATTACAAAGTGATCGCCTCATACAACAATCAAACGATGACACTCGCGTCTAAACAATTTTTTACGGGAATGTCCGAAATGCCCAAAAACCGGAACTGGATATGTGTACAAACCTATAACGACATGGATGCATTATGTGATCTAACATATTACGATGGACTGGGTTATCCGTCGCAGATACTCCAAGTCGCAGCCTGTGGTAGCGGTTGTAACGATATCGTTCAGCCGATCGTTTACGATGCCCTTTCACGGGAAGCTCGTAAATATCTTCCCTATTCGCAGCCAGACAATGCTGCGCAATATGTAAATGATATTCTGGAGAAACAGAACGATTATTATCTCGACAAATACGATGTAACCAATCATGAATCTGCATATGCTTACACTCAAGACACATACGACTCTTCACCATTAAACAGGATTTTGAGATCGAGAAATGCCGGAGTGGAGTTTCAATCGGAGGAACGTACCGTAGATAATGGTTACTTGGGAAACGAAGCGATGATGATTTTACGGCTTGATGCGGATCGTGCGGCTAATGAACTTGTCGTAAATGGATATTATGATGCAAATGCGCTTTCGGGAATACGGACCGAAAATGAAGACGGTGCCGTTACGGTCATTTTTTACGATGAGCAGGATCGAATGATATACGAAGATCGCCAACTGCGAAACGGAAATGAGGTAGAACATCTGATCACACGTTATGTCTATGACGATTGCGGACGTCTGGCGTGGGTCGTGACGCCAAAAGGAACGGACCTGCTTGCCGACTCACAGAGGTATGGACTTTCGGACGATTTTACAAAACAGAATTGCTACGTATATGTTTATGATGGATTCAGCCGGACAGTAGAAAAACGTATACCAGGACGAGAGCCGATATATTCGGTTTATGATTCTGCAGACAGGCTCGCGATGCAGCAAGACGGTAATCTCCGAGCCGGAGTATTTTCGGATCAAAAGCCGCAGTGGATAATTTACAAATACGACATTTTCGGACGTCAAACAGAGCAAGCGATTGTTACGGATACATCTCTTATGGCGAACTCCCGTGAAATATTGCAGGAGCAATTCGATGCAGGGCAGACTCCGGCGTTGTACGATAGTCCCTCGACGCAATTGCTGCAACAGCAAAATTACGACTCATATGGAAACCTTCCGTCAAAGGTGCGGTTCCTTTCGGTAGATGGAATGACGACGCAGATTGTCGATGGACAGAAGCAATCGCTATTGGATAACCGAGCCAAGGGCCTTTTGACTTATGAGCGATTGTCTGAAATTGAACATGGCGCCTATGCGGAATCCTATTATCATCGCGCCTATTATTACGACTATAAAGGACGTATAATTCAGACTGTTGTGAGCGATCCGGATAATAATATCCATCGCACGACCAATAAATATGATTTTGCGGGCAATGTGATCGCCCAGCGCGAAAGCTATACCCACGGAGGAACGACCGATGTACTCGACCGCACTTTCGAATACGATTCGCGCAACCGCATGACCAAAGAGACCGCGCAGTTCAATGACGGAGAGCAGGCCGTGGTCGCCTATACCTACG
>OGWT01000675.1_pt1 | contig 27458 bp, 19 predicted proteins | sample 1576101 | NCBI WGS metagenome assembly OGWT01 (sample SAMEA3541481, study PRJEB24748) | human gut metagenome | biome: human gut; feature: human-associated habitat; material: faeces | place: China | collected 2012 | reverse complement strand
GTTACTCAGTTTCTTGAACACATCAGCCAATTTTACTTTACGCATCTGTCTTTGCTATCCAAGGATATACCTTCTTTCCTGGAAGATGTCCACCTTCACCAGGCTTAGCACCCTGTGCCATCTTAATCTGGATTTCCTTTGCACTTACAAGATATCTGCTTGTAACACCGAATCTTCCTGATGCAACCTGCTTGATAGCCGAACATCTGTTAAGTCCATCAGCTCCAACAGTAAGTCTGTCTTCATCCTCACCACCTTCACCTGAGTTTGACTTACCATGAAGCATATTCATTGCAATAGCCATAGTTTCATGTGCTTCCTTAGAGATAGAACCATAAGACATAGCACCAGTCTTGAATCTCTTAACGATAGAATCAACGCTTTCTACCTGGTCTATATTTATTCCCTTCTTAGGAAACTTAATATCCATAAGTCCTCTTAAGTTCTTAACGCCCTCTTCTTTATTGACAAGAGCTGTATATTCCTTAAATGTATTATAATCACCTGTACGTGTTGCAAGCTGTAAAAGATGAATTGTCTGTGGATTATAAAGATGTTCTTCCTTTCCACTTCTCATTTTATGGGCACCCTCACTATCAAGAGTTGTGTCTGTTGATAACCCAAGAGGATCAAAAGCCTTTGAATGAAGTGTTTCAACATCATCCTGTATATCCTTAAGGCTTATACCCTCAACTCTTGATACAGTACCTGTGAAGTACTTATTAATAACAGCTGAATCAATACCTATCGCCTCAAATATCTTAGAACCCTGATATGACTGTATAGTTGATATACCCATCTTAGCTGCTATCTTTACGATACCACTTATGATAGCATTATTATAATCATCAACTGCTGCATAGTAATCTTTATCAAGCATATTAAGATCAATAAGTTCCTGTATGCTTTCCTGTGCAAGATATGGATTGATAGCTGATGCACCATATCCTAACAATGTAGCAAAATGATGTACGTCCCTTGGCTCACCACTTTCAAGTATAACAGCCATACTTGTTCTTTTCTTAGTCTGTACAAGATAGTGCTGTACTGCACCTACAGCAAGAAGTGATGGTATAGCTACATGATTTTCATCAACACCTCTATCAGACAGGATAACAATGTTAGTACCCTCTCTATGTGCTCTGTCTACCTCTACAAAAAGATGGTCAATAGCCTTTTCGAGTGATGTATTCTTATAGTATGTAATAGGAATAGTTTCAACCTTAAAACCTTCAACCTTCATATTCTTTATCTTTAAAAGATCTGTGTTAGTAAGAATAGGATTGTTAATCTTTAAGTTCTTACAGTTTTCAGGCTGTTCTTCAAGTATGTTACCATCTTTACCAAGGTACACAGTTGTAGATGTTACGATCTTCTCTCTTATGGAATCTATAGGTGGATTCGTAACCTGTGCAAACAGCTGTTTAAAATAGTTAAACAGAGGCTGGTGTCTGTTAGAAAGTACAGCAAGTGGTGTATCTATACCCATAGCACCGATAGATTCACTTCCGTTAAGTGCCATAGGAAGAATAGATGTTCTGAAATCTTCATATGTATAACCAAATGCTTTCTGTAATCTTGCTCTTTCTTCCTTAGTATGTGCTGGCACCTTTTTGTTTGGTATCTTAAGATCTTCAAGCTTTATAAGATTGTTATCAAGCCACTCACCATATGGCTGCTTAGTAGCATATTTTTCCTTAAGCTTATTATCATCTATAAGCTCACCCTTAACGGTATCCACAAGAAGCATCTTACCTGGATGAAGCCTGTCTTTTACTTCTATTCTGCTTTCATCAATAGGAAGTGCACCTACTTCTGATGAAAGAATAAGATATCCATCCTTTGTAATATAATATCTTGAAGGACGAAGACCATTTCTATCAAGAACTGCACCCATGATATCTCCATCAGAGAAAAGAATAGATGCTGGTCCATCCCAAGGCTCCATCATAGTTGAATAATACTGATAGAAATCCTTCTTCTCCTGCTCCATAGCTTTATTATTACTCCATGGCTCTGGGATTGTAATCATAACAGCCAGCGGAAGAGGCATACCATTCATAACAAAGAATTCAAGTGTGTTATCAAGCATAGCTGAATCCGAACCATTGGTGTTAACAACTGGTGTGATCTTAGACATCTCATCCTCAAGATATGGAGAAACCATTGTTTCTTCTCTTGAAAGCATTCTGTCGGCATTTCCCTTGATTGTATTAATCTCACCGTTGTGAACGATAAATCTGTTAGGATGGGCACGTTCCCAGCTAGGGTTTGTGTTAGTAGAGAATCTTGAGTGTACAAGCGCTATAGCTGATTCATAGCTCTCATCTGTAAGATCCTTAAAAAATGTTCTTAACTGTCCTACAAGGAACATTCCCTTGTATACTATTGTCCTGCTTGAAAGTGAACAGACATATGTATCTTCTGCTGTCTGCTCAAATACTCTTCTTGCAACATACAGCTTTCTATCAAACTCTATGCCTTTATTCACATCCTTAGGCTTCTTTACAAAGCCCTGCATAATATATGGCATACAGTCAACTGCTTTTTTACCAAGGACATTAGGAAAAGTTGGAACCTCTCTCCAGCCAAGAAACTCAAGTCCTTCCTTTTCAACTATTATCTCAAACATCTTTTTGGCACGGTTTCTTGCAAGTTCATCCTGTGGAAAGAAGAACATGCCTATACCATACTCTCTTTCATTGCCAATCTTAATACCAAGTGGCTTAACTGCTTTTTCAAAAAACTTATGAGATATCTGAAGGAGAATACCTACACCATCACCAGTCTTACCTTCCGCATCCTTACCTGCTCTGTGTTCGAGATTCTCTACGATACTAAGAGCATCAGATACTGTCTGATGAGTCTTTATTCCTTTGATGCTTACAACTGCACCGATACCACAGTTATCGTGTTCGAATTGTGGGTTATAAAGTCCAGGCTGCTTTTTCTGATTTTCCATAGTCCTATCATCCTTTCATGTATAATCTGTTATCAAATCCCTGATATATTTCAATCTGCCAGCGAATTTCCAGCAGGTTATTTTGCAGTGGATTTTTTTCTGCTCATAATATACTCCTATTTTTCATCGTTGTAAATGAATTTTTATTTTGAATTGTCAGATTATTTAATTTTACCTTGATATATATATTATTGTCAGATTATTTTGCTTTATACTATGGTGTTTTTTCTTTAAAAGCCGTATATTTAATACAATTTGCCTTATATTACTGACATTTATTATTATTATCAGCAACTGTTTTTTCTTTGTGATGATAAATTGTTTCTGAATTGTTTCTAATTTTTAACATCATTTTCCAGGATATATTTAAAGTCGTAAAAAAATAAAGTGATAAAGCCTGCTCAACAATGTTGATAGGTTTTATCACTTTATTATTTAAAGCAATTCATATGTTTTTTTGATGCAATTCTTTACTTAATTAACCATGCCAGCTTTGATGTTTATTTTATTAATCCATTTTGGCTTTAGGCTTTTCTTTATTAATTATAAAATCTACCGCTTTAGGACACACTTTAAGATTAACCTTATTATGTTCTCCTCCAAATTCACCATCTAGTGTCCATTTTATATTATCCGGTGATTCAAATGTTATATTGTTAGTCTTAAATGAATAAATCATATCACAGCTTTCAAGCCTCTGTGTCATAAAAGCATTTATCAGCTGCTGGAAATCAAGTGCGTTTCTTATTTCTCTTATAAGAGTAACCTCAAACACCCCATCCTGGAAATCAACATTATCACCTATAAGTCCTTTCATACCTCCAACTGAACTTGAATTGCTCACCATGCCATATATAAAGTTATCCTCTATATCAAGCCTGCTTGAAGTTACTTTCATCTTATATGCCTTGAGGTTTAAAAGCCTCTTTGCCCCCTCTATCACATATGCCTGATGTCCGAACATATTCTTAAGATCCTGCGGTGTTTCGTACGCAACATCTGTAAATGCACCAAATGCTGCCACATAGTTAAAATACCGTCTGTCATTTATAATTCCGATATCACAAGAAAAGCTTTCTCCACTTACAACATTGTATGCAGCCCTTATCTTATCTGAAGGTATGCCAAGACTCTTAGCAAAATCATTCGTTGAACCACTTGGAATGTACCCAATAGGTACTTTTTCATCTCCATATGTTATGACTGCAGATACGACTTCGTTTAATGTGCCATCTCCTCCGCTGCATACTATAATGTCATACAGTCCTTTAGCTGCTTTAATCTTTTCATATCCATCTAATGCTGCTTTCGTAGGATACACAGTAACCTCGTAATCTGCATTGGAGAATATCTGAATAATCTTCATAAGCGAATTCTTAAGCTGTGCTTTTCCCGAATTCGGGTTAAATACAAAAAGCATATTTTTCATGATATTCCTCCATTCTTATATCTCACTCTTTATCAAACCTGCACATGTAAATCCTTACATTTAAGCTCATTAAATCATCTGTCCCATTTATCGCAAAGTGAATTAATCTGATCTGTAAATTTGGCAAGATCTTTGTTAGCTCCGCCCTCATTATGCATAATAACAGTCATAAGACGTCTGCCAGCTGCAACAAGCCTGTCATATATACTTCTGTTGCGTTTATTAATGGTAGTTCTTCTGCTCTTTCTTTCTTTGTTACCCTCTGTAATCATGCAGCCTGTTACAAGATCAAAAGCGCCGCCTGTATATGGTGCATATGCATCAAAGCCATGCTCCTTCTTAAGACATTCTGTGAATTCTTCACATACACTGTCCTCTCCGTGCACAACAAACACTTTCTGTGGCTTATTCCTAAAAGCACTTACCCATCTTATAAGTCCATCTTTATCTGCATGACCACTTGAACCTGGCAGCTGTGCAATCTCAGCCTTAACCTGTATAGGCTCACCAAAGAGCTTTATCTCATCTATTCCATCAATTATTATTCGTCCAGTTGTACCATTTGCCTGATATCCAACAAAAAGCACAGTACATTCAGCCCTCCAGAGATTATGCTTAAGGTGGTGTCTGATACGTCCAGCCTCACACATGCCTGATGCCGATATAATAACCTTAGGTTTTGGGTCAAAATTAATCATCTTGGATTCTTCACTTGATACAGCATATTTAAGCCCTGGAAAAGACAGCGGATTAATGCCCTCTCTTACAAGCTCTATAGCCTCATCATCAAAGCACTGTTCAACATTCCTGCTAAAGATTTCTGTAGCCTCTATTGCAAGAGGACTATCAACATACACATCAAAATCCCGGTCGATAAGATGCTCCGCTTTTATCTTTCTTATATGATATAAAAGCTCCTGCGTTCTACCAACTGCAAATGATGGTATAACAACGTTGCCACCTCTGTCAAATGTCCTTTTAAACACGCTAACGAGTTCCTTAACATAATCTGGTGTACCATTATGGCTTCTGTTACCATAGGTAGATTCCATAACAACATAATCTGCTGTATCAACCATAGCAGGATCTTTTGTTATAGGCTTGTTAATATTACCTATGTCACCAGAGAATACTATCTTCTTAGACACTTCTGACTCTTTATTTTTTTCCTTTGCCCACACCTCTATGCTTGCTGAACCAAGCAGATGCCCTACATCTTTAAACCTCACACTTACATTATCATCTATATTTATGATCTCATCGTACTTTACTCCGACAAACTGTTTCATAACCTCATATACTGCCTTCGCATCATATAAAGGTATGAACTCCTTAAGTGTTCCGTTTGAACGCTTCGCCTTTCTGTTGCGCCATTCAGCTTCAAACATCTGGATATGTGCACTATCTCTTAACATAATATCACACAACTGTACAGTTGCCTCAGTGCAATATATACTGCCTCTAAAGCCATTAACATACAAAAGTGGTATAAGCCCCGAATGGTCTATATGTGCATGTGTAAGAAGAACATAATCTACATCGGATGCCGGTATGGGCAGCTCCTGGTTCTCATATACATCGTTTCCCTGTTCCATTCCGCAATCTATCAGTATATTTTTATCACCAACACATAGGTAATGACAGCTTCCTGTAACTTCGTGATCAGCACCTAAAAAAGTAAGTTTCATATGCTTCAACTCCCTCCAGATTCATATTTTGTACACGCTTACGTATCCATCCTGTTATTGTCTGAATACTTCTATCTGTAGGCTTAGTATAACATATAATTCATAAAAATCACATTGTTATATAATAATTTACTTATTTTTTATATATTGGTTACTGCTCAGATTTCAAAATGTATATCTGAAAATGTCACATCAACGTTTCTTGATGCAAACATACCAACATATACATGCTTAGGATCAATAGCAGTAAGCTTAAAATCATACCCTCCTGTTACTTCAGGTCCATCCGCAAACTTTGCCATATATCCATCCTGTGATGAAGCAAGTATAAGATTATATTCTTTTCCTTCTTCTATCGCGATACCTGTTGCTGGTCCATATACAAGTACACCACTTTTTCTTGCATAAGTTCCTACCGTATTCTCTTTTCTTGTAACACACAGAGGTGCTGCTGCCACATAATCGCCTAAAATGTCAGGCATGCACTTATCAATATAACAGTCATCCCTTACCATAAGTCCAAACGATACCTGGTCGTTTAAAAATATCTTATTAACTCTTACCTTCGCTCTTAATGTGAAATTCTTATTAACATCTACCTGTCTGTAATACATAGCTATTCCATCTGTAACAACTGATATCTTACCAAAATTGTTTCTGACAGCTATATGCATGTTGCCATCTTTATCTGCTTCAAGTGTAAAATTCTCCTTGCTTACATCATTTAAAACATCACCAAAAACAGTACCCTTATATTCACCATAATCTTCAAAAAGCCTGCTCTCTTCAAGCTTATCACTAAATATTACAGGCTTATAATCAGCATTTGATACAAGATACTTTTCTTTATATTCCAAAGGATTTTCAGATAAATTCACTATATTTTCAGATAGTCCTGCTATATCTGACTCTTTAATAGCTGACATAACCATATAAGCATTAACTCTTGCACCCCATATATTGGTATGTGTGTTATCTACACTAAGCCTGTTATTGGATGGCCATGCATGAAGATATATTGTATTATCAGCACCGAGCCTGTCATACATCTTGTGAGTCTTTTCAGTCATATCTATAACTGGTATGTCAAGTGTACTTCCAAGCTTTCTTACAGCTTCTCTATAATCGCCGCCTTTAAACTCCCCGACATCCTGCGTTATATGTAACAGAGTATAATCCCATTCTCCTGTAGGAGTTCTCCTTACTATAGGTGTACAAAGTATCACCTTACAGCCTGCCTCATCTGCCTTCTTGATATAATTTTCGTAGAGGGAATGTGCAAATGAGCCTTCTGTCTTATAATCTCCATTCGCATCAGTAAAGCGTGACTCCTCTGTTTTCTCATCATTATGTCCAAATCCTATGATAAGAAAATCACCTTTTTTCATGCCATCAAGCAGTTCCTTATACTGTGGCTCTGTCGTATAGCTTTTAGAGCTTCTTCCAGAAAGAGCTATATTAACAACCCTCACATTATCATTAAGATACTTATCAAGCATTGTTCCATATCCATATCTTGGATAATAATACCTGTCTTTGAAACTACTAAGTGTTGAATCACCTATAACCCATAATGTACTCATAACAATCAAACCTCTTCTTTCATAAACAAGTGAGTGGCAGAATTTAGCTCAGACACTCACATTAATTATTAATAGCTTTTATTTAGATATTCATTTCTTATATGTTCTTCCATGGCTTTAACTTCTTCCTCGAATTCTCTTGCAGAATAAAGAAGACATCCGGCACCTCTTATGATAACCTGTTCAAGTCCATCGGATGTTGCAACAGTCACATTATACTTTCTTCCATTCTCATGTGCAAACTTTTCTATGTAATGATCTGCTGTTTCTGCTTCTTTAGTATATACTACATGTATATTATGGTAATCAATATACTCCTGTGCATGTCCTGCAAGTCTGTACGCATCAAACACAACTATCAGTTCACACTTTTTCATTCCCTGATAGTTACACATAATATCAAGCAGCCTGTCTCTTGCGCTGTCCATGTTGATCTTAGCCAGCTCATCAAGTTCCTTCCATGCATGGATTATGTTATAACCATCTACTAAAAGATAGCTTACTCCCATAGCCTTTGCTGTTCTTTGTCTGTCAGACTGCTTTAACGCCACATATTGTCCAAGCTGATCTGATGATTTTCTTTTTGACAGCTTCCTTCTTTCATTATCGCCTCTGCTGTTAGAAAAGTAAGTTTCTGCCAATATCCTGTCAACCTCATCAGTTCCTATCCATTCTTCTGATACAGTCCTTGCTGCCTGCTTTGATGTCATAGGTTCATTTATATCTGACGTTTTGGGTGGATTAAGAACACTATCAACATGTGCATATTCTGATACCTCATCCCAGCTGACTGTAAAACCTGATCCATGTGCGCAGAACACAGAATCCGGTGTATTCCTTATATCTCTTGTAACATCATAGCCTATTTTTTCTATAACTTCTTCTGGATTATGGCATGGTCTGTAACCTGACATTCTAAGATTTATGCTTCCAGTTCCCCTTGTGTATGCTGTAAGCTCTGCCTGATAATTCGCAAGGCTTGACACAGGACCACAGCCTGTTACAAACACTTCTTCTCCAGTATCATTAATCGTAAATTCTGCTCCCATACGTTCAAGATCTGTCATAGCCCTGCCTATATATTGCCTGTCAAGCTTCAGCTCGAATTCGTAAAATGGTTCAAGAAGAACGGATTCAGCCTGCATAAGTCCCTGTCTTACAGCCCTGTATGTCGCCTGCCTGAAATCTCCACCTTCTGTATGCTTGTTATGCGCCCGTCCGGCAGCAACTGTTATCTTAACATCTGTAAGTGCCGAGCCTGTCAGTACACCCTTATGTGTTTTTTCACACAAATGTGTATATATAAGTCTCTGCCAGTTCTTTGCCAGCACATCCTCACTGCAGTCAAGCTCATATCTCATACCACTTCCAGGCTCACCAGGTTCAAGTATAAGATGCACCTCAGCATAATGTCTTAAAGGTTCAAAATGTCCGATTCCTTCAACTTTGTTGGCAATTGTTTCTTTATACACAATACTGCCCTCTCCAAAAGTTACATCTATGCCAAACCTTTCCTTAATTATATTCTGAAGCACTTCTATCATAACAGGTCCCATAACCTGTACATGTATTTCTTTAAAATTCTCATCCCATTCTATATGCAGCTGTGGCTCTTCTTCCTCTATAGCCCTGAGCTTTGGAAGTATCTGCATAGGATCAACGCCTGCTGGAAGATTTATCTTATAGTTAAGAACTGGTGTAAGAACTGGCGAATTATCTTCCTTCTCATCTCCTATAGCCTGTCCTGCATACGTGTCTGACAATCCCGTAAGTGCGCATATGCTTCCTGCTACAGCTTCCTGAACAGCTGTATATTTATCCGCGCTATATACTCTTATCTGATTGACCTTCTCATCATTTATAATATCCTTGCTCTTTATACAGCCACCTGTTACTTTAATATGCGTAAGTCTTTCTCCTCTTTCATCTCTTGATATCTTATAAACTCTGGCTGAAAAATCCTCACCATATTCCCTGCTGCTGCAGAATCTGTCCATCACACCAAGCAGCTCATCAACTCCATCAAGCCTTAATGCCGAACCAAATATAACAGGAAATATCTCTCTTTCATCTAACATCCTGCTTATGCTTTCATCTGATACCTCTGAATATTTAAGATATTCTTCAAGCGCCCCTTCACTACATGTTGCTATATCCTCATAGTCAGGTTTAACGCCCTTCATATATCCGGTAAAATCTATGCAGCCTGATGACAGCTTATTCTTAAGCTGTTCAAGAAGTCTATATTTATCAGTTCCCTGCTGGTCCATCTTGTTAACAAATATAAAAACAGGCACATGCAGTCTTTTTAACAATCCCCACAATGTGTCTGTATGTCCCTGTACCCCATCGATTCCATTGATAACAAGCACCGCATAATCAAGCACCCATAACGTACGCTCCATCTCCGCCGAAAAGTCAACGTGGCCAGGTGTGTCAAGCAATGTAACATCAAGGTCCTTATAACTAAAGCATGCCTGCTTTGAAAATATAGTTATTCCTCTCTGACGCTCATAGTCATTATTATCAAGAAATGCATCTTTATTATCTACTCTTCCAAGCTTCCTTATGGCTCCAGAAGTGTATAATATACTTTCAGAAAGTGTAGTTTTCCCAGCATCTACATGTGCAAGCATGCCAATAACCAGTTTTTTCATAATCATCCTCGTTTCTATATATCTAGGGCTGAATAAGTTCTTTACTTATAGCTTTATTATAGACTTCTGGTCTTCTGTCTCTGAACAGTCCCCATGAAAGTCTGTCATATGCCAGCTTATCAAGATCAAACTTATGGACGATAACTTCTTCTTCGTCCCTGCCCGCCTGATATATTATATCACCTGTGTTGTCAGTGATAAAGGAAGATCCATAGAATTTAAGTGAACTTGACTGTCCCCCATTCTCTTCACACGGCTTAACAGTCTCAACACCAATCCTGTTAGCTGCAACAACCGGAACAAGATTGCATGCTGCATGTCCCTGCATACACCTTCTCCAGTGCATCATGCTGTCACAGTCGAGTATTGGTTCACTGCCTATAGCAGTTGGATAAAAAAGCACCTCTGCACCTTCTACCGCCATAGCCCTTGCTGTCTCTGGAAACCATTGATCCCAGCATATACCAACACCTATGCAGCCGAATCTTGTGTTAAACACCTTAAAGCCTGTATTGCCTGGGACAAAGTAGAATTTTTCCTGATAGTAATGATCATCAGGAATATGTGTCTTTCTATATATTCCAAGCCTTGTTCCATCAGCATCTATAACGGCAACTGTATTATACAGCTGGTTTATATCCTTTTCATAAAAGCTGACTATTATAACCACGCCTAATTCTCTGGCAACCTCTGTAAAATGTACTACAGCTGCATCCTCGTCCACACTTTTTGCGTATTCATAGTATTCATATCTTCTTTCCTGACAAAAGTACTGCCTCTCAAAAAGCTCTGGAAGAAGTATTATATCTGCGCCCTTTTTAACTGCATCCCTTACAAGTCTGTCGGCTGTTTTTATATTTTCCAAAACATCTCTGCCACACTTCATCTGTATAGCAGCAACTCCAGTTATTCTGCTCATATTATCAATCTCCATTTCTACATGGTTTTTTATTCTTCTTTATGCACATTTTATATGTTTTTCTTTATGCCTGCTGGAATCTGCTGCGTTATGCAATGTATATTGCCGCCTCCAACTATTATGTCCCTGGCATATATACCGGTTACTTTTCTGTCAGGCATAAGCTTTGATAACAGTTCTATCGCAGCCTTATCCTTCTTATCACCAAACTGTGGAACAAGTACTTTCGCATTAGATATATAGAAATTCGCATAGCTTGCTGCTAATCTTTCTCCAAGTTCCCTGTTATCTTCACCTTCTGCAAACACATAACCCTTAAGATCCTCTTCTTTTATGCACACAGGCTCATCTGGTATGTATAACTTGTGCACCTTTATCTTTCTACCAAGTGCATCTGTTTCAGCTTCAAGCACTTTAAGGTCGGCTGATGACATATCATACTGTGGATCATTCTCATTATCTGTCCATGCAAGCACAACATTAGCAGGCGATGTAAACGCACACACATTATCAACATGCTCATTGGTTTCATCATTATATATTCCATATGGCAGCCATATAACCTTCTTTGCTCCAAGATATTCCTTAAGCTTATCCTCTATCATAGCTTTACTAAGCTGTGGGTTTCTGCCCTTACTTAAAAGACAGCTTTCAGTCACTATAACAGTGCCCTCACCGTCGCTATGTATAGAACCGCCTTCAAGCACAAATGGAGCTGCATCATAATAATCTATCCCCATCATGTCGCAAAACAGACCTGCTGCCATATCATCCTTTTCCCAGTCCATATACAAGCCATCATATTCTCCACCCCATGCGTTGAACTTCCAGCTTATTCCACGTATATCTCCTGATGCATTCTTTACGAATGTCGGGCACATATCTCTTGCCCACGCATCATCTGTCTCTATGTTAACAACCCTGACTTTATCGTCTAACATCTGCTCTGCTTCTGTCATATGCTCACTGTCTGTAAGCATATACATATTCTCAGACTGGGCGATATGCCCGGCTATTTCCTTAAACACTCTTTTTGCCGCTGCTGCCTCACCAGGCCATGAACCTGGTCTTACCGGCCATATCATAATAGTGCCATCATGCTTTTCATATTCAGCCGGCATGTAATATCCATCATGTGACGGAGTTGAATTTATAATACTCATCTGTTTTATTCCTTATAATCTTATATAACCCACAGCTGGCATATATGCCATATCTGCTATATTAAAGCCTGCACTTAAAGTCTTCATATCCGAAGCTTTTAATCAGACTTAGTTTTCCATCTTTTAGCACAGATATAGATGGAAGCGGCATTCCATTAAATGTATTATTTTTCACCATTGAATATATAGCCATATCCATAAATATAAGTCTGTCGCCCACATTTATCTCATGGTCGAACTCATAATCACCTATAATATCACCTGCAAGGCATGTATATGAAGAAAGTCTGTATACAAAATGTGCATCCTTTGATGCCTCTTGTGTCTTTAATATATCTGCCACCATCTGTGCTCCATATAAAGGCGGTGTGTATGGCATCTCAAGCACATCAGGCATATGACATGCTGCTGAGGCATCTAAAATAAGAGTTTCTATGCCATTATCCACCTTATCAAGCACCTCTGTTACAAGATATCCTGCGTTGAGTGCAACTGCCTCTCCTGGCTCAAGATACACTTTTACATGATATGTATCCTGCACATGTCTCACACAGTCAATAAGCAGCCTCACATCATAATCTTCTCTTGTTATATGATGTCCTCCACCCATATTAATCCACCTGCAGTTATGCATATATTTCCCGAATTTTTCTTCTACTGCATCAAGTGTTGTCTTAAGATCATCTGAATTCTGTTCACACAGCGTATGAAAATGCAATCCATCAACACCTTCAAGAAGCTGCTCATCCTCATCTATGCCTTTGTTAAGTGCCTTAAGTGTAACTCCAAGCCTTGAACCTTCTGCACATGGATCATATATAGCATGCTCACCCTGCGTTGATACTTCCGGGTTGATTCTTAATCCTATGCTTACTCCTGCTTTTAGACACTGTTTCTTATACTTTTTAAGCTGGTTTACTGAGTTAAATATAATATGGTCGCATATCTTAACAAGTTCATCCATGTCCTCCTGCTTATATGCTGGTGCAAAAACATGATTCTCTTTATTCATCTCTTCTTTTCCAAGCCTTGCTTCGTACAATCCGCTTGCCGTTGTCCCGCTTATATACTGACCTATAAGCGGATACATGGCATAAGCCGAAAACGCTTTCTGTGCAAGAAGTATATGACAACCAGTTTCTTTTTCCACTCCATTAAGAATCTTTAGATTGTGAATAAGTTTGTTTTCATCTATAACATATGATGGTGTTTTTATATCTTTAAATACTGCTGTATCCAATTCATTTCTCCTGGAATTCATATTTTTATCTTCTCATTTTTAAGCTGCTCACATTATAAGCTGCTTATATTTTAAGTTTCTTATCTTTTAAGCTTCTCGTATTTTAAACTACTTAACTAATACCGGGTTCTCCTCAACAACCCATGGAAGTCCCCATTTGTTAAGAGCTTCCATATATGGATCTGGATCAAACTCCTCAACATTATACACTCCAGGCTTATTCCACTTTCCAGTAACAACCATCATAGCACCTATCATAGCTGGAACACCTGTTGTATATGATATAGCCTGTGATTCTACTTCCTTATAACATTCCTGATGGTCACATACATTATATATGTATATTTTCTTTTCCTTTCCATCCTTTTTACCTGTAAATATACATCCAATATTAGTCTTTCCAACTGTTCTCTCACCAAGACTTGCAGGATCTGGAAGCAGTTCCTTTAAAAGCTGTATAGGTACAACTTCAACATTTCCTACCTTTACTGGATCAGTTCTTAACATACCTACATTTTCAAGGCATTTCATATGTGTAAGATAGCTTTGCCCAAATGTCATAAAGAATCTTATTCTTTTAACACCTGGTATGTTCTTAGCAAGAGATTCTATCTCTTCGTGGTGAAGAAGATACATATCCTTCATACCAACCTCTGGAAAATCATATTCCCTCTTAATAGACATAGCTGGCACCTCTACCCAGTGTCCATCTTCCCAATATGAGCCCGGTGCTGATACTTCTCTTAAGTTTATCTCTGGATTAAAGTTAGTTGCAAATGGATATCCATGATCGCCACCATTGCAGTCTAGTATATCTATAGTTTCTATTTCATCAAAGTAATGCTTAAGTGCATATGCACTGAATACACTTGTAACACCTGGGTCAAATCCTGTTCCAAGAAGTGCCATTATGCCTGCATCTTCAAACTTTTTCCTGTAATTCCACTGCCATGAATAATCAAAATAAGCTGAGAAGCCTTCTTCCTTACATCTTTTTTCATATATAGCTCTCCATTCCTTATCCTCGGTATCCTCTGCCTCATAATTCGCTGTATCTATATAATTCACGCCAGTTTTCAGACATGCATCCATAATAGTAAGATCCTGATATGGAAGTGCAAGATTGAGAACTGCTTCAGGCTTATAGTTCTCTATAAGAGACACAAGCGCATCCACGTTATCTGCATCAACCTGTGCTGTTGTTATAACAGTGCTTGTTTTATCTGAAAGCTTTTCCTTAAGTGCATCACATTTACTTTTAGTTCTGCTTGCTATACATATTTCTGTAAATACATCACTGTTCTGACAGCACTTATGTATAGCCACACCAGCTACACCGCCACATCCTATTATTAATAATCTGCTCATAATCCTTATCCTCCTGATATTCTATCCAGGTTTACATTTAACACCTGTTTAATTATTTATTTAATGATGTAATTAACGTTCCTCTTCCTCAAGCATATCCTCAACATATTTAGGAAGCATAAAGGCTCCTCTATGTAAATTAGTTGTATAATATCTTGTCTTTATTCCTAATTTCTTCCATTCATCCGGCTTAAAATCAATTAACGGATGATATTTCTTTGATGCAAAGCCAAAGAGCCAGTAACCTGATGAACATGTCGGTATATGTGCCTGGTATACACGGCTTACTGGAAACGCCTGATATGCCTTTCTATGCATTTTCACACACTCTTCTTTGTCCTCTGAATAAAACGGACTTCCATGCTGGTATACCATGATTCCATCTTCTTTAAGCGCCTTATAGCAGCTTCCATAAAACTCTTTTGTAAACAGCCCTTCAGTATATCCGAAAGGGTCTGTGGCATCATTGATTATAAGATCGTATTCATCTGTCTTGCTTCTTAAGAATCGCAGCCCATCCTGTATATATACATTTACTCTTTTATCATCCAGTCCACATGTAAGCTCCGGAAAATACTCCCGGCAGACCTCCGCCAGCGTTTCATCAGGCTCAACTACGTCTATTCTTTCTATAGTCTTATAGTTAATAAGTTCTTTTGCAACGCCACCATCTGCACCACCGATTATAAGAACATTCTTAACAGCTGGATGAACAGCCATAGGTACATGTGTAACCATCTCATCATATATAAACTCATCCTTTTCAGAAAACAGAATCTCTCCATCAAGTGCTAAAAACTTTCCAAACTCATCTGATACAAGTACATCTATTCTCTGACAGTCACTTTCTACTGAACACAGCTGCCTCTCTATCCTCATTGACAGCTTAACATTGGTTGTGTGCAGCTCTGAAAACCACATTTCCATAATAAGCCTCCATTCTTGCGCTGCTTTTCAGCGCACTATTTAACTAAAATGTATTCTTAAGCACCATGAGATTATTCACCATAGGATCCTCTGTACCCTGCATAGAGCATCCTTTTTCTTTAACATATAATATATACTCTATAATCTCCTCTGTTATCATTTCACCTGGTGCAAGTATAGGTATTCCTGGTGGATAACACATGACGAATTCGCCTGATATTCTTCCCTTTGTATCCTTAATAGGAAGTGATTCCTTATCAGCATAAAAGGCTTCCTGAGGGGACTTCTCCACAATCGGACTTATGAATTCCCCACTCAGCATACCAGTTTTATCTTTTTTATAGATTCTTGCTATATCTGCAAGTGCTCCTACAAGTCTTTCAATATCCTGAAGCCTGTCTCCGATAGATATATAAGCAAGTATGTTACTCACATCGCCAAACTCTATCTGTATATCATACTCATCACGCAGAAGATCATATACCTCTATTCCAGCAAGTCCAAGACCAAGTGTGTGCACAGACAACTTAGTTACATCATAATCATATACACTTGTACCATTAACCAGCTCCTTGCCATATGCATAGTAGCCGCCTATGTCATTAATCTCTTTTCTTGCATATTCAGCCATTTCCATAACCTTAGTAAACGACTCCCTGCCTCTTAGTGCCAGATTTCTTCTTGATATATCAAGACTTGCAAGCAAAAGATATGATCCGCTTGTTGTCTGTGTAAGATTGATTATCTGCCTTACATAGTCTGCATTTACTCCTTTATTGGTAAGAAGTATCGAACTTTGTGTAAGTGAACCACCTGACTTATGCATAGAGACCGCTGCCATATCAGCGCCAGCCTTCATAGCTGATGCCGGAAGATCTGGCTGGAAGTAAAGATGTGTGCCGTGTGCTTCATCTACAAGCACCTTCATGCCATGTTCATGTGCAAAGCTTACTATGGAACATATATCTGAACATATACCATAATATGTAGGATTATTTACTAATACAGCTACTGCATCAGGGTTATCCTCTATTGCTTTCTTCACAGAATCCAGATTCATCCCTAACGATATTCCAAGTTCAGAATTAACCTCAGGGTTAACATATACAGGAACCGCGCCACACAGCACCAGCGCATTGATAGCACTCTTATGTACGTTTCTTGGAAGTATTATCTTATCTCCCCTTTTACAGTTGGAAAGTATCATCGCCTGGACTGCTGATGTCGTACCACCTACCATAAGAAAAGCATTCTCTGCACCAAAGGCTTTAGCTGCCAGTTCTTCTGCATCCCGTATAACAGACACAGGATGGCACAGATTATCAAGTGGTTTCATGGAATTAACATCTATTCCTACGCACTTTTCTCCCAGCAGATTAACAAGCTCTGGATTTCCTCTTCCTCTCTTGTGTCCCGGAACATCAAACGGAACAACTCTCTGTCTTCTTAATCTTTCCAATGCCTCGTATATCGGAGCTCTTGTCTGGTCATCTAACATTCTTTTATCTCCATTCCCATATATAATAATAGCTTCCAGGTCCAGAATACATTATCCCTGGATGATTATATTTTCTTTATAACCTGTGAACTACTGCTATATACTTAAAGAAATTACTTAAAGAAATTAAGCTTAATATCCGCATTAAGCAGCAAAACAAAAAAGAGACAGTCGTGCATTTTACACAACCATCTCTATAGTCTGATCATAATTCTAATCTGGTTTAACCCCCTTTATGTAATGTACATAAACTATACATAAATCTGGAATTAATACCAATTATTTAAGGAAATCAGCGAATATATACATAGATAATTATACTCATACTTAGTATCTATGACATACAAATATGCGTCACTCTTTATTGACCGTTTCACAAGATGATGTGCTTGGCACAGATTATAAAGTAATCAACTTATAAACAGGGCTTACCGCCCAATCAATAACAATAATGTGGGTTTACCACACCGGCAACCGACCCGCCTGTCCGTTAGGCTTAACTTATACCAGACGTAATATGTATATATTGTATACATCAAATGTATAAGTGGTCATATTTGTATGAAATCATATATAATGATTATATATTTACTGACTCACACGAACGGATTGTATCATATATTAAAAGTGTATGTCAATCATTATCTGATAATTTCACACAACCTTACATGATATTTACTTTATTCTTACAAAATAAAATCTGCTTTAAAGAATACCGACGGCCTTTTTAGCCAGTCTGTCTGCTTCTTCATTACCTTCCACACCTGAATGTCCTTTAACCTTAACAAAATTAACTGTTATTTTGTTTTTAACAGACTGCATATAGTCATAATATGCTATGGTTCCCTTCTTGTTTCTTTTCCATTCACCAAGCGCCCATGCTCTTATGCCCATATAATCAAAATAAACATCTATGCTTTCTATACCAAGTTCTATAGCTTTCTGTACTGCTGCCATGCTTCCAAGTATCTCACCTGCCACATTTCTCATAGATGCCATCTCTTTATCATCACCAGAACCACTTAGAATATACTTGTTATCCTTATACATAAGAAAACCACCAAATCCATACACACCCGTGGCTGCGTTAAACGAACCATCAACATATGCATAACTCTCGCCCTCTTGTGCTATATCTTTGACAGCACCCATATAAGCATATGCTTCTGCCTCTGTGGCAAAGCTTTTATACTCTGCTCCCTCACACCTAAACACCTGGTTCTTACAGTCATCCCATGTCCTGTATATCCCTGGCTTACGCCCTTTTCTGACCGCATAATATTTCGATGCCATATTATTTTATTCACCTTTCCAGATTAGTATACTCTTATAACTCCAGCAATATTCTTAACAGCTGACAGTCCCTTAAATACAGCCATGGCATCATTAAAGTGCTTTTCTTTTACTTCATCTGTGATAATGACAAGCTCTGCCACACCATCCTTGCTTTTCTTCTGGACAACCTGGGCTATACTTACTCCACTATTACCAAGCACACTTGCTATATTGGCAAGCACACCTGATCTGTCAGCTATCTCTAATCTTAAGAAGAACTTGCTGCTTGTATCAGCTATATTCTTGACATTAAGGTGCTTATAACAACAGCAGCCTATCTTTCCACATGAATCATGTACTATATTCCTGCATACATCTATAATATCACCAACAACCGCACTTGCAGTCGGCATCTGTCCTGCACCGCGTCCCATAAACATCGCATCATCCATGGCAAGTCCATGCACAAAAACCGCATTAAATGCATCATTAACTGTGGCAAGTGGATGATTAGATGGTATAAGCATTGGATGTACCTTAACTTCTATTCCATCATCTGTATTCTTTGCAACTCCAAGAAGTTTAATAACATATCCGAATTCTTTAGCATACTTTATATCATCTGCTGATATCTTCGTGATACCTTCTGTATATACATCTGCAAATGTTACTCTTGAATTAAATGCTATTGATGCCATAATAGCTATCTTTCTGCCGGCATCATATCCTTCAACATCTGCTGTTGGATCTGCTTCTGCATATCCTAACTCTGTTGCCTTGGCAAGTGCCTCCGCATAATCCATACCGCTTTCTGTCATCTTAGTAAGGATGTAGTTCGTAGTGCCGTTGACAATACCCATAATCTCAGTAATATGATTGCCCGCCATGCTCTGCTTCAATGGTCTGATAATAGGAATAGCACCAGCTACTGCAGCCTCAAACTGAAGGTCTGCACCAGCTTCATTGGCTGCATTGCCAACCTCTTCACCATATTCGGCTATAAGATCCTTATTAGCTGTAACAACCTGCTTTCCAGCCTTAAGTGCATCAAGCACATAATCCTTTGCCGGATGGATACCACCCATAAGTTCTACTATAATGCTTATCTGGTCATCCGTTATGATATCTGCCCAGTCATCCGTAAGAAGCTCTTCTGGAATACCATCTCTTTTCTTACCGATATTTCTTACAAGAATCTTCTTAATAACAAGTCTGGCACCTGTTTTATGCTTTATCTCATCCTCCATTGCCTGACACAGCTTATAAGTTCCCATTCCTACTGTTCCTGCCCCAAGTATTGCGGCATATATTACCTTTTCTGACATGTTTATTCTCCCTTACTATTGTTCGTGCTTAGCTTTGGCACTTTATCTGACTGTATTCTTATTGTATGATGTCGTGGTCAAAAGCCCCCGACTTTGATATACGGTTTAACATTATATCAGTACATTGCTCTTTACATATCCTTTAACTTCTTTACAAAAGCTGATATTCTTATAATAGAAATCAGATCTGATACACCTTCTACCATAAGTACTATTCCTATGAATATCATAAGTGCTACTGATGAATCAAATGGATTAAATAATGCAATCACACCCATAACTACCATAAATGCTGCTACAACAGCCTCTATCCACCATTTATCAGCTTTCATATGGTAAAACTCTATTCCATACTGAAGCTTAAGTATTCCATCAATAATAATAACTATTGCAAGGATTGTTCCAAAAAACATAGCTATAACCTCTGGTTTCATAACAAAGAATAATCCGAATGCTAACAATGAAATACCCTGTACCAATCCAAACGAACCAAATATTTCCTCTTTAGCCATACTAAAATATGTTATGAGTCTTAACACACCCCATACACATAAAGCTATTCCAACAGCCTTACATATAATAAGCTGCGAAAGCTCTGGATATATAACAAGAAAAAGTCCAAGAGCAAATAATACAATAGAAATAATTATCAGTTCAATCTTAATTCCTTTAATCTTCTTAATCATAATATCATCTCCTTTATAAAACTGCATCAGCTAATAGCTGCAGATCACGCAATTACTTTGCGTTCCACTTATTTCTCTTATTAGTATACCATAAAAATAAAGAAACTGTCGAACTATTTCCATGTATATATACTAAATATATAATAGAAAACAGTCAACAGTTTCTTCTGTCTCATATAATCAATTAATTTATCATAAGTTAACCTAAATATATAACTCTTTTAATTCTGTTTAATACACGCCATCAGGCTCTGTCCATAGCCTGGTCATAATCTCTGGTTCCTGCAAATATCTCATTCTTGTAAGGGTTCTTCTTCTGCTCAACCGCTCTCTTTATAATAACTGAGATACAGATGACATTAGCCACAACTGCAAGTATAGACATAACACCCTGTGCTACCGGATATGCACCTGCTGCATTCATCTGCTCTAATGTAAGCTTTGAAAGCTCCATGCCTGTTGATGCTCCTGTATACTTATAAAGCACAGGAAGTGTAGCAAATATTCCATCTACCTGGAAAAGTGGGAATACCTGTGCAAACATACACCATGTTGCAAGTGTGTTAGCACGGTTCTGGATCCATCCACCCTTGTTCCATAAAGCATTGGCAAATGTTGGTGCAAGAAGTAATGCAACACCACAGTACCATGTATGAGTAGGCAGGTTGTTATATGTATATGTAAAGTTCCATATATCATATGCAACTATAAACCATATAGTCATATCAGGCCATAACATATCATCCTTCTTCTTAGAAGAATATATACCCCACCAGCCAGTCATACAGAAGATGTTAATAAGACCTGCAATACCGTTAAGCCAGTTCCACCAGCCACCGTAAAGCCATACACCTTCGTTAGAAAACCACCAGCCACCATTCATTCCGCCTTTGATTGCGGATTCAAAGTCACTACATACAGCAATAAGAATATTAATAGCAACAATTAAGAATGGGAATACCTTAAACCACTCTGTTTTACCTATGCTCCACTTATACTTAAGCATCATAAAGCCAATACAGCCTGCTGTTGCAGCATAAAGCTTGGCATAATGGAACCATCCATTCATATACTTGTATGTCTGGTTATTAAGTGCCCATGAAGCACCATTTGCAGCTCCTATCTGGATAGCCACGAAATAAACTGTCAAAGCAATAGGAATAAATACAAAGAATAATAATCCACCAAACTTTGAACGTCTTGCAAGCTCGTTACATATAACAAGCCCTGCGAATACAAGCACCCATCCTATAAGCTTATAGATAGTGCCATCGCCATAAAGTTGAAATAACATATTAACACGCCTCCGATCATATTACTGATTATATGTTGTGTTAATTTTATAACAATTTTCAATTATTTACAATCATTTTATTAATTATTTTAATCAGGTCTGAATTATTTATAAACAATCTCAATATTATTTATAAATCTTTATGCCATATTCATCTTTTCAGATGTGCTTCTTATATGTTCAACCGCCTGTTTTACCTGCTCTGCATATTCAAGATTCTGCTCGCTCAGATTATGCACCTGTTCTGCATTAACTGTAACCTCCTGTGTTACTGCAGAAAGCTGTGATATATTCTCAACAATTCTGTTATTGGAAGCCGAAAGACCTGTTATCTGTTTATTAACCTCCTCCACATGCTCTACTAATGCTGACATATTACTATTAAGCTGTTCAAACGTCTGTGAAGCTGAATTAATATTATCGCTCTGCGTATCGGCCGCATTGACAGAAATCCTGACAGATTCCACCACATCCTCTGCATTGGCATTAAGCTCATATATTATCTTTGTTATATCCTCTGTAAAGCCCTTTGTCTGCTCAGCGAGCTGTCTTATCTGCTCAGCTACAACTGCAAAGCCTCTTCCTGCCTCTCCTGCTCTTGCACTCTCTATTGAAGCGTTAAGTGCAAGCAGATTAGTCTGGCTTGATATATTAAGAATCATATCCGCTATATTCTCAACCTCTTTGGTTTTCTCCTGAAGCTTTGACATTGAATCAGTAACCGACTTATTAGTATCCTTTATCTGCGCAGACTGTGTCTTAAGCTCTGTCATGATTTCTATATTCTTTTTAATACTATCATTAGAATCCATTGCAATATCTACCATCGCATTAGATACTTCGCCTGTGTGCTCAATAGCCTGCTGTATAGATGTTGTCATAGTATTCTGTTCTTCTATGCTTGTAGCAGTCATATTCGTAGCAGCAGTAATTTCCTTCATATTGCTTGTTACATTCTCTGTTGTACTTACAAGCTGATTCATAATATTTCTGCTTTCGTCAGTTTCCCTTTTAACAGTCTGTGATACCTCAAGCATATCATCAAGAACCTTCTTTACCTTATCATGCTCTTCTCTTGCTGAGCCAACTGCGTCATCATTAAACAATATGCAGAGCTTTCCAACCTGAAGTATTACAAGACCTGTAAGAATAACAATAAATGTTCCACATACTGCATTAACATCATTGCCATATATTCCCTTTGATGCCTGTACACTCATAACTATAATATATATAATCAATGTGCCTATTGCAGTTCTATTCAAAGACTTCTTCTCGTAATAAGGAATCTGTAATATAAATATTATTATAATTGCATAGCTTATAAAGGTTGCACTAGTCTGAACACCAATAAGCAGATATTCTATACATACCTCCCATGTAGCCATAGCCTTTAACTTTCTTGTTTCCTTATTCTTTACATGCACGATAGTATTGGCTATTGCAAATACAGCAATAAGAACTGTATTACCATATACTGTTACAGGTGATATGGCATTACAAAACAGCTTTAACCACAGATACAATATAAATATACATCCCAAAACAGATGTCGCTGCTATATAAAATCTGTTCATTCTTTTAAATCTTTCCGTTTCCTCTGTGTACTTGTACTTATTTCCAGCCTTAATCTCTTCCATTTTAAAAAATCTCCCTCCTTGTAATTAATACATTATAATGTAAATGCTAAAAATCATACAAAACAAACTATAAATATATTAATACAAAAAGCGAGATTTTTCCACAATAAATCAATATTTAATTGAATAAATTTATTCATAAACTCAACTCATAAATTTAATTCTTGAATACATGTCCTCAACTATCGTTCTTATATCCATGCCCTCCTGTGTAATAACAATGTCAGCATACTTTTCATACAGTCTTTTCCTGTCCTCAAATATTTCCTCAATAGTTGTTTTACCGTTCGATACAACTCCACGCTCTTTAAGGCTTCCGAGTCTTGACTCAAGCTCCTTTTCAGACACCTTAAGATATATAACTGTTCCTATTTCCTTAAAATGCTCCATTGCCTCTTTTCCATAAACAGCACTTCCACCAGTAGCTATAATCGTATGTTCTGGTGATATAGAACAGTTTACATCATTTTCAATCTTTATAAAGCCTGCATCACCATGCTTGTCTATCAGCTCCTCAAGTGTACAGCCATAGGTATCCTGTATGACTATATCTGAATCTATGAAGGAATAGCCCATTTTCTTTGCAAGCACTACTCCTAATGTACTCTTGCCGCTGCCTGGCATTCCTATCAGAATAATATTTTTTCTTTTTACCATATCATTACTTATTGAATTCATATCGTTCCTTATCCCTGTTGTCGTATATAACACCCTAGGTCCTGCCAGCTTAGTATAAGCAGTTTCTTAAGGTATGTTCACATTTTCACATTCTTAATTATATTAGTCTCTGTTATTTATCCGCTGGTATTACACATATCCAGATTAGTGAGCTTATAAGAAGCATAAATGGATAAAATAAAACAGGTATTATCTGAAACGCTGATATCGAATATCCAAGCTCGTTAGCCGCCGATATTGCAACCAGCATCTGCGCACCATACGGTATTATGCCCTGGAACACACATGAAAATGTATCTAACAGCGAAGCCGTTTTCCTGTTAGATATTCCATATTCCTCTGACATTTCCTTAGCTATCGGATTCGCCACGACTATGGCAACAGTATTGTTTGCAGTTGCTATATCCATAGCTCCTACAAGTATACCTACTCCTAACTGGCCACCTTTTTTTCCCTTAAAGGTTTTCTTGATTCCATTAAGCAGGGCTGTGAAGCCTCCATATTCCCTTATGAGTGCACATAGAGCAGAAACAAGTATAGCAACCATGCTTGTTTCAAACATCCCTGATAAACCTGAGCCTATGTTTCCAATAAGTTCATAAGCTCCTATATTACCAGTTGATAGAACAATAATTATTCCTGATACTATTCCAATAAGAAGCACACTAAACACATTAACTCCTGCTATGCCTCCAATAAGCACAAGCACGTATGGAATAATCTGGATAAGATTATAATCGTGTGTCACACTTCCGGATATATCCGTTCCAAATGACAATAACAGAATAATAATCAGTGTCACAACTGCTGCTGGGAATGCAATCCAGAAATTCTCCCTGAACTTATCCTTCATAGCACATCCCTGTCCATTACATGCAGCAATCGTCGTATCAGAAATAAACGAAAGGTTATCTCCAAACATAGCTCCACCCATAACAGATGCCATACATAGCTGTACAGAAAAACCTGAAGCCTCTGATACAGCTACTGCAATAGGAACAATAAGTGTTATAGTTCCAACTGAGGTTCCCATAGCAGTTGATACAAAACAGGCAACTATAAAAAGTACTGCAACTGCGAATCTGGCTGGTATTATATCAAGCATAAAATATGCCACACTCTCTGCACTGCTTCTTCCTGCCACTCCTACGAATACACCTGCTGTAAGAAATATAAGAATCATTGTTATTATATTCTTATCAGCCAAACCAGATGCCATTATCTCAAGCTTCTTATCAAAAGCTACACCTTTATTCTGCATACAGGCTACAAGAATTGCCACAAGAAATGCTGCTATAATAGGAATATTATAAAAACCCATAGGAATTTTCATAACATACTCAAATACAATTCCAAACCCCAGATATAATATTAAAAAAACAAGTATCGGCATTAACGCCAAAGCATTTGACTTCTTCATATCACACTATTTCCTCCATTCAGAATAGTATAATATAATCCTGTAAAAGTGTCAAAGCTCTAAAAATGTAAAAACATACCAGGCTCTAAAAACTAAAAACATATATCTGTAAAATATCAGGCAATAATCAAATTCAATAATATCCAAAGCTAGAATTGCTTAAACACTCTGACATACTCTGTAAGCATATTTCCAATATTACTGTTAGTATCAGCCTCACGCTTTATATCATTAATAGAATTAATGGTTATTTTGTGGCTAAAATATGAAAAGCTGGTAATTGTTTCAATTTTTGTACTTATTTTTGTAAAGCTGCTTTAATGAAAATATATAGAATTTTACTTATAATTGGTATATAATATCTTAACTAGGAAAATTATTATTCAAATGATGTAGAAAAACTTTATTTATGAATACATTATAGAAGCTGTAACAATTGAACCAGCATGGAGAACTTATTATATGATTATAAGACGTTTAGTAAGAACAAGACAACTAAAAGAGGGAATGAAAATCGACCAGTCAGTAGTAGACCGTGCTGGACGAAACCTTGTTCAAAAAGGATCCATTCTTGATAATTACGTCATTGAATCGCTCCTTAGGATGGGGATTATGATGGTATATATCCAGACAGGTGAAGAATCTGATGATGATATAGAAAAAAGTATATCGCCACAGGCCAGAAAGCAGATTGAACGTCTTCGTACTGATGACCGCTCCAAGGTTGAGCTTTCCAATAGTGTTAAAACGCGTGTTGCTGAGGGAATACAATATATCTATGCCAATGCTGGATCAGACCAGCTGGCAGATACCACTAACAATATAGCTTCTAACCTTATGACAGCCATCAACAATAATGATGCCATTGCCATAGATATTAACGCACTTAAGACAAGTGACGAATATACCTTTAAGCATAGCGTTGACGTTGCTACTATGTCTATGATACTTGCAAAACAACAGGGCTTATCACAGAAGCAGATATATGAAATAGGAGTTGCCGGACTTCTTCATGACATAGGTAAAACCAAAATACCTCTAGCGATTCTTAACAAACCTGGTAAACTTACAGATGAGGAATTCGCTGTTATGAAGCAGCATCCTGTATTTGGATATCATATGATAAATGATAAAAATGAGTTCAGCAACGAAATAAGCCTGGCTATACTTCAGCATCATGAGAAAATGAACAGCCACGGATATCCGCTTGGTTTTCCAAGTGATAAAATAACCAGCTATGCCAAAATCCTTACCGTCACCGACATATATGATGCACTCGTAACAGAAAGACCATATAAGTCTGCATTTTCACAACGTGATGCAGTTGAAATGATTATGTCTATGACAGAGGAACTTGACATTACTGCTATGAAAAGCTTCCTTGAAAGTATAATATTATATCCTGTTGATTCTATCGTTGAACTAAGCAACGGTGAACGTGCCAGGGTTGTAAAAAACAATGCACATTACATACTACGTCCAACTGTTGTTGGTATCAAATCCGGAATCGTGTATGATCTTAGCAATGATCTTTCGTGTGCAAATATAATTATCATGTAAGCTTTATGGAATATACAGAAAATCAGAGCCAGTCTTTCGACTGACTCTGATTCACTCTAAGTATATTACTATTTTAAGCCATACTTTATCATAATTTTTTCTAGTGCTATTTTGGCATCCTTTACCTGACATTTCTTTATCTGTTT
>OGWT01000674.1_pt1 | contig 27558 bp, 25 predicted proteins | sample 1576101 | NCBI WGS metagenome assembly OGWT01 (sample SAMEA3541481, study PRJEB24748) | human gut metagenome | biome: human gut; feature: human-associated habitat; material: faeces | place: China | collected 2012 | reverse complement strand
GGACAGCAAACGCTGTCCGCCCCCTTGCAAGATATGGTGTCAACTTGTGTCCCTACGAACATTACCCGAAGGGTTTCGGGGATTTTCTCTTTGTGAGGATATGTCTCTTTTTGTCGCTGAAGATAGTGAAGGTTTGGGGTTACTTAGAGGTTTTTTGAGTTTACCGAGTTGCTTTCAGGTTACTAATGAGGTTACTAGGAGAGTATTTAGTAAATCGAAGATGCAGCATAAAGAAAGACGCATTCTTTCGAATGCGTCCTTCTTTATGCCAAAATAGAAAGGGAAAGGCCGTCAGCCTTTCCCTTTTTTGCTTTAACGGCAATATTTTTCAATATAAGCGTTCTGGCACTTGATGATGATCTTGATGGCTTCCTCGCGGCCGAGGACGTCGCTGACGACGGTCTCCTTGCCCTCCAGGCTCTTGTAGACGCGGAAGAAGTGGCGGATTTCGCTTGCCACATGGTTCGGCAGCTCCGAGATGTCCTGATAGGTGTTGTAGGTCGGATCCTGGAAGGGAATGGCAATGATCTTTTCATCGAGACTGCCGCTGTCCTCCATCGAAATAACGCCGATGGGGTAACACTCCACGAGGCTCAGCGGGCGGATGCATTCAGAGCAGAGAACCAGAACGTCCAGCGGGTCGCCGTCGTCCGCCCAGGTGCGGGGGATGAAGCCGTAGTTGGCGGGATAGTGAGTCGAGGTGTAGAGAATTCGGTCGAGACGCAGCGCGCCGGTCTCTTTATCCATCTCGTACTTGTTTTTCGAGCCCTTCTCGATCTCGATGACCGCGAAAAAGTCCTCAGGGCGCACGCGCGCCGGTGCGATATCATGCCAAAGATTCATAATAGTTCTCCCTTCGTGAGAAATGGTATTGAGAAAACGCGCAGAAGTACGCTTCTGCGCGCTTTCGCTGACGAAAATTATTTGCTCAGTGCCTCGTCGATGCTCTTCGCGCCGAGCTTGCCAGCGCCCATGGCGAGGATGACGGTGGCAGCGCCCGTGACGGCGTCGCCGCCGGCGTAGACGTTCTGATGAGAGGTGAGACCGGCCTCGTTCACGACGATGCCGCCCTTGCGGTTGACCTCAAGACCCGGGGTGGTGTTCTTGATGAGCGGGTTCGGCGTGGTGCCAAGCGACATGATGACGCAGTCGACCGGCAGATCGTGTTCGCTGCCGACCTTTTCGATCGGGCGGCGGCGGCCGGAGGCGTCAGGCTCGCCCAGCTCCATCTCCACGCAGGTCATGGAGGAGACATAGCCCTTCTCGTCGCCGTTGATCTTGACGGGGTTGTTGAGCGTCTTGAAGACGATGCCCTCTTCGATGGCATGCTCGACCTCTTCGTGACGGGCGGGGAGCTCTTCCATGCCGCGGCGGTAGACGACGTACACGTCCGCGCCCAGGCGCTTGGAGCAGCGCGCGGCGTCCATGGCGACGTTGCCGCCGCCGACGACGGCGACTTTCTTGCCCTGAAGCGGCATGATGGGCGTGTCGGAGCCGTCCTTATAAGCCTTCATCAGGTTGATACGGGTCAGGAACTCGTTGGCGGAGTAAACGCCGCAGAGGTTCTCGCCGGGGATGTGCATGAACATCGGGAGACCCGCGCCGGAGCCGATGAACACGGCCTCGAAGCCGTACTCGCTCATCAACTCGTCGATGGACACGACGCGGCCGATGACCATGTTCGTCTCGACCTTGACACCGAGGGCCTTCAGGCCGTCGACTTCCTTCTGCACGATGGCCTTGGGAAGTCTGAACTCGGGGATGCCGTAGACCAGCACGCCGCCGGCAAGGTGGAGCGCTTCAAAAACGGTGACATCGTAGCCCTTCTTGGCAAGGTCGCCCGCGCAGGTGAGGCCGCTGGGGCCGGAGCCGATGACCGCGACCTTGTGGCCGTTGGGCGCGGGCTTGGCGGGTGCTTCCTGGACATTGGCATTGTGCCAGTCGGCGACAAAGCGCTCGAGGCGGCCGATGCCGACGGGCTCGCCCTTGATGCCGCGGATGCACTTCGATTCGCACTGCGTCTCCTGCGGGCAGACGCGGCCGCAGACGGCGGGGAGGGAGGAGGTCTCATGAATGACCTGATAGGCGCCCTCATAGTCCTTTTCGGTGATCTTCTTGATGAATTCGGGGATCTTGACCTGCACCGGGCAACCGGAGACGCAGGGATGGTTCTTGCAGTTTAAGCAGCGGGCTGCTTCGTCGAGCGCCTGCTCCTCGGTATAGCCGAGGGCAACCTCCAGAAAGTTCTTGTTGCGGACGTTGGGCTCCTGCGAGGGCATTTCGTTCTTCTTCAGACTCATGTTAGGCATATTACTGAACCTCCTTGCTGAACAGGTTGCAGGTCTCTTCGTATTTGTGGCGCTCCCAGTCGAAGTACATCTTGCCGCGCTTGAGACTCTCGTCCCAGTCGACCTTGTGACCGTCGAAGTCCGGGCCGTCGACGCAGGCGAACTTCGTCTCGCCGCCGACGGTGAGGCGGCAGCCGCCGCACATGCCGGTGCCGTCGACCATGATCGGGCTCATGGAAACGGTGGTGGGGATGCCGTAGGGCTCGGTGGTCTTGGACACAAATTTCATCATGATGGCAGGGCCGATGGCGAAGATCTCGTCATACTGGTTGCCCGCGTCGATGAGCTCCTTGAGCGCATCGGTGACAAGACCCTTCTCGCCGTAAGAGCCGTCGTCCGTCATCAGCTTCAAAACGCTGGACGCCGCGCGGAACTTGTCCTCAAGAATGACGAGGTCCTTATTCTTGAAGCCGACGACCGCGTGGACTTCCGCGCCGCAGTCGTGGAACTTCTTCAAAACGGGGTAAGCGATGGCGCAGCCGACGCCGCCGCCCACGACGCAGACCTTCTTCTTGCCTTCGGTCTCGGTCGGGCGGCCCAGCGGGCCGACAAAGTCCTGAATGTACTCGCCCTCGGCTTTATGGCTGAGCTTTTCGGTGGTGGCGCCGATCGTCTGCACGATGATGGTGACGGTGCCCTTCTCACGGTCGAAGTCGTGGATGGTGATGGGGATGCGTTCACCGTTTTCATCGACGCGCAGGATGATGAACTGGCCGGGCTCGGCCTTCTTTGCCACCATCGGCGCCTCGATCTCGTAGAGGGTCACGGTGGGCTTGAGCGCTTCTTTCTTCACGATGCGATACATGAATGATTCTCCTTTTTGTTGAGATTCAGCGCCGTGCCGTCCGGGGAGAACGGCAGGCGGGATTCCTGGACGCAGCGCCGGGAATATGGAATGATGCTATATTATATCATGAAAGTTTTCTTGCGTCAATGAATATCAAAATTCTGACGATGCAGGAAAACTTGCATTTACGAAAAATACTTGCAAAAGACTAAAGCAGCGTCACGCTGCGGCCCTCGGTGCTGATGAGGTCCTCCTCGCGCATCTTGCGCATCTCGCGCATCATGGCGCTGCGGTCGGCGCTGATGTAGTCGGCAAGCATGCTGAGGGAAAACGGCAGGGGGAACGTCCGGCTGCCGTGCTCGTCGGCGAGCTGCTCGAAAAAGCACAGCAGCTTTTCGCGGATGGAGCGGCAGGCGAGCACCTCGATCCGGCGGCTCAGATGCAGAGACTTTTTTGAGAGCAGTTGGAAGAGGTTCGTTACGACCTGACTGTGGCAGGCACAGGCGTTTTCGCAGCGCTTTGTGATCTGGTCATAGCGCATGAAGATGACGCGGCAGTCCTCGCGGCACTCGATGAGCGCGCTGCCGTCGCGAAAGCCGGTGAACGCCAGCTCCTCGCCAAAGACGCTGCCCTCGTCCATGCTTTCAAGCACGGTGCGGTTGCCGTCGGCGTGCAGGCGCAGAAGCGCCGCGCTGCCCGAGAGCAGCACGCCGATCATGTCCTGCTGCTGCCCGCAGGTGAGGATGGTCTGTCCTGCGCTGAAGCGCTGCTCGTAAGCGCTGAAGCAGCGCAGCATATTTTCGCACGATGCTTCGTCCACACCTGTAAACAGTGCGGAATCGCGGCAGTCCATCGCTCTCCCTCCCGTAAGGCCTGCTGCTTTACCGGTGCAGCGTAGCCGTTGACCTATTGCATTATCATATACCAGAGAGGGAAAAAAGTAAATGACAATTTCGCGAAAAAATCGGACAAAAAAGCGTGCGATCCCTGTAAAAAAGCATCCGCCTTATTTGGCGGATGCTTTGTCCTTGGTTTTGCGCGCATAGTCGTAAAACACCTGCGCAATGGGTGATAAAATGCTGTTTTTGTGCTTGACGATATAGAGCTGGCGGCGGAAGCGCGAGTCGGGGAAGGGGAAGGCGAGAAGCTTTCCGAACTGAACATAATCCTGCGCGGCGCTCTGCGCGATGAGACCGACACCGAGACCCTCGCTGACCATCTGCTTGACGCTCTCGGTCGAGCGGATCTCGACCGCGGTGCGCAGCTGGGCGATGTCGATGCCGAGCTCATTTAAGAGTTCCTTGCCCGCCTGATACGTGCCGCTGCCCTTTTCGCGGCTGATGAACGTCTCTTCCTTGAGTTGCTTGATGGGGAAGGGCTTGCCCGCAAAGGCCTGATACTTTTCGGTGTTCGGCGTGATGAGCACCATCGGGTCGTTGGCAAAATCCTGATAGACGCATTTGTGGCTCGCCACCATCGTGCCGCAGAAGCCGATCTCTACGCTGCGCGTGGCGACGAGCTCCACGACCTTGGGACTGTCCTCCATCTGGATATTGAAGGTGATGTCCGGATAGCGGGCGCGGAAGTCCTGCAAAAGGTGCGGCAGATAATACTGGCTGGGCACCGTGGAGGCCGCGATGGAGATCGTACCCTTCATCTCCTGCGAGAAGTTGCGCAGCGCGATGGCTGCGTTCTCGCGCACCTGCAGGATCTCCTTGGCGTATTTGTAGAGGAGCTTGCCCGCGTCGGAGGGGTAGGTCTCCTTCGTGGTGCGGACGATGAGCTTGATATTCAGTTTTCTCTCCAGTGCGGAGACGTGCGAGCTGATGGTCGGCTGCGTCAGGTGCAGCAGCTCCGCGGCGCGGGAAAAGCTGCAGTTTTCCACCACGTAGACGAACGCTTCGAGCTCTTTGATATCCATATCAATGTCCATGAAGTTCCCCCGTCAGACCGGCAAAAGCAAAATGTTTTGCGTTGATAGTGCGTTGAATGCTTATTTTTTAACAGTATACACAGTTTAGCGCCGTTTGTCCAGAGAAGGAAACGGCATTTTGCAGGATTTTATGCATTTTTTGCCCGTGCGATGCACCGCGCGGGCAAAAAATGACGACTTACTGCTTGTCCTGCGCCAGCGCCTCGCCCAGCGCGATGGCGAGCTGATCGGGGCAGGAGGTATTCTTGAAGCCGCAGCGGATGCCGCGCATGCGCGCGATGGCATCCTCGGCCTTCATGCCTTCGACCAGGCGCGAAATGCCCTGAAGGTTGCCGTTGCAGCCGCCGATGACCTCTACGCTCTTGATGGTGTGGTCGTCGTTCAGCTCAATGTGCATTTCCTTGGAGCAAACGCCCTTGGTGCGGTAGTTATAAGTCATTTCTATCTCTCCTTTTCTGATAGTCCGCGCCAATCATAGCACATTCGCCCTGCGTTCGCAAGGGATGCACCGAAAAAGGAAAGAAAAAGAAGATGCGGCAATTCGGGGTGGTATTCCGCGAACAAGCGTGCTATAATTATCCTGTTAGAATATTGCCATTACAGAACAAAACGCAAAAGGAGTTGTTTTTTATGTCAGTTTTGACCGCCGTTGTTCTCGGCCTTGTGCAGGGGATCGCGGAATTTTTACCGATCTCATCCTCCGGCCATCTCGCCATCGCGGAGCATTTACTAAGCATCCAGGGCGCGAGCAACGTGCCCGACTTTTTCGACGTGCTGCTCCACCTCGGCACGCTCGTGGCGGTGTTTGCCGCTTACTGGGATGATATCCGCGATATGATCGTGGAGTTTTTCACCGGCATCGGCGACCTTGCCCATCATCGCACGCCGAACCCCGTGCCGCCTGCGCGCCGCCTTATTCTGCTCATCATTGTGGGCACGCTGCCGCTTTTCGTCATGGTGCCGTTTCGCCGTTTTTTCACGGAGCTGAGTGATAATATGTACTTTATCGGCGGCGCACTGATCGTCACGGGCATCCTGCTCTTTGCGAGCGACCGCGTGCGCCATGGCCGCAAGACGGAAAAGACCGCCACGCTGCTCGACGCGCTGCTTGTCGGTATCGGTCAGGCCATCGCGCTGTGCCCGGGCATCTCCCGCTCCGGCATGACGATCACGGCGGGCTGCTTCACGGGCTTTGAGCGCAAGTTTGCCGTGCGCTTTGCATTCCTGCTCTCCATCCCCGCGGTGTTGGGGGCGAACATCCTGACGCTCAAAGACGCGATCGACGCGGGCATCGACTTCTCCAGCGTGCCCGTGTACCTCGTCGGTGTCGTCGTCGCGGCGGTGTCGGGCTATGCGAGCATCCGCCTGCTGCGCTATGTTGCCGACAAGGGCCGTTTCGGCGCGTTTGCCTATTACTGCTGGGCCGCCGGCGTGCTGACGCTGGTGCTCACGATCCTGCACTAATTTTTGATTCTGAGGTGAATCATGGCACAACAGAAGAAAAAAACCACCACAACGAAAAAGAAAACGACGGGTTCGTCCCGCTCCTCGTCTTCCGGCAAGCGCACGGCGAAGAAGAATCAAAAGCGCCCCATCCGCCGCGAGGTCGCGGGCGCAATCCTGCTGGTGCTGGCGCTGTGCCTGGGCTTTAGCTATTTCCAGTCGGGCGCGTGGCTGCTCGATCAGCCGGCGAAGCTGTGCCGGTCGCTCTTTGGCTGGGGCTATTACCTCGTCGCGCCCGCACTGCTGCTGGGGAGCTACATTCTGCTCTTTCACCGTGGGCGGAACGTCGCGTCCTGCCTTGTCGGCACGGCGCTGCTGCCGGTCGTGTTCGGCGCGATCATGCACATCGCCCTCTGCAAAGAGAAGTATGTCAACATGGATGGCATCTTGAAGCTTCTGTGGACGAGTGGCAACGCGCTCGAGTCCGGCGGCGCGGTGTCTGCATCGCTTGCGATCATGCTGGTGCTGCTGGTGAAAAAGGTGCTGGCGATGGTCCTGCTCGTTGTGCTGTTCGTCGCATTTTTGATGATGGCGTTCCGCTTGACGCCTGCCGCCGTGATCGAGGCCGTGCGCTCGCACGAGCGCGTGCCCTATGAGCCAGTGGAGGAAGAGGACCTTCCGCCGCAGCGCACCCATGTGCCGCGCCGCAGTGCGCCGGTCCATACGCCGGACGCCGCCATCGACATTCCGCTCGACGGCGAGGAGCGCGTCATCAAGAAAAATCCCACGGGCGGCTTCTTCCGCAAGAAGTCCGATAATATCAAGAGCCCCGACGAGCTGTTAGCGGGCGGTAGTGCCGCGGAGACAAAAATCGCTGCACCCGTTTCGCCTGCCGCCGCGCCGTCCGCACCCGTTAAGCCTGTGACGGTGGAGGCCGACGACTTCGACCTGCCGCCGTTTGATACAGCGCCGAGCGCGCCCGCGCCGGTCGTCCCGGTACCCGCACCTGTGATGCACACGCCGTTTGCCGCGCCCACGCCGAGCGTGCAGAGCGCACCCGTCGCCGCAGCCGCAGCAGCAACGACGGTTCCCGCCGTGCTGACCGACAAGCAGGAGGACAAGCTCCGCCGCGCCGAGGTCGATGCCGCGCGCGAGGAGGTCACGCGCGAGATTGAGGGCAGCGACGCGCAGCCCCAGCCGCCTGCATATCAGTATCCGCCCATCACGCTCTTAAAAGAGGGCAGCGTGACGAACGCCGCTGAGGCGGGCGCGGAGCTGCGCAACAACTCCCGCCGCTTGGCGCAGACGCTCACGAGCTTCGGCGTGGACGCCCAGCCGGGCGATGTGGTGCGCGGCCCGTCGGTCACGCGCTATGAGTTCACGCTCAGTCAGGGCGTGAAGCTCTCGAAGATCACAAATTTGCAGGACGATATCGCCCTTGCGCTGGGCGCGAGCGGCGTGCGCATCGCGCCCATCCCCGACAAGATCTCCGTCGTGGGTGTCGAGGTGCCGAACAAGCTCGTTTCGCCCGTCAGCATCCGCACGGTGCTCGAATCCACGGAGTTCACCACCCATCCTTCCACCACGGCCTTCGCCGTCGGCAAGGACATCAGCGGCAAGAACATCGTCGGGAATATCTCGAAGCTTCCGCACGTGCTCATCGCCGGTACGACAGGCTCCGGTAAGTCCGTGTGCACGAACTCGCTGATCGTCTCGATGCTCTATAAGTCAACGCCCGAAGAGGTGCGCTTCATCATGGTCGACCCGAAGATGGTCGAGCTTGCGCCCTACAACGGCATCCCGCACCTGCTCATCCCCGTCGTCACCGACCCGAAAAAGGCTGCGGGCGCGCTGCAATGGGCCGTGTACGAGATGATGAAGCGCTACAAGATGTTCTCCGAGCACAACGTCAAGGACCTTGCCTCCTACAATAAGGTGGCGGAGACGGACGAAACGCTCAAAAAGCTGCCGAGCGTCGTCGTCGTCATCGACGAGTTGGCCGACTTGATGCTCGTCGCGGCGAAGGAGGTCGAAGAGTCGATCTGCCGCGTGGCACAGATGGGCCGCGCCGCGGGTATGCACCTGGTTATCGCGACGCAGCGTCCGTCCGCGGACGTCATCACGGGCCTGATGAAGGCCAACATCCCGAGCCGCATCGCGTTCGCGGTCGCCTCCGCGATGGAATCGCGCATCATCCTCGACACCGCGGGCGCGGAAAAGCTCGTGGGCCGCGGCGATATGCTCTATGCCCCGCTGGGCGAAGGCAAGCCCAAGCGCGTGCAGGGCTGCTTCATCTCGAGCGAGGAGATCGAGCGCGTGGTCAACTTCGTCAAGGAAAACGGCGAGACGGACTACGACGAATCCGTCATCGACAAGATCAACGCCGCCGTCGCCGAAAAGGAGAAGGGCAGCGCCAAGGGAGGCGGCAATGCCGCGCCTGATCAGAACGCCGCCGACGATGTGGACGAGCTGCTCCCCGCCGCGATCGACGTGGTCATGGAGACGGGACAGGCGTCCGTCTCGATGCTCCAGCGCAGACTGAAGCTCGGCTATTCGCGCGCGGCGCGCATCGTCGACGAGATGGAGATGCGCGGCATCGTGGGTCCGTTCGAGGGTTCGAAGCCCCGCCAGCTGCTTATCACCAAGGAGCAGTGGCAGGAGCTCAAGATGAAGGGCGCCTACGGCGCAGCGCCGCCGGAAGCGGAGGAGCTTCCGCCGCCGGACGAGGAAAACTGAACAAAGTGAAAGCACCGCAGATGAAATCCATCTGCGGTGCTTTTTTGCACATGTTTGGTTCCCCGCGCACAGGAGTCGCATAGACTGTCGGGGAAGAAAAAATGGGGGAGGAGATCGACATGGCCTATTCCGACAGGGAGCTGCTCGCGCGCCTCATCGAGTGCGAAGCGGGCGGCGAGGGCGAGAATGGGATGAAAGCCGTGGCGAGCGTCGTGATGAACCGCGTGCGCTCGACGGGCGGCGAATACGCGCGCGTGGGGCAGGGCAGCATCCGCAATATCATCTTTCAGCCGGGGCAGTTCGTCTGCGCGAGCGAGACCGAGCGCGGCAGCTACAACCCGCAGAACATCTACAACATGCGCCCGACCGATATCCATTACGAGATCGCGGACTGGGCCATCGCGGGCAACCGATTGAACGGCCTTGGAACGGCGCTGTGGTTCTTTAACCCGTTTTCGCCGTCCTGCCGCGCGAATTTTCCTTCAAATGTGGGGACGTTCGTCATGCGTATCGGCGACCACTGTTTTTATAACCCCACCGCCGCGTATTACGACACCTGAGAAAAGCAAATCAGCAGCAACGGGAAAGGGAGAGGACGTTTTTATGATCCAGATGGGAAAAAGCATGCCGTGCCTTTATGAGCAGATGGTTGCCGTGCCCGCCATGGCGAGCGCGCAGCAGAGCGGCAACAGCAATAATAGCAGCAATAATAGCAGTAATAACAACAGTAACAACAACGCGAGCCAGAGCTATGAGGAAATGCTTGGAGGATCGTCGGGGGCGGGGGGCATGTCGCTCGTGCTGCAGGGCGGCGCGAGCGGGCAGTTCCAGCCCACGCCCGACAAGATCGAAGAGTCGCAGACCGTCGACAAGATGGCCTACAATTCGTGGAAGGGGATGCTCGCGCGCAACATCGGCCGCGCAGTCATCGTGAGCTTCCTCGTCGGTTCGCAGAACACGGTCGTGGCGGTCGGCACGCTACAGGAGGTCGGAAACGACTATATCACGCTGTTCCACCCCGGCCGCAGCGCCTACATCACCGCCGACATCTACTCCATCCGCTTCGTGGAGTTCCCGCAGGGGAACAACGTGATCACACTCAACTAAAAAGGGACGCTTTCGCGTCCCTTCATTTTTGCTTTTGCGTTCGCAGACGCAAAGAATTTTGATCGTCGATCGCCGCGACCAGCGCGTGGCGATCGACACCTCTCGCTCCGCGCGTGCCGCAGCCGCCAGCGGCGGCAAGGCACAAAGCGGAGTGTGGCCTTTCTCAAAAAAGCGGCTTTACCGCTTTTTTGAAGTACTTAGAATCTTCTTCTCCGCCCGCGGTAGCCGCCGTGTGCCGCGCCGCGGCGGCGGTGGCCGTAACGACGGCGGCGGGAGAACATCGTCACATAGACGACGAGCGCGGCGATGAGCAATACCACCGCGATCAGCAAAATGCGGACGAGCGGCTTTGCGAAAAAGTCAGACACCCTACGCTGCGCCGTCAGAAACCACGAGGCCGACACGTCGTTCAGTGCCAGAAGATCGGTCTCGGCGTAGACTTTGCCGTTGTAGGAGAGCGTCAGCTTGCCGAGCACGTCGCCCGCGGAAACGGGCGCGTCGACCGTGTCGTTCGTGAGCGTCACGGTGCGCTCAAGCATGTCGGGCTCGACATTGTCGGGCAGCAGGCAGGCGATATCCTCCGCCGCGTGGGTCGAAACGTAGCTCGCCTCGCTCGAAAGCGCGACGGGCACCTCCTGCACAAGGTCGGAGGAGGAGAGAATGTCGCGGAGGACAAAGTTGTCAAAGCCCCAGTCGAACATGCGCGACGTTTCGGAGAAGCTGCGCGTCTGGATGGTCACACCGTCCTCGAGCGTCACGCGCTCTGCGCCCAGCACCACGCTGATCATGTGGCGGCTGCCGCGCAGGGCGGACGAAATGAGGCAGTAGCCCGCCTCGGGTGTCGAGCCAGTCTTGATGCCCTGCGCGTCGCGGTACACATAACCGCGGGCGCGCCAGTTGGAGATGAGAAAGTTCGTCGAATGCAGCTCACGCGGCTTGTCGGTCATGTTCGTGGCGGGCACGGTGTAGCTCTTGGAGTTGCAGATCTCCATGAATTTGTCATGCTTCAGCGCCTCGCGCGTGATGAGGTAGAGGTCCCACGCGGTCGTGTAGTGCTGGGAGTTGTGAAGACCCGTGGCGTTGGCGAAGTGCGTGTGCTCGCAGCCAAGCTCCGCCGCGCGCTCGTTCATGCGCGCGACAAAGGCGTCGACCGAGCCGTAGAGCGTTTCGCCCAAAATGTTGCACGCCTCGTTCGCCGAGACGATGAGCATGCAGTTGAGCAGCTGCTCGACCGTCATCGTTTCGCCGGGGACGATGTTCGCCGTGCTGCCGTCGCTCGACAGCCCCTCGAACGCCGATTCCGTCGCGGTGACGGAGTCAGTCAGCGCGATCTTGCCCTCATCGATGGCTTCAAACACCAGCAGCGCGACCATCACCTTTGTGAGCGACGCGGGGAAGTTCTCCTGATGGGCGTTTTTCTCATAGAGAATTTCGCCCGTGTCGGCCTCAATGAGAAGGCCGGCCTTCGCGTCGAGTGTGAAGTCCTCATAGGCGTCAGCGCTCGTGAGCGAAAAGAGCGGGAGCAGGAGCGCAAAAGATAAAAAAAGTGAAAACAAGCGGCGTTTTTTCATGGAAATATACCTCGTTGTATGATACAATCAAATAGAATACAGTGAAGAGTAGCGCGCCGTTCGGCACGCTTCGACATCAGTATAGCAAAAAAGGCAGGCGAGCGCAACCGTGGAAAAGCAAGAAAAGAAAACCAAAGTCAGCGGCGTCTACCTTGTGCTCGCCGCGCTGACGGTGCTGTTCGCCGTTTCGCTCGTTTTTCTGCACAAAACGGCCTACGAGGGTGCCTCGCACGGGAATTACACCGTGACGACGCAGGACAAGACCGACGAGATCACCGCGCCCACGCGCGTTGTGACGCTTGTGAACGTCAATACCGCGACGGCGGAGGAGCTTGAAACGCTGACGGGCATCGGCCCGTCGCTCGCGCAGGCGATCATCGACTACCGCGCAGAGCACGGCGATTTTACGGCGGCGGAGGACCTTTTGAACGTCAAGGGCATCGGAGAGGCGAAGCTCGAGGGATTCCGCGCGGAGATCACATTCACGGAGGAGGATGGCAATGAAAATTCTGGTGGTTGACGACGAGCAACTTCTCGTCAAGGGCATGAAATTCAATCTGGAAAACGAGGGCTACACGGTCGAGACCGCCTACGACGGCGCGACCGCCATCGACATGGCGAAAAGCGGCGGGTTTGACCTCATCATCCTCGATCTGATGATGCCGCAGGTGGACGGGCTGACGGCCTGCATGCGCATCCGCGAATTTTCCAATGTGCCCATCATCATGCTGACCGCCCGCAGCGAGGACGCCGACAAGATCATCGGCCTTGAGTCCGGCGCGGACGACTATATCACAAAGCCGTTCAACATCTTAGAGCTCAAAGCGCGCATCCGCGCGCTGCTGCGCCGCGCGAACGCCGCACCGCAGCAAAAGCAGACTGAAACGCTCCTGTTGACCGCGGGCGGCATCACGCTCGACCCCGAGCAGCGCGTCGCCGTCAAAAACGGCGAGATCGTCGAGCTCACGGCCAAGGAATACGACCTCATCGAGCTTCTTGTTAAGAATCCGCGCCGCGTTTACTCGCGCGAAAATCTGATGGACCTCGTCTGGGGCTACACCTACGCGGGCGACTACCGCACGGTGGATGTGCACATCCGGCGGCTTCGCGAAAAGCTCGAGGAAAACCCCGCCGCGCCGCAGCACATCCTGACCAAATGGGGCGTGGGGTACTACTTGAAGGACTGATTTCCCACTAAAAGAAAGAGAAGGGGGGCAGTGCCGTGCAGATGCATGCGAGCCTGCAGCGAAAATTCAGCTTCAGCTATATCGCCATCATTCTGGCGGTGCTGATCCTGCTGAACACGTATCCGCTCATCACGTCGGAAAACCTGACGTTCCGCTCTAAGCAGAGCTCGCTGCAGGGCAGCGTCTCGGTGATGGTGACGGCGCTCTCCGGCCTTGAGGAGCTGAGCGAGGAAAATGTCGCGGGTGCGATGACGCTCGTGGAGGAGACGGGCATCTCCCGCGTGCTTGTGACGGACGCCTCGGGCCGCGTGCTGTACGACACGCGCGAAACCGACGGCGCGATCGGCCGCTACGCCTTTTATACAGAGCTTGTGCAGGCGCTTCGCGGAGAAGACGTCTTTTACACCGAATTTTCGGACAAGGCGTTCAAAAGCCGCGCGGCCTCGCCGGTCATCTACCACAGCCAGACCATCGGCGCGGTGTATGCCTACGAATACGACACCGAGCAAGCGGAGCTGCTGCTGTCCCTGCAGCGCAATCTCCTGACGATTTCGGCGGTCGTGCTGGTGTTCGCCGGCGGGATCAGCGTACTCTTATCCCGTGTGCTGACGCGGCGCTTCGGCGTACTGACCGACGCCATCCGCAAGATGCGCGAGGGCTCGTACAGCCACCGCGCCGAGGTCGGCGGGCACGACGAGATCAGCGAGCTCGCCGCCGAGTTCAACGACATGGCTGACCGGTTGCAAACGACGGAGGACGCTCGCCGCCGCTTCGTGTCGGACGCGAGCCACGAGCTCAAAACGCCGCTGGCGGGCATCAGGCTTCTGTCCGACTCCATTTTGCAGACGGAGAACATGGACGCGCAGACCGTGCGCGAATTCGTCGGCGATATCGAGCAGGAGTCCGAGCGCCTGGCGCGCATCACGGAAAATCTGCTGCGATTGACGCGCCTGGACAGCGGCATGCTGCCCGAGGCGCAGCGCGTCGACCTTTCGTCCGTGATGGCGCGCGTGGTGCGTATGCTGCGCCTTGTGGCCGAGGAAAAGCAGGTCGACCTCTCATATGAAATTCGCCGCGAGGGACAGACCCTTGCGAGCGAGGATGAAATTCACGAAATCATCTACAACCTGACGGAAAACGCCATCAAGTATAACCGCCCCGGCGGCTTTGTGAAGCTGCTGCTCGCGGGGGATGAAAAGGACTGCCTTCTCACTGTCAGCGACAATGGCATCGGCATTCCGGAGGGGGACATGCCCCGCATTTTCGACCGCTTCTACCGCGTGGACAAGATGCGCTCGCGCGCCGCGGGCGGTACAGGCCTTGGCCTTTCCATCGCCGCCGACACGGCGCGCCGCCGCGGCGGCAGCATCGAGGTCCGCGCCCGCGAGGGCGGCGGCACGGTGTTTACCGTGCGCCTGCCGCGCTGCGAAGAGGGAGGGGATGAGACATGAGAAGACGTCTTTCCCTGACTGCGGCATTAGTCCTCCTGCTTTCGCTTCTCTGCGCCTGCGCGGCCCAGCACGCGCAGGAAATGGACGAAAACGGCTACGAGCTCTATTTTCTCAGCGATCCCAACTCCGCGGGCGGCGGCGACGCCATCCGCACGCAGGAAAAGCGTCTGACGCTCGACGGCGCGATGGAGACCGAAGACTGTGTCCGCGCGCTGATGGAGGCGCTGCTCGCAGGGCCCGACGAGCCGTCGCTCTCGTCGCCCATCCCGGAGGGAACGGCGCTCAAGTCGCTCAAGGTGTCGGGCCGCCGCGCGCAGATCGACTTGAGCGCACAGTATGCGCGCCTGACGGGCATCGACCTGTCGCTCGCTGACTACTGCATCACGCTGACGCTGACGCAGCTGCCGAATGTGAACGCTGTGAGCATCACGGCGGACGGGCGCGAGCTGCCGTACCGCGAGACGCAAGTGCTGCTCTCGGCGGATACGCTGCTTTCCTCGCGTGAGAGTGGCCTGCGGCCGATCACCGTGTCGCTTTATTTCCTCGACAGCAAGACAGGCGAGCTGCGCGCCGAGCAGCAGACGCTCGCGCTCTACGAGGGCCAGACGCGCGTGAACGCGCTGCTCGAAGCGCTCGCGCAGGGGCCGGAGGACGATTCGCTCGTCTCGCTCCTGCCGGAGGACTTTGCGGTCATCTCCTCTCGCATCGAAAACGGCGTGTGCTATCTGAATCTCCCGGCTAACGTCTCACTGCCGGAGAACGAGGCGGAGCGCGATTTGATGCTGAGCGCGCTCGAGCAGTCCATTTTGTCGCTCGGCGGCGTGGACGAGGTGCAGTTTTTGATCGAAGGCTCGGCCGAGCCCGACGGCTACCGGTAAAAAAGGCCCTCCGCAGAAATGCGGAGGGCCTTATCATATCTTGCGCTATTTTACGCTCACTCGCGCGCGAGCATCGCCGCGCCGATCACGCCCGCGCGGTAGCCGAGCGTGCAGAGCTCGATGCGCGTGTGCGAGACGGCATAGCGCGAGCCGAACGAACGCTCGCGCACCCTTTCGCGCAGCGGCAGGAGCAGCGCGTCGCCCTGATTTGCTACGCCGCCCGAGAGGGCCAGCACTTCGGGAAAGAAAATGTTGACAAGATTTGTGAGCCCGCAGGCCAGATGCTCGATGTAGTCCTCCACGACCTGCGCGCCCGCCTCGTCGCCGCGCTCCTTGGCGAGAAACGCTGTGCGGCCGTCGACACCGCCCTGCTCCGCGGCAATCGCGTGCAGCAGGCTCTCGGGGTGCGCGGCCATGGTGCGCTTCGTGTCGCGGATCAGCGCCGTGGCGGAGGAGTAGGCCTCGAAGCATCCGCGGCTGCCGCAGGTGCACTCTTCGCCGTTTTCCGCGATGACCATGTGGCCGATCTCGCTCGCCGCGCCCGTGTAGCCTGTCAGGAGCTTGCCGCCGAGCACCACGCCGCCGCCGACGCCCGTGCCGAGCGTGACGACGATGGTGCTCTCCGCGCCGCGGCCGCAGCCGAACAGCGCCTCGCCCAGCGCCGCGGCGTTTGCGTCGTTGCCGAGGTGGATGGGAAGCGCAGTATGCGCGCGCAGCGCGCTTCGCAGGTCGAAGTTCACAAAATTCAGGTTCGCCGCAAAGCGCACGATGCCGCTCGCGTCGTCCACCGTGCCGGGGCAGCCGACGCCCACGCCGCCGACGGTGTCCTCGCCGATAGAGAGCTGCGCGATGACCTGACCGATGCGTCCCGCGACCGCCTCGGGGCCGAGATCGACGCGCGTCGGGATAGAATGCTCCTTTAAGATCTCGCCCTTCGCGCTCACGAGTGCGCCCTTGATGTTCGTGCCGCCGAGGTCGATGCCGATATAGTTCATAAAAACGCCCCTCCCGGGTGAAATGTGTCCTCATTGTATGCCGCATCGGCGGAAAATGCAAGAGCTCGCACGGGAAAGAAAAAAGTTTCTTAAAAAATCATAAGGGTGAAACTTTTTGAGAAATTTCTCGTCTAAGAGAATGTACGGAACGAAAAAAGCTCCGCATAATCAAGATGGAAAGAAGACGATGAAAGGAGAAACAAAATGAACCGCTGGGGACCGATGAGCGCCCTTGCGCTCGCCGCCGTGCTGCTGCTCGCAGGCTGTGGAGGCGACTGCGGGCTTGACGATGACGACAGCGCCGACGAGCTGCAGATCACCTACGAAGACATCTGTGAGAGAAATAAGATCTCCGCGCTGCTTGAACGGCACAAGGTGGTGACTATTGTACGGGAGAGCACAGACAGCAGCAACGGCGGTCAGGACGTCAAGAGCACTGACCAGTACACGCGCGACGAAGAAGGCCGGCTGCAAAGCTGGAGCCACGGCTGGTATTATGATGAGTACGGCGCAGACGATATTTATAGCCTGAATGTCTGCCTGGATGAAGTGCCGGACGGTATGTGCATTATCGCTGGAACAAATGATGACGGCAGCGCTCGAATTGCCAGTGTGATCGCCTGCGGAACGGATGAGTGGTACGAAGAAAGTACCGCGCGGGAACCGTTTTTGCCCGTGGCCGGTGACGGTATCACGGTGGAGGTCAAAGAGCCGTATGAGCAGGACGGCCAGCTCGTGTTTCCAATCAAACATTATATCACCGACGATGACACTGACTACTCGCTGCGATGGCTCTATGTCGATCCAACCTCCGATGACCTGATATCGATCAAGTCGGAGCGGCACAGAAAAGACTTGCAGGGAAAAGACACCTGCTTTGCCACGGGAAGCTATACGTTCAGCTATGATCGCCCTTATGAACCGGAGGAAGACCTCTACGCGCTGATGCTGTCGGACGATGTTCCCAAGCATGAAATCACGCTCGTGTGGGACCCGGGCACCGCGCAGGAGCACGAGCAGCACTTTACCGTGCCGAGCGCAGCGTACTTTTCCCCAGAGAGTGGTAAGGGCGTCATGCTTTACTACGACGCCGCCATGACGCAGGAGTATCAAACCCCTGAGATCGAGTGGCCGGACGGCGGCAGCACGACCGTCTATGTAAAAAGCGGCGGTTGAGACCGGTGGGAGATGAGAGAGGAGAGCACACCATGAAAAGCTGGAAGAGAGCCGTCACCGTTGCTTTATGCGCTGCGAGCTTACTTGCAGGCTGTGGAGGCGACTGTGGGCTGAAAGATGGCGAGGATTATACCGTCGAGGATCTTCGAGGGATCAATATACCCCTTGCACTGCTCGAAAGACATGAGGTCGTGACGGTGAATGTACAATACACCGATGAAAATGGCGATGTGACTTATACCGCCAGAGTGCAGTACACCCGTAATGCGGATGGAAATGTCGTGTCCTGGGGGCATTATGGGTATGATCCGAGCGAGAATTATCCGGTCAGTGCAAAAGAGCGCTGGACGCAGGCAAACGGAAAAGTGTATCTGGATCGATCATCGAACGAAGAGAGAACGATGATGACCTGCTTCACCAAAATAGATTACGAGATGTATGTTCTTGCTGATCTGCCCGCAATTGCGGAATTTGAGATGGGCACCGAGGAGAGCGAGGAAACGATCGGATTACAGAATGGTGTGTACCTGCTCTCCGGGAGTGTGACATATCCGAACCTTGGCGGTTATCACAGCAAGACGCTCTACGAAGTTGAACCTGGATCCGGCGAGCTTCACGCCATGACAGTGACTGATCATGCTGCGGATGATGAGGCCTTTGACGGCAAGATGCGCTACACTTGGAGCTACGATGAGCCCTACGCGCCTGAGCGTGACCTTGCGGGCGAAGCACTGCACGAGACCGACAGTGCTGACACCTGCCTGCTGACGCTCATCTACGACCCCGGCACAGCGGACGAGGAAACACAGCAGTACCGCGTGACGCGCGGCAGCTATGCCATGTTTGCCTGCCGTACCGGCAGCAATATCTATTATGATGCAGCGTTGAGTCAGGAGATCGACTATCAGGCGGGCATCGACACGAGCGGCGAGAGCGCAACGGTCTATATCGTGCCGCTGGAAGAAAACCGTTAAAAAGAATTTGAAACGCGGGCGTAAGTCCGCACCCAAATAAGGAGGAAACCAAGGTGAAAAACTGGAAGAAAACTGGTATTGCCGCGCTTTGCGTCGCGGCACTTCTTGCCGGCTGCGGCACGCAGGGCGGCAAGGACGACAAAGAGGACGATACCATCGGCGCTGGCACGCCGATGGACGTGACGCTCGAAACACTGCGCGAGGTCAACGATCCGTGCATGCTGCTCGAAAAGTACGACGCCGTGACCGTGAACATTCAGGGCACCGACCGGGACGGCGAGGTGACCTACAACGCAAGATTGCAGTACACGGACTGGGACGGGGAGGCGCTTCTCATGTCCTCGCATTATAACTATACTGCCAACAGCGGCCCGGGCGAGGAAGAACTGTGGAGCGAGGGGTGTGGCAGCCTGTACGCCACGCGCATGACGAGCGACGATACCGCAAGCCTGAACATCTATCCCATTCCGGGCGAGGGGACGGAGTATCTCCGTGAAATGCTGCCGCAGTGCACCGACCCCGCCGCCAAGAATGCCGAGGAAACGCTCGACGAGCGCAGCGAGCAGGACGGCGCGGTGCTGCTCTCGACCACCACGCGCTTTGACGATCAGGACGACTACTACTATACCACCCTCTACTACGCCGATCCCGAGACGGGCGAGCTGCTCGCCATGTCCGTGACCGACTATATGGCGGACGGCGAGGGCGGCGCGACGGAGATGGGCACGACGCTCTACAACTGGAGCTACGATGAGCCCTACAATCAAGAACCCTACAAGTCAGGCCGCTACCTTCTGAACGATGTCGTGTACGCGACGGACGACACGAGACCCGCCTGCCTGCTGACGGTCTGCCTCCCTGCGGAAGAAGGGGGCGAAGACTGGTGGGTGAATGAATACCATGTGGCGAGGGGGACGTATGTCAACATCTGTTGCCGCAGCGGTTGCACACTCTACGCGGACGCGGAGCTGACGCAGCCCATCGACGACACTGTGTCCATCGACACAAATGGCGGAGAGATGACGGTCTACGTCGTGCCCGACGTGCCGCTGAACTAAAACGGCATGAACTTAAAAAAACGGCGGACTTCAAAAAAGTCTGCCGTTTTTTTCAAAAAGGATGAAACATTTTTCGATAAATTCCGTCTAAATAATACAGGAAAGAGGCTCGGTGCGAGAATTAAGGAACTCTTAAATAATTTGTAACCAAATCGCGCCTGATTGTAACGACTTCCTCATAAGATGAGATTATAATGGACCCAAGATTAAAATTGAGGAGAAACTGCGATGGCAAATGACCAGAAGCCCGTCATTTCGGTGCGAAAGCTCCGAAAGGTGTACATGATGGGGCAGGAGCACGTGGTCGCACTGCACAATATTGACCTCGACATCCCGCGGGGCGAGGTGTGCTGTATTTTCGGCACGTCCGGCAGCGGCAAATCGACGCTGCTCAACCAGCTGGCGGGACTGGAAAAGCCCACGCGCGGCGTGGTGCGCATCGGCGGCGTGCCGATCTCACTGCTCAACGAAAATCAGCTCGCCGCCTTCCGGCAGAAGCACATCGGCTTCGTCTTCCAGTCCTACAACCTGCTGCCGGAGCTGACGGCGGCGGAAAACGTGGCCATGCCGCTGATGTTCAAGGGCATCGACCCGGATGTGCGGCTGCTGGAGGCGAAGAAAATGCTCTGCCGCGTGGGACTGAAGGACCGCATGGACCACTTTCCGAACCAGATGTCCGGCGGACAGCAGCAGCGCGTGGGCATCGCACGCGCGTTCGTCACGCGCCCCGAGGTCGTGTTCGCCGATGAGCCGACCGGCAACCTCGACTCGAAGACGACGAAAGAGGTCATGCACATGATCCGCGGCTTTGCCAAGCGCTTCCACCAGACGATCGTGCTCGTCTCCCACGATCCGGAGATGACCGAGTATGCCGACCGCATCGTCACGCTCATCGACGGCAGGATCGTCAGCAACGTAGAAAATCAGGTCAAGGCGGAGATCGACGCCGCACCTTACATCGAATAACGGAGGAAATCGAACATGAAACGCATCTCAAGATCCCTGCTCTCGCTCTGCCTTGCCTTTGTGCTGTGCGCGGCGCTGCTGCCGAATGGAAGTGTGGCCGAGGCTGCCACCGATACTGCTCAGGAAACCTTTATGATCACGGGCTACGACGTCAGCTCGTCGAGCATTATGGCGGGTAACAGCGTGGATATTACCCTTTATCTTTACCGCACGGATGGAGTGACCGGCGATATTTCGGTTATCCGCGGTGTCGACAGCTTCCAGGGCAACAGCACCTATTACGCACAGGCCACGAACAGCAGCGATAATACTAATACCTATGTTGTCAGATTGCAGGGCTTAACTTACACGGGTGCCAGTGAAAAAGAACTTTTGTTTACCATTTACTATAACGATGCATCCAGCAATGGACATTATCAGGAGGGGAAGGTCTCTATCCGTGAATGCGTGGCCAACTCCGAGATCAAGGAAGATCCCGAGCCGACGCCTGTGACGATCCCCGAGCCGCGCGCCGTCTTCAACTCCGACGGCACGAGCACGTCTATTGCCGCGGGCGAGACGAAGACCATCACCGTTTACATCCAGAACGCCGGCACGACCGCCATGCGCGACCCTATCCTGACGCTCAAATCCTCCGGATCGCTTCTCATCATGGGCAGCCAGGACTACATGCTCGACGATATCCGTGCGGGCCGCGACACGGCCGTCACTGTGACGGTCAAGGCGCCCGACAAGATCGAATCCCAGATGCAGACGATCGACGCGAGCCTGTCGTTCTACTATGACAACGGCACGCAGCTCACCGGCGGCAGCGCCAGCGGCAGCGTGAGCGTTCTCTCCACCGTTACCAAGGATACGAAGGACGAGGAGACCATTGCGAGCCCCACGCCCATCGTCATTCTCTCGAAGTACAACTACGGCGGTTCGTCCGTTGCGGCGGGCTCAAGCACGAACCTGAGCTTCTCGTTCACGAACACCAGCAAGACCATCAAGATCGAAAACGTCATGGTCACCGTCACCGGCGGTCAGGACCTGATGCTCAACGGCTCGACGAACACGTTCTACTTTGAATCTGTCGCCGCGAGCGGCAGCAAGACCGTCACCGTGCCGATGAAGGCCGCGCAGCTCATCAGCGCCAGCGCGCAGGACGTCAAGATCGACGTGACCTATGAATATGTTGACCAGAACGCAAGAAAGTCGGGCAACGCCACGCTGTCGCTGAGCGTTCCTCTTTACCAGCCCGACCGCTTTGAAATGAGCGAGCCTACAAGCTCCTACACCGGCTATGTCGGCGAGGAAACGAGCCTGACCATCGACTATGTCAACAAGGGCAAGAGCGCCATCAACAACGTTGAGGCGACCATCTCCGGTGACATTGATTCCCCCACGCCTTATCAGCGCGTCGGCACGATCGACGGCGGCAAGAACGGCACCATCGCCTTTGCCGTGACCCCGCAGCTGGAGGGCGAGAATCAGGTCAAGATCGTCATCACCTACGAGGATTCCAACGGCAACACGAAAGAGCGCGTCTTTGAAGCGACGGTCGAAGCCATGGCCTATGAGCCGACCGACCCCGGCATGGACGATCCCGGCATGATCGACCCCGAGCCGGCAAGCACCTTCCCGTGGAAGTACGTCATCATCGCGGTAGTCGCCGCGCTTATCGTCCTTCTCATCGTGCTGCGCATCCGCAAGAAGAAAGCCAAGCAGAAGGCCGAGCAGGCGCTCTGGGACAAGTGGGACGAAGAGGAGCTCGCCGAGGAGAAGCAGGAGGCAGCGGAAGCCGCGGCGGCTGAAAGCAAAGAGACTGCGGCCACGGGTGCTGAGGAGCAGAAAAAATGAGATTCGCAGACATCCTGAAAATGTGCTTTGACAGCCTGTCACGGCGCAAAGGACGCACGATCCTGACGGTGCTGGGCGTGTTCATCGGCTGCACGTCCATCATCGTGATGGTCTCCATCGGCGCGGGCATGCAGGAGTCCTACGACCAGATGCTCAAAAATATGGGCGACCTCTCCATCATCGAGGTCTACCGCGGCTACAACCAGAGCACCGGCACGCAGACGGAGAGCAAGCTTGACGACAAGGCGGTCGAGAGCTTCCACGAGATCGCGGGCGTCAAGGCCGTCATGCCCAAGGCAAGTCTCGACGGATATAATGTAGGCTTCAAAGCGGGCATCAACGGCCGCTACACGGCCAACTGGGTCGATTTTGCCGGCATTGACTCGAGCGCCCTTGAGGACATGGGCTTTGAGCTGATGGACGGGCGGTATCCGGAGAGCAGCGACGAGGTGGTCGTGGGCCAGTATTTTGCCTATAACTTCTTCGATACGCTGATGCCGGATGGCAGAAATTATGTCGACCGATATATCTGGGACGAAAACGGCAATATCGACACGGAAAAGGTCCCCGACCCGTTTTTTGACCCGCTCAAGACGAGCATCACCATGGTACTCACACCGTATGACGACGGTACAGGCACCGAACCTACCCCCTATGAGGTCGAGCTCAAGGTCGTCGGTGTGATGAAGGAAGATCGGGGCAAGGGCTACGAGACGAGCGACGGCGTGATGATGGACATCAATGCGCTCAAAGCTCTTATTCAGGACCTGACCGGCAAGACCGACACGAAGTTCGAGTATTCAAGCATCAACGTCAAGGCTGAGAGCCTCGACGCCGTGTCGGATGTGGAGCAGTCCATCAAGGACTTGGGCTACAGTACGTATTCTATGCAGAGCATGCGCGACGAGCTCAACAAGCAGACCCGCCAGATCGAGTTGATGCTCGGTGGCCTCGGTGCGATCTCGCTTCTGGTCGCGGCCATCGGCATCACGAACACGATGATCATGTCCATCTCCGAGCGCACGAAGGAGATCGGCATTATGAAGGCGCTCGGCTGCTATGTGCGCGATATCCGCGCGATGTTCCTCATGGAGGCGGGCAGCATCGGCCTTCTCGGCGGCATTTTGGGGCTTATTTTCAGCTTCATCATATCCGTCATCATCAATCTGTTCTCGTTCGGCGCGTTCGGCGGCGGGGGCGTCACGTGGGAGCTTATCAAGCAGGCGCTCATCGGCGGCGAAGGCGTGGTGCGCACGTCCGTCATCAAGCCGGAGCTCGTGATCTTCGCGCTGGTGTTCTCGGTGCTGGTCGGACTGGTGTCCGGCTATCAGCCCGCGAACAAGGCGGTCAAGATCTCGGCGCTCGAAGCCATCCGAAACGAATAAGAAAAACGCAGTATTTTGCAAGAAGGCGGCGTCCTGGACCGGACGCCGCCTTCTTTTGTAAAAAGCGCGATATTGCAATGTTTCAAGCGCTTGCTTTGCTTGACCGCGCTGATGCGATGTGATATCATATATCAGTCAAAATATTTATGAAAACAGGAGGGGATCGTCTTGGCAACTGTCAAACGCAGATCCACCGTACCCTATTACGCCGCAGCGGGAACATGGGTCATTTATGCGCTGCTGTTCCCGCTCTACCGCGTACCGCATTTCCTCTTTGTGGCGGTCGTATCGGCGGTGGTGTATTTCATCATGAACGCCGTGTGCGGCACGGTCGAAGTCACGGTGCCTGACCCGCCGAAAAAGGAGGAGACCACCGGGAATCCGGAGCTCGACAAGATGATCAAGGACGGCAATCTTGCCATCTCCGAGATGAAGCGGCTCAACACGTCCATCAAGGATGAGAAGATCTCCGCCGACATCGACCGGCTCGAGGACCTGAGCGCGAAAATTTTCGCGCAGGTCAAATCCGACCCGTCGAAGCTGCCGCAGATCCGCAAGTTCATGGACTACTACCTGCCCACGACCCTTAAGCTCTTGAACGCCTATGACCGTATGGGCGCGCAGGGCGTGAGCGGCGAGAACATCGACGCGACCATGCAGCGCGTGGAGAGTATGATGGGCACGATCGTTACGGCTTTTGAAAAGCAGCTCGACATGCTCTTCGGCAGCGAGGCAATGGATATTTCCGCCGACATCACGGTGCTTGAGAACATGATGAAGCGCGAGGGCCTGAGCGAGGATACTGGCGAGCTGCATGCCGAGTCCGGCACGGCTGCCGCCGGGCAGGACGACATCAAGCTTGAGCTATAAAGGAGTAAGCGATGCGAAAGAAAGTGATGGCGTTCAACGCCAAGGTGAACGCATGGATCATGAAGCGCCTCAAGGGCGTGTGGCTCGACCCGATCTTCTGTGCAATCTTTGCCATCATGTGTGTGGCAACCATCATCGGCGCGCTGCATCTGCACAAGGATACGCTTTACTATTCCGCGCTGATCTGGGCGTTGGCCACGTTGCTGTGCCTGCGCCGCATCCAGCGCATCAAAAAGCACGAAAAAGAACAAACTCAAAGCCAAAATACGGAGGAGAAATGATATGAGCGACAACATGATGCCCGAGCTGACCCTGAACCCCACCGAAGCGGCGCAGGAGGCCGTTCCCGAGCTGACGCTCACGCCCGAAGCGCCCACTGCGCCCGAGGCGGAGAAAAAGGAAGTCGAGCCCGTCAAGGTCGACGAGAGCATGCTCACCGAGCAGGAGAGAGCTGCTGTCGACGAGTTTGTGAAGAAGATCGACATTACGGATACGAACCTTGTGCTCAACTATGGCGTGGCCGCGCAGAAGAGCGTGGCGACGTTCTCGGAAAATGCACTGTCCTCCGTGCGCAACAAGGATCTTGGCGAGGTGGGCGAGACGCTCTCGAACCTCGTCGTCGAGGTCAAGGGCTTCGGTCAGGAGGAGAAGAAGGGCTTCGCAGGCCTGTTCCGCAAGCAGAAGGATAAGCTCGAGCTGATGCGCGCGCAGTACGGCAAGGCCGAGACGAGCGTGAACCGCATTGTTTCTGAGCTTGAAAAGCATCAGGTTACGCTGATGAAGGACATCGCGATGCTCGACCAGATGTATGAGCTGAACCTCAAGTACTACAAAGAACTGACCATGTATATCATCGCGGGCAAAAAGCGTCTGGCCGAGGTCCGCTCCGGCGAGCTCGAGGAGCTGCGCAAAAAGGCGGAGGCGAGCGGCCTTGCCGAGGATGCGCAGGCCTATAATGACTACGCGCAGAAGTGTGAGCGCTTTGAAAAGAAGCTGCACGATCTGGAGCTGACGCGTATGGTGTCGCTCCAGATGGGACCGCAGACGAGACTTTTGCAGAACAACGACACGCTGATGGTCGAGAAGATCCAGTCCTCGCTCGTCAACACCATCCCGCTGTGGAAGAGCCAGATGGTGCTCGCGCTCGGCATGGAGCACAGCCGTCAGGCCACGGCCGCACAGAGCGCGGTGGCGCAGACGACGAACGAGCTTCTCAAGAAGAACGCCGACATGCTCAAGATGGGCACCATCGCCACGGCAAAGGAGGCCGAGCGCAGCATCGTCGATATCGAGACGCTGCAGCACACGAACGAGCAGCTCGTCTCCACACTCGACGAGGTCGTGAACATCCAGCGCGAGGGCGCGCAGAAGCGCAAGGAAGCGGAGGTCGAGCTCGGCCGCATCGAAGGTGAGCTGAAGCAGAAGCTCATGGAGCTGAGAAGCTGAGACGCTCCGGATAGGAGAAGCATATGAAATTCTTTCAAAAACGCGGCGTCGCCATCGCGGTGCTGATTCTGGCGATCATTGCTTCCGGCGCGTGGGGGCTGCACAAGGCGCCCGCCGTCTCTACGCCGGAGGGCGGGGAAAAACTCGATCCCTCACTCTCCACGGCGGCCTTTACGCAGTATGTGCGCGATGAGGCTGATATCCTTTCCGACAAGACCGAGGAGGCAGTCAGCCTCTATAACGCTAACTGGAACAAGATGTTTGGCAGCATCATGGCCGTCGTGACGGTGCAGTCGTCGGATAATCTCGAGAATACGGCGTATGACTATGCGGACACGATGCAGCTTGGCTCAAATGACGCCATTCTTGTCATCGCCAAACAGCAGCAGGACTATTATCTGGTCGCCAGCGGCGATTTCTATGATCTGCTCAGCGGCCTTTCGCAGAGCTTTGTTGCCTCCTGCATGGCGGATAACGTGCAGAAGGACGATTATGACGCGGCGGTGTGCTCGCTTTGCGCCGCGCTCCATGTGGAGCTGAGCCAGCAGTATCAGCAGAGCGAGGCGGCGCTGGACGAGGCGGCCAACGGTGTGATGTTCATCATGATCCTCATCATATTCTTTGTCCTCTGGATCATGCTTGACGGCATGCGTTATCGCCGCTATCGCCGCCGCTACATGATGCCCGGCATGGGCGTGCCGACGGTGATGTATCACCCCATCTTCTGGGGACGCCGTCCTCCGCGCGGCCCGCGTCCGCCCCGTTCGGGCGGCCCCCGTCCTCCACAGGGCGGCCCCAGACCGCCGCGCAGCGGCGGCTCCTCCGGCGGTAATCGCCGCCCGCCCCAGCAGCCGAGACGGCCTTCCGGTTCCTCGGGTAGCAGCTTTGGCGGGTTTGGCAGCAGCGGCCGCGGCGGCAGCTTTGGCAGCGGAAACTTCGGTGGCTTCGGCGGCAGCAGCCGCGGGGGCGGTTTCGGCGGAGGCGGCAGCTTCGGCGGCTTTGGCGGCAGCCGCGGCGGTGGCTTCGGTGGAGGTCGCAGCGGCGGATTTGGCGGTGGCCGCGGAGGCGGCTTCGGCGGAAGACGCTGAAAAGCCAAAACCCCTGACACAAAACGAAAAGCACGTCTGCTTGGCAGGCGTGCTTTTTCTTACTTTGATTGCGGCCTGAAAGGCGATGACAGACAGGCTCGCACAGCATTGTAGATTTTCCGAGGAATACAATGCTGCTTATCGGATCTTCTCAAGTGCAGCAGTGGGATCGCAGAGGAAAGCCTCACTCCGGTGCTGCCCCGGCCAAACGACCACAATTTTAATATCCGGATTTTCTTTTGCCCGTTCAAAGAAAAGAGCATGCGCAGAAAGGTTTCCAGACCATTGGCGCATTGCGCACCAACCGCATCATCTAC
>OGWT01000663.1_pt1 | contig 27712 bp, 29 predicted proteins | sample 1576101 | NCBI WGS metagenome assembly OGWT01 (sample SAMEA3541481, study PRJEB24748) | human gut metagenome | biome: human gut; feature: human-associated habitat; material: faeces | place: China | collected 2012 | reverse complement strand
CCAGTGCTCCGTAGATGGAGCTGTCTCCATGTGGATGATATTTACCCATGGTATCACCGACAATACGTGCACATTTACGGTGCGGCTTGTCAGGTCCGTTATTCAGTTCGATCATGGAATACAAAACTCTTCGCTGCACCGGCTTCAGACCGTCTCTTACATCCGGCAATGCACGTGCTGCAATAACGCTCATTGCATAATCGATATAAGATTCTTCCATGGTCTTTTTCAAATCCACGTCATGTATCTTATCAAAAATATTGTCTTCCAACAGTTTTTCCTCCTACTTCCGAGCACTAAATATCCAGATTTTTTACAAACTGAGCATTCTCTTCAATAAATTCTCTTCTTGGTTCTACCTGATCGCCCATCAGCGTTGTAAAGGTAACATCCAGTTCTGAAGAATTCTCGTTATCCATAACAACACGGCGGAGCACTCGTTTTTCCGGATCCATGGTAGTTTCCCAGAGCTGCTCTGCATCCATCTCTCCAAGACCTTTGTAACGCTGGATCTTGTTGTTCTGGTCTCGTCCGACTTCTCCCAGAATCGCTGCCAGCTGCTCATCGCTGTACGCATACCAGACTTTTTTGTTTTTCTCCAGTTTATACAGTGGTGGCTGTGCCAGATATACATGTCCTTCTTTGATCAGATCCGGCATGAAACGGTACAGGAATGTCAAAAGCAGTGTACTGATATGTGCACCATCAACATCGGCATCGGTCATAATGATGATCTTGTCATAACGCAGTTTTGAAATATCGAAATCTTCGTGGATACCGGTTCCGAACGCAGTGATCATCGCCTTGATCTCCGCATTTGCATAAATACGGTCAAGTCTTGCTTTCTCCACATTCAGGATTTTTCCGCGAAGCGGCAGGATTGCCTGGGTTGCACGACTTCTCGCTGTCTTTGCAGAACCACCGGCAGAATCTCCCTCAACAATATAGATTTCACAGTTTTTCGGATCTTTGTCTGAACAGTCTGCCAGTTTTCCAGGAAGAGACATTCCTTCCAGTGCAGATTTTCTTCTGGTCAGATCTCTTGCTTTTCTGGCTGCCTCTCTCGCTCTCTGAGCCATGATAGATTTCTCAAGGATCATTTTTGCAACCTGCGGATGCTGTTCCAGATAGATCATCAGCTGCTCGGAAACAATATTGTCAACGGCACCTCGTGCCTCACTGTTGCCCAGTTTCTGCTTGGTCTGACCTTCAAACTGCGGATCTTCAATCTTGATGCTTACGATCACAGTAAGACCTTCACGGATATCATCACCGGAAAGTGTCTCGGTGTCCTTGATCAGTTTATTCAGTCTCGCATAAGAATTAAAAGTCTTTGTCAGTGCATTTTTAAAACCAGTCAGATGGGTTCCGCCTTCCGGAGTCGTGATGTTATTTACAAAACTGTAGGAACCTTCGGTGTATCCATCGTTGTGCTGCATGGCAACTTCCACATAAATATTATCCTTCATTCCTTCACAGTAAATAATATCCGGGTAAAGCGGTGTCTTGCCTTTATTCAGGTAAGTCACAAACTCCTTGATACCGCCCTCATAATGGAACGTCTTTTCGATTGGTTCTTCCGGACGGTCATCTCTTAAAACAATCTTGATATTTTTTGTAAGAAATGCCATCTCACGAAGTCTCTGTTTAAGCACATTAAAATCAAAAACTGTTTCTTCAAAAATTTCGCTGTCCGGCAGGAATGTAACCGTTGTACCTGTTTTCTTTGGATCACATTCTCCGATCACTTTTAATTTATATACTACTTTTCCTCTTTCATATCGCTGACGATAAATTTTACCTTCATGGTAAATCGTAACTTCAAGATGTGTAGAAAGTGCATTTACAACAGACGCACCTACACCATGCAGACCACCGGAAACTTTGTATCCGCCACCGCCGAATTTTCCGCCGGCATGCAGGATCGTAAACACGACTTCTACCGCCGGAATACCTGCTTTGTGGTTGATTCCGACCGGAATGCCTCGTCCATTGTCAATGACTGTTACGGAATTATCTTTATTTATCGTTACCTGGATGGTATCACAATACCCCGCAAGAGCTTCATCAACTGCATTATCTACAATCTCATAAACCAGATGATGAAGACCTCTGGACGATGTACTGCCGATATACATACCCGGTCTCTTTCGTACAGCCTCAAGACCTTCCAATATCTGAATCTGATCTGCACCGTATTCTGCATTGCTCTCTGTGCCCATAGTAACCTCCTGTCTTTTCTTTTCATCCTTCGCAAACAACACCGTCTGCAACATGAAAAACTTTGTTCAACTGAAACTTGTTTTCTATAAAATCATCGATCCCCGTACAGGTGATCAACGTCTGTATATCATGTATACTGTCTAATAAATACTGCTGCCTGCTGCTGTCCAGTTCGGAAAGTACATCATCCAGAAGCAGTACCGGCGTATCTTTGATCGCTCTTTTTACCAGTTCGATCTCCGCAAGTTTCAGCGAAAGTGCAGCCGTTCTCTGCTGCCCCTGCGATCCAAATCTGCGGATATCTACACCCTTTACTTCAAAAAGCAGATCGTCCCTGTGAGGACCTGTCATGCTCATTTTCACCTTCAGATCCCGTTTCCTGGAAGTCTGAAGTTTTCTTTCGAATTCGTCCGCAGAAACATTTTTCTCATAACGGACCATCAGCTCTTCTCTGCCGCCCGTCAGATTTCTATGTATCTCTGCTACGATCACGCCAAGCTCTTCGACAAACCGCTCCCTTGATTCGATCAGCTTTTTTCCATATTTTACCAGCTGCATATCCCATATATCCAGCATTTCTTCATACTGACTGTTAAAAGAACACTCTTTCAGCAGCTTATTTCTCTGTATGATCACTTTATTGTAATTGGAAAGCTCGTGTAAGTAAAGCTTATCCAGCTGACAAAGTTCCATATCAATAAAACGCCGCCGCTCCGCCGGTCCGTTTTTAATGATACCAAGATCCTCCGGTGAGAAAAAAACGAAGTTTGCAATTCCAAGCAGCTCTGCCGCCTTTCTGATCGGCACGCCGTTGACTGCAATGCCCTTCGGCCGGTTCTTTTTCAGATGCATATCGATCTCATAAGCACTCTGGCTTCTGCTGATCGCCATCCGTATATGAGCTTCTTCCTCACCAAAACGGATCATTTCCCTGTCTTTACTTCCCTTATGGGATTTCGTCGTTCCGCATAGATATACCGCTTCGAGAATATTGGTCTTCCCCTGGGCATTGTTCCCATAGAAAAGATTTGTTCCCTTATCAAAAGACAACTGCAGCGACTCATAATTGCGGAACTGATTCAGCTTCAAAGATTTTACTATCATTCCATCAATCTGTAATTTTTACAGTCTGACCATCATATTCTACCACATCGCCGGCATGCAGTTTCTTGCCTCGCTGTGTTTCTGTCTGGCCGTTTACCTTCACAAGACCATCCTGAACGGCATATTTTGCGTCCACGCCGGACTCTACAAAACCTGCTGCTTTCAATGCCTGACCAAGTTTGATAAACTCATCTCTTAATTTAATTGTTTCCATAAACTTTCACTCCTTATGCCATAAAATTAACCGGCAAGATCAAATATATATAAGATTGCTGTTCGTCTCTGATAAAGCATGGTGCTTTCGGGTTCATCAGATAAATATCAACCGTTTCATCATCAATAACACGAAGAGCATCGATCAGAAATCGCGGATTAAATCCGATCATAATGTCCTTGCCTTCTTTATTGATGTCAATTTCTTCATCCATAGAACCGATCTGAGACTGAATCTTAAGTTCAATATTATCATCTGTGATTGAAAGGATGATCGGTTTTTTATCACTTTCTTTTACCAGAAGTGTCGCACGGTCAATACAGTCCAGAAGCTCTTTTTTATTTACCTGAATCTTGGTTTCGTAGTCACTGGAAAGCATCTGATCAATGCGGAAATATTCACCCTCAATCAGACGTGACACAACAACGGTATCATCAAATTCAAAGACAATATGATTTTTTGTAAAGAAAATACTGACTTCATCTTCGGTTTCGCCTGATAAAATCTTACTGATTTCGATAAGTGTCTTTCCAGGAACGACAACTTTGATATCAGAATATTCCTCTTTTAATTCAATTTTCCGTATACTTATGCGGTGTCCATCCAGGGATACTACACGCAGCATATCGCCTTTGACTTCGAATAATTCGCCGGTCATCATCTTATTGTTTTCATTGGCTGCGATCGAGAAAATAGTCTGACGAATCACCTCTTTTAATGTAAACTGAGAGACAACAATATGATTATCTCTTTCTACATAAGGAAGATAGGAAAATTCTTCCCCGGACTGACCGCTGATGCTGAATTTTGCCTTCTCACAGGTGATGGTAGTCGTCAGATTTCCGTCTGTTTCAATCGTAACATCATTATCAGGAAGTTTACGAATGATATCAGAGAAAATTTTTGCATCAATTGCAACAATTCCTTTTTCCAGAATGGTACCGTCAACGATAGTTTCAATTCCAAGCTCCATATCGTTGGCTGTAAATTTAATATTGTTTGTGGATGCATCAATCAAAATACATTCCAGGATAGGCATGGTTGTTTTTCCTGGGATTGCTTTCAGAACAATATTCACACTTTTTAAAAGATTACTTTTTGAGCATACTAATTTCATTGTGTTGATAACTCCTTTGTGGGTTAAATGAGATAAATTAAAGAGAAAATTCGCAGTAGCCGCCGTAGGGGATGTGAATATGTGAATAACTCCCAAAATCCTTGAATTTAAGGGAAAAAACAGGTTGGATAAACTGGTGAAAAGTCCACAAATTTCTGAGGAAAACCGGTGGGTTATTAACATCCTCAGAAATTGGCTAAAGTTATTCACACAGTATCCAACACATATCCACATTATTTTGTGCACAAATAAAAAGACGATGCTTTTTCGGCCGTCTAGTTTGGATTTAGTTTCTTTTTAATGATATCTATCGTGTTTTTCAGATCATCGGAAGTCTCAATTTCTTTCGAAATTTTCTCAACTCCATGAAGTACGGTCGTATGATCGCGGTTTCCCATCAGTTTTCCGATCGCTTTGAGCGGTGTGCTGGTCATTTCACGGCACAGATACATGGCAATCTGCCTTGGAATCACGATATCAGCACTTCGTTTGGAACCTTTTATATCATCTGTTTTGATATGAAAGTGTTCTGCAACGGTCAGAAGGATCAGATCCGGGGTGATTTCTCGTTTTGCGTTCGGTGAAATCATATCCTTTAAGGCTTCCTGTGCCAGTTCTACTGTAATTTCGCGGTGTTCAAGACTGCTCATTGCAGTGATCCGGTTCAGTGCACCTTCGAGTTCACGGATATTAGACTTGATATTGGTAGCAATATACTGAATGACTTCATCATCCAGATGGTAACCTTTTTCTTTGGAATCACGTTCTTCTTTTTTGCGGAGGATTGCCATCCTTGTCTCATAATCCGGGGAAGAAATATCTGCGATCAGGCCCCATTCAAAGCGGGATTTCAGCCTTCCTTCCAGCGTTGCGATCTCTTTCGGCGGTTTATCGGATGAAATGATGATCTGCTTTTTCGCACCATGCAGGTCGTTAAACGTGTGGAAAAACTCTTCCTGTGTGGACTCTTTTCCGATGATAAACTGGATATCGTCGATCAGCAGAACGTCGATATTACGGTACTTTTCACGGAATTTTGTCATAGCAGTATTATTGCCGTTTCGGATCGCTTCAATCAGTTCATTCGTAAAGGATTCACTCGTTACATAAAGTACTCTGGTCTGTGGATTATTTTCCAGGATAAAGTGTGCGATCGAGTGCATCAGATGGGTTTTCCCCAGTCCAACACCTCCGTAGAGGAAGAGGGGATTGTAGATTTCGCCCGGGGATTCGGCAACTGCCAAAGATGCAGCGTGTGCAAATTTGTTGTTGCTTCCGACAACGAAGTTTTCAAAGGTATATTCCGGATTTAAATTTGCTTTTTCTAATATATTATTGAAAGAATTGTCAGTATTCGAAGAGGAATCCGCTTCTTTTACAACATTTTGTTCTACAGTATACACGATCTTGGTGCAGTCCAGTCCTGTAAGCTCTGCAATCGTAGAACGAAGCGGAGTTGTAAACTTCTTATTTATATAGGAATTAATGAAATCCTCGTTAATACCCATTTCATCAATCGGGACATAAATAAAAAGAGTGCCTTCGTCACTGTCATATCTTTGTACTTGAAGTGGTTTGATCCAGGTGTTGATGGAAATTGGGGAAAATCCGAATTCTGTACTGAGGGTATCCACAACACTGTCCCACTTTTCTTCTATGATATTCATGAGGATCTCCTTTTAAGGCCAGTTTTACTTATTTAATATTAAACTAAAACAGGAAAATTATCAATGCTTATTTTTGAATGTGCATAACTTTTCGACAATAATCCACACTCAAAAATGCGATAAAATGGGCGTTTGTGGGAAAAATGTAGAAAATATGCAAAAGTTACACACGAAGTTATCCCCAAGTTATCCCCAAAATGTGGATAACTTTATGTAAACCAATAAGTTTACATAAGTATGTTACAGAAAAACCAGATGAAAAAAAGGTTGAAAAATAAAGGAATTTTGGGAATCACAGACTTCGAAAAATGTAGAAAAATGTCGAAAAAAGGAAAGAGGGGGGATTGGCAGTGTGAATAACTAAAGGAACATCATCCACAGTGGGAAAAGCCTTATTTTAAGGCATTTTTTTGAAAAAGAAAAAAAGTTTTTCACATCAAATAAAAAAGTTATCCCCAAGTTATCCCCAAAATGTGGATAACTGAGTGTAAACTATGCAGATGTCCGCTTTGCATCTGTTTGTCTATGGGACTGACAGGAACGGTTCTGCCCCAAAGCTCGGTTCAATTGAAAAAATCACGGAATTACTTGACTTTATGGGGCTTTGCATATATAATTGAAACGATGTTTTCTAAACAGATAAAACAGATTTTATATTTGATAAGGAGGTGCCGTAATAATGAAAATGACATTTCAGCCAAAGAAAAGATCCAGAGCTAAAGTTCATGGATTCAGAGCAAGAATGAGCACTGCAGGCGGAAGAAAAGTACTTGCTGCCAGAAGATTAAAAGGAAGAAAAAAATTATCAGCATAGGCCGCAGATGTGTGGCCTTTTCTTCTATGTTCGTCTTTTGAAAGGATGACAGAAAAAAGGAAGCAGTATGATATTTTCAGAGTCTTTGAAAAAAAACAGAGATTTCCAGACGGTATATAAGTATGGAAAGTCGGCCGCCAACCGTTATCTCATTATGTATATCTATCCGAATCAGACAGAGAGGAACAGACTTGGGATTTCGGTCAGTAAAAAGGTGGGCAATAGTGTGGTCAGACACAGACTGGCCAGATTGATAAGAGAAAGTTATCGCCTGAGTGAAACCAGGTTTCACTCAGGATATGATATTGTAGTAATTGCAAGACCTGTTGCAAAAGATAAGAATTATTTTGAAGTAGAAAGTGCATTATTACATCTTGGTAAAGTGCATAAAATAGCAGGTTGATATTCATGAAAAATATTTTAATCGCAATGATCCGGTTTTATCAGAAATTTCTGTCACCATTAAAGCATACGAGATGCCCCTATACACCGACCTGCTCGCAGTATGGCCTGGAGGCGATACAGAAATACGGGGCTGTTAAAGGAAGTCTTCTGGCATGCTGGAGGATTTTGCGATGCAATCCCTTTTCCAAGGGTGGTTATGATCCCGTTCCGTAAACGGGTAGGAAGAATTAAAAATAGAAAATTGAATATGAAGAACTGCTGTATAATGTCAGGTGAATATGCAGGAGGAAGGTTATGTTATTAACAAAAAGCAACACCATCATCATTGGACAGGTGGCAACACTGTTAGGTCTTTTGATGAATGCGATTTTTAGTTTCACTGACGGGGTGTTTGGGATTTCCAATATCGGTGTATGTATTATTTTGTTTACACTGGTTATTTATGCCCTGCTCACTCCACTCACGATCAAACAGCAGAAGTTTTCAAAGATGTCTGCGATCATGAATCCTGAGATAAAGGCAATCCAGAAAAAGTATGCCGGCAAAAACGACCAGGTAAGTATGATGAAGATGAACGAAGAAACACAGAATGTATATGCAAAATACGGTGTTTCTCCGATGGGAACATGTCTTCCGATGCTGATTCAGCTGCCGATCCTGTTTGCATTGTATCGTGTAATCTGGAATATTCCGGCTTACGTTGCAAGTGTAAAAGATGTATTTACTCCTCTTGTAAATGTTCTTTTAAAGACACAGGGTACACAGCAGTTTTTAGCTGATACAGTAGGAAACCAGGTCAATTTCCAGAGACTTGGTTATACAGCAAACAGTGCGATCGATGCACTGTACAAGTTCAAACCGGCAGACTGGACTGCAATGGCAGAGAAGTTTCCGGATCTGTCAGGTATGATCTCACAGACAACAGGCAGTCTTGATAAAATGAACTATTTCCTGGGATTGAATATTTCCAATTCACCGATGACAGCGATGGTGGAAAATTTCAAGGCACATAACTGGATTTTATTTGTATGTGCACTGGCAATCCCGGTACTGGCAGGTTTAAGCCAGTGGCTCAACACCAGACTGATGCCGCAGGCAGCAGCAAGCCCGGCAGGAGACGACAGTTCCATGGAAAGCTCCATGAAGATGATGAACAATATGATGCCTCTGGTATCTGTATTCTTCTGTCTGTCACTTCCGATCGGTCTTGGTATCTACTGGATCGCAGGTGCGGTATTCAGAGGTATCCAGCAGGTTGTTGTCAACAAACATATGGAAAAGATGGATATGGACGCACTGATCCGCAAAAATGTGGAGAAAATGAATGCCAAACGTAAGAAACAGGGACTTCCGCCAAAGAAAATTTCTGAGCATGCAAAAGTAAACTTCAAAGATCTTGAGGATGCACAGAAAGTGGATGAGAAGAAACAGGCAGAACGTCAGAAAAAAATCCAGGATTCTACGGAGTACTATAAACACGCAGATGCGAAACCGGGAAGTATTGCAGCAAAAGCGAGAATGGTTCAGCAGTTTGATGAAAAGAATCCAAAAGGTAAGAAAAATAAGAATTAAAGTAATAAGGTAATAAAGAGAAGTAATATGGGGAGAAGGATGGGAGGTATTAAAATGGAAGAGTATATCGAGGTTTCTGCGAAGACAAAAGAAGAAGCGATCATGAATGCAGCAATTCAGCTTGGAACAAGCAGCGATAATATTGAATATGATGTTATTCAGGAAGCAACTTCCGGACTTTTTGGAATCGGAAGAAAACCGGCCATTATAAGGGCAAGAAAGAAAAAAGATATTTCTCTTGATTTTGAGGAAGCCGTAAGAGATCCTTTGAAGGACATTTCTGAAAAGAAAAGCTTTATGAAAAAACCGGCAAAGAAATTTACCAAAGAGCCGGTAAAAAAACAGCCTGAGAAAACGGTTGAAAAGAAGGAAGAAAAACCGGTTGAGAAGAAACCGGAAAGAAAACCGGAAAATCAGTCGCAGTCAAAAGCTGAAAAAGAAGTGGAAGTAAAGAAAGAAGAACCGCAGGCAAAACCGGCAGTTACAAGAGAAAAGCTTCCGATCAACAAAGAAGCAGCAGAGAAAGATGCAAAAGAATTTCTGGAGAAAATGTTTGCAGCAATGGATTCAGAAGTTTGCATCAAAACATCATTTGATAAAGATGACAATCTGAACATCGAGCTTTCCGGTAAAGACATGGGTGTTCTGATCGGTAAGAGAGGACAGACTCTTGATTCTATCCAGTATCTTACAAGCCTCGTTGTCAACAAAGGCAATGCGGGATATGTACGTGTGAAGGTAGATACCGAAAACTACCGTGCACGCAGAAAAGAGACGCTGGAAAATCTGGCAAAGAATATTGCGTTCAAAGTAAAGAGAACAAAGAAACCGGTATTCCTGGAGCCGATGAATCCATACGAGAGAAGAGTGATCCATTCTGCACTTCAGAATGATCCGCTGGTGTCCACACACAGCGAGGGCGAAGAGCCGTATCGTAAAGTAGTTGTTACATTAAAAAAACAGTAAAGTAAAATAGTTGTAAGTGATATGAGTCTGATTTTCAGTGCGGCAGATATGCTGCCGAAAATCAGACTTTTTGAATATCAGGAGGAATCAATGAAAGGTGAAACGATTGCAGCGATCTCCACAGCAGTCAACAGTTCCGGAATCGGGATTGTGCGAATCAGCGGAGATCAGGCATTTGAAATAGCGGACCGTGTATACAGAAGTCCGAAAGGCAAAAAGAAATTATCAGAACAGCAATCCCATACGGTTCACTATGGTTATATCTGTGACGGAGACGAAGTGCTGGATGAGGTGCTTGTAGTTCTGATGCGTGCACCGAGGAGTTTTACGGCGGAAGATACCGTAGAAATCGACTGCCACGGCGGTGTGTATGCGATACAGCGAGTGCTGGAAGCTGTGATCAAAAATGGTGCAGCTCCGGCAGAGCCGGGAGAATTTACCAAACGTGCCTTTTTAAATGGAAGAATGGATCTGTCGCAGGCGGAGGCGGTGATGGATGTCATTGAGGCAAAAAATGAATACGCTCTGAAAAGTTCCGTCGGCCAGCTTCGCGGAAGCATCGGTCAGAAAATAAAGGATCTGAGAGCAAAGATCATTTATCATATTGCATATATTGAGTCGGCATTGGATGATCCGGAACATATCAGCCTTGACGGTTATCCGCAGGAGCTTGAAAAGGAAAATGAAGCGTGGATCGAGATGATCGAGAAGCTGATCCGCTCTGCAAACGATGGAAGGATCATGACGGAAGGCATCAAGACGGTAATCCTTGGAAAGCCAAACGCCGGAAAGTCTTCTCTGCTTAACAAGCTTTGCGGAACGGAAAAGGCGATCGTGACAGACATTGCGGGAACGACAAGAGATGTGCTGGAGCAGAGCATCAATCTTCACGGCATCACACTTAACCTGATGGATACCGCAGGCATCCGTGATACGGAAGATATCGTAGAGCAGATTGGTGTGCAGCGTGCAAAAAAATATGCAAAAGAAGCAGACCTGATTCTGTACGTGGCAGATTCATCGACCGCACTGGATGAGAATGATGAAGAGATTATCGAACTATTTGAAGGCAGAAAGGTGATCGTTCTTTTAAATAAATCGGATCTGGAGCCGGTAACGACAGAACAGATCCTGAAGGAAAAAGTGGGAGAACATCCGGTGATCTGCGTTTCTGCAAAAGATGAGACTGGATTTGAACAGCTTGAGGATACACTCAAAAATATGTTTCTCGAAGGCAGCCTTTCTTTTAACGATGAGGTATGTATCACAAATATGCGTCATAAGGCAGCACTTATGGATGCAAAAGAGAGCCTGAAGCAGGTGACGGAGAGCATCGCACAGGATATGCCGGAGGATTTCTTCTCGATCGATCTGATGAGTGCATATGAATCTCTGGGAACGATTATCGGCGAGGCCGTGGATGATGATCTGGTAAATGAAATTTTCAGTAAGTTCTGTATGGGCAAATAAGTGGAGGCAAGAAATGAATACATTAGAAGAATATACAGATGTAGTAGTCGTAGGAGCCGGACATGCCGGATGTGAAGCAGCACTTGCCTGTGCAAGACTCGGACTTTCCACAACCATTTTTACCGTGAGTGTGGACAGCATTGCACTGATGCCGTGCAACCCGAATATCGGGGGAAGTTCCAAGGGACATCTGGTAAGAGAGATCGATGCACTTGGCGGTGAGATGGGAAAAAATATCGACAAAACGTTTATCCAGTCCAAGATGCTCAATAAATCCAAAGGACCTGCCGTACATTCTCTGCGTGCACAGGCAGACAAGGCAGAATATTCCAGATCTATGCGAAAAGTTTTGGAAAACACAGACAATCTGTCAATCGTGCAGGCAGAAGTTACAGAAATTCTGACAGAAGACGGAAAAATCATCGGAGTCAAAACATTCTCCGGGGCAACGTATCACTGCAAAGTCTGTGTGCTTTGTACCGGAACTTATTTGCGTGCAAGATGCATTTACGGTGATGTCAGCAATTATACCGGACCGAACGGACTGCAGGCAGCCAATCATCTGACGGATTCTCTGAAAGCACATGGAATCGAGATGCAGAGATTCAAGACCGGTACACCGGCACGTGTAGACCGCAGATCGATTGACTTTTCAAAAATGCAGGAACAGTTTGGTGACGAGAGGGTGGTACCGTTTTCCTTTACCACGGATCCGGAGAGTGTCCAGATCGACCAGGCATCCTGCTGGCTGACGTATACAAACGAAGAGACACATGAAATTATTCGCAAAAACCTGGATCGTTCCCCCCTATATTCCGGTATGATCGAAGGAACCGGACCGAGATATTGTCCGTCCATCGAGGACAAAGTGGTAAAATTTGCAGATAAAAACAGACACCAGGTATTTCTTGAGCCGGAAGGACTGCATACGAACGAAATGTATATCGGCGGTATGTCAAGCTCTCTTCCGGAAGATGTTCAGCATGAAATGTACCACACGGTAGCCGGACTTGAGCACGCAAAGATCGTCCGCAATGCCTATGCGATCGAGTATGACTGCATCAATCCGAGACAGCTGGATGCATCCCTGGAGTTTAAAAATATCAGGGGACTTTTCAGTGGCGGACAGTTTAACGGCAGCAGCGGATATGAGGAAGCAGCGGCACAGGGACTGATTGCCGGTATCAATGCAGCAATGCAGGTAAAGGGAAAAGAGCCGTTGATCCTTGATCGTTCGGAAGCTTATATTGGTGTTCTAATCGATGATCTGGTAACAAAAGAGAATCGTGAGCCATATCGTATGATGACATCCAGAGCAGAATATCGTCTGCTTCTGCGTCAGGACAATGCAGATCTGCGTCTGACAGAGAAAGGTTATCAGGTGGGGCTGATCTCCGAAGAACGCTATCAGGATCTGAAAACAAAAGAGCGTCAGATCGCAGAAGAAATGGAACGTGTAGATCATGAGAATATCGGCGGAACCGAAGTAGTACAGAAATTTCTGGAGGCACATGAAAGTACACTTCTGAAGTCCGGAACAACCATCGGAGAACTGGTACGCCGTCCGGAGCTGGACTATGAGATGTTAGCAGAGATTGACAAAAACAGACCGCAGTATTCTGCCGGTGTGCGTGAACAGGTCAATATCAACATCAAATATCAGGGCTACATCCGAAGACAGATGAAGCAGGTCGAGCAGTTCAAGAAAATGGAAAACAAACGGATTCCGAAAGATATTAATTACGACGAAGTCGGAAGCCTGAGAATTGAAGCGGTGCAGAAACTGAAAAAATTCCAGCCGCTTTCCATCGGACAGGCATCCCGTATTTCCGGTGTGTCACCGGCGGATATTTCCGTACTGCTCGTATATTTGGAATCCAGAGATCGAAAATAAAGTGAAGTCCTGCGGCAAAAGAATGTTTGGCAGACGAAACGTAAATATTGAATTTTAAGTCAGATGCACGAGATATTTGACAGGAGGAAAACGTGGACAGAAGTAAATTTCATATTTTAGAAGATGGATGTCAGGCATTTGGCGTGACATTGACAGAGAAGCAGATTGAACAGTTTGAGAAATATTATGAGCTGCTGGTAGAATGGAATAAAGTGATGAACCTCACCGGGATCACTGAATTTGACGAAGTAATGCAGAAACATTTTGTGGACAGCGTGGCAGCGGCAGAATATGTGGAGATGGAAAAAATAAACAGCCTGATTGATGTCGGGACCGGAGCCGGCTTTCCGGGAATCCCGCTGAAGATTGTTTATCCACATTTGCAGGTGACACTTTTGGACTCTTTGAACAAAAGGATCAAATTTCTGGATGAAGTTGTGGATAACCTGGGGCTTATCGGAATCGAAACGGTGCATGGAAGAGCAGAAGATGCGGCGAAAAAAGCAGAATACCGCGAACAGTTTGATCTGTCTGTTTCCAGAGCAGTTGCGAACCTTGCGTCCCTTACCGAGTATTGCCTGCCGTTTGTAAAAGTTGGCGGAAAATTTGTTTCCTATAAATCTGTTTCAGTGGATGAAGAAATCGCTCAGAGTAAGAAGGCAGTTTATGTGCTTGGCGGAGAAATCGGAAAAGTGGAGAAATTCCATCTGCCGGGAAGTGACATGGAGAGGGCACTTGTGGTTGTGGAAAAGAAGAGAAGCACGCCGAAGAAATACCCGAGAAAAGCCGGGATGCCGACGAAAGAGCCTCTTGCGTGAATGTGTAAAAAGAGTGTAATAATGTAAAAACGTACGTCAGGATGATTTGAAAACAATCTGCTGACACGCTTCGTTTTCTGTAAAGCCTTGTTGTCGCCAGGGTGGTTTTATGCCGACTGAAACGGAGTGCAGACTGCACAGCGATTCTGCTGGGAAAATGTCATCTGAAAATGACCAGAATCGCGTGCAAGTCTTACATATATCAGATTTAAATTTTAAAAGAACATATCAATAAATTCCATGACAGCCTGCGGATTTTCCATTTGCGGGTATTTTTCTGTATTTTCAATAAAATCGTATTCTACAGCGGAATTGAGGCGTACATAGCCTTCGACGGTTCGTTCACGTTCCTCTGTCTTTCTTCCTTCGAGAACAAACAGACTGTTGTTGATGCTGTTTAAGGCTCTGGAGATGTCTGCATTTAAATAAAATCCATCCAGGCTGGACAGCAGATATTTCCCGCCGCACTCATCGAGATGAGCAGCTTCATGATAAATGTCCAGCGTCTTCTTTGAGACAGAGAAAGGGTTATAAAAATACTTTTCAGTGAATAAATATTCAATATTTTCCCGCCGCATCTGCATGTTGTATACAGCTGTACCGACGATCGGAAGATCCATAATAAATTTGATGATCCTGGAACGTTTGGACGGTGTACATTTCAGATTGGAAATGCTTTCCGGATTGATCATCATAATTTTGTTATAGGCATCCGGATTGGTACTGCATGCCATCAACACAAAAGAAGAAGACAGACCGGTAGCGATGATGTCTGTTTTTTCGTGAATCACATGCTCGATAAAATCATTGATAAGCTGCACGTAAAAATAGTTTGTGTAGGTCAGGTTCGGTTTATCAGAACGACCGCAGCCAAGAAGATCCAGGCAATATACCGTGTGGTCTGCGGACAGATCTTTCAGCAGCAGATCCCATTCGTAGGAAGAGGCAGCCGGAGCCAGATCGTGAACAAGCAGGAGAGGAGAACCGCTTCCTGTTTTTGTATAATAGACCTGACCGAAACGCCAGTCATAAAAAGCACCTTTATGTTTATCCAGCAGATTTTTAACCGTGGCAAAAGCCTGGGCACAGCGATTGACGATGTGAAGAGAGCCAACAGCCAGAGCGGTCATGAGAATGCCGGTTTTGATTTTTTGCTTCATAAAAACTCCTTTCTGAGAAACATTGTCTTATACAGATCTTTGTGATTTTTCATTGCCTTCATTATAATCCAAGATGTAAGCAGAGACAAGGCAAAAGTATATCAGATGTGCACAGAAGAATATGGCATGGGATGCATGACGTGCACATCGCAGCAAGAATGTCAGAGGTATTCTTGAAATAAGAAACAATATAGAAGATATAAAAATTTCATATGTTTCACGTGAAACATTGCTTTACATAATTCTGTTTATCCAGTACAATGGGTTAGAACATACAGAAAGCGATGATAAAATGGTAAAAGAGTATTTAAAGGAAAAAGCAGACAGTCTGACAGCCGAAAAAGAACGGTTGACAGCTCAAAAGGAAAGGCTTGACGGGATACGTGAGCGCCTTCACAAAAGCATAGACGAGGTGCAAAAAAAGGAAGACGTTGATTTTGAAATTTTTTCGCCGCGGGCAGATATGCGTGTGTCTAAGGAGATGCTGAATGAGATGCATCAGCAGATGAATGATGTCAAAAGGCAGCAGGCACAGACAGCGAGGGAACTGGAAGAGGTAACGGCAAAGCTGGACAAGTTTCTGTACATGCTCGAAGAGGTGCAGAATCTGCCGGATTAATATTTCGTATGTTTCACGTGAAACATTTCCAGGATTTTGGAATGCTTAAGACTGGATATCTAAAAAAAGAAGTGTTATAATTGAAAAATACTTTGTGTTCAGGGCAAATGCACGTGAAACAAAGCAGCATCTGGTATGAACTGGAAACGAAAGGGGAATATTTAATGGAAAGAACTATCGTAGTCGCCAACCAGAAGGGTGGTGTAGGCAAAACAACAACAGCAATCAATCTGGCAGCTTCTCTGGCAGAACTGGGAAAGAAGGTACTGGTAGTGGATATGGACCCACAGGGAAATACTACCAGCGGACTGGGAATTGACAAAGAGCAGGCAGAAAATACGGTGTACGAGCTGATGCTGGAAGAGTGTTCCGTAGAGGATGCGATTATGGAAAGTGAGTATGAAAATCTGAGTGTTCTTCCGTCAAATATCAATCTGGCAGCAGCAGAGATCGAGCTGGTGGGAGCAGAGGAAAAGGAATATATTTTAAAGAAAGCAATCGATAAAGTAAAGAAAAACTATGACTTTGTGCTGATCGACTGTCCACCTTCTTTAAGTATGCTGACTATCAATGCAATGTGTGCGGCAGATACGGTACTCGTGCCGATTCAGTGCGAATATTATGCACTCGAGGGACTGTCTCAGCTGATCCACACAATCAATCTTGTCCAGGATCGACTGAACCCTGATCTGGAAATCGAAGGCGTGGTATTTACCATGTACGATGCAAGAACCAATCTGTCTCTTCAGGTGGTGGAAAACGTAAAAAATAATCTTGATCAGAATATTTATAAGACAATTATCCCAAGAAATGTAAGATTAGCAGAGGCACCAAGTTATGGAATGCCGATCACCAGATATGACAAGCGTTCTACCGGAGCAGAAAGCTACCGCAGACTTGCCGAAGAGGTAATTCATAGAGGAGAGGAAGAATGGCTGTAAGAAAAGCAGGGCTTGGTAAGGGACTGGACTCCCTGATCCCGGAGCATAGCGTAAGAAGAAAAGCGGAAAAAACGGAGCAGAAACCGGAAAAAAATGAGCTTCTTCTGAAGATAACAGATATTGAACCAAACAGAGAACAGCCGCGGAAACATTTTGATGAAGATGCGTTGCTGGAATTGTCGGATTCCATCAAACAATTTGGAATTATCCAACCGCTGATTGTTCAGAAAAAAGAGGATCATTACGAGATCATAGCAGGGGAACGCAGATGGCGTGCGGCAAAGATGGCAGGGTTAAAAGAGGTTCCGGCTATTATCAAGAGTTATACAGATCGGGAAATCCTGGAGATTTCTCTGATCGAAAATATTCAGCGGGAAAATTTAAATCCGATCGACGAAGCAAGAGCTTATAAAAAGCTGCTCACCGAGTTTCATCTGAAGCAGGATGAAGTGGCGGAGCGTGTTTCCAAGAGCAGAACGGCAGTGACCAATTCCATGCGTCTTCTGAAGCTGGATGAGAGAGTACAGCAGATGGTGATCGATGAAATGCTCACGACCGGCCATGCGAGAGCGTTGATTTCTATTGAAGACCGAGATCTGCAGTTCCAGATGGCAAATCAGATCTTTGATAATAAATTAAGTGTCAGAGAGACAGAAAAACTGGTCAGAAAGCTGGGCGAAGAAAAGGAAGAAACCACAAAAACAAAAGAACCGGATGTAGAGATCATTTACCGGAATCTGGAAGAAAAGGTAAAAGAAATACTCGGTACAAAAGTACAGATCAGTCACAAAAAGAATAATAGCGGAAAAATTGAGATTGAGTATTATTCCAATGAGGAACTGGAGAGGATCATTGAACTGCTGGAAAGCGTTCAGAATCATTAAAATTAAATAAGGAATGGAGGGAAAATATGGGGATTTTTGATGCGATAGGCATTGATGCAGGTATCGTGCTGATCATTGTAATTCTGATACAGCTTGTGCTGATTTTTTTCCTGGTCAAGCAGTCCATGAAGCTGGCAAGACTTACGAATAAGTACAAAATGTTCATGCGTGGAAAAGATGCGATATCTCTGGAAAAAGCATTTGAAAAGAAATTCGAAGAAGTAGATGCCATGACAGAAGCAGTAAAATATCAGGCGGATGAGATTTATAAATTAAAAGAAATCCAGAAAATGACACTGAACAAAACTGCAATCGTAAAATATGATGCATTCAAAGATGTCGGCGGCAAATTAAGTTTTGCACTTGCAATGCTGGATAAAGAGAACAGCGGATTTGTATTAAATGCGATCCACAGCAGAGAAGGCTGTTATACTTATGTCAAAGAAATCGTAAAAGGCGAGTCTTATATCGTGCTTGGCGAAGAAGAAAAAGAAGCACTGCGTCAGGCTGTAAATGCACATAACGATATCGGATAACGTCAGGTATTAAAATAGAAAGTGTTTGTACAGAAGGACACAAAGTCACTTTACGAGGCAGATTACATGTGTTAAAATCGGAAAAGAAGTGACCCGTGATCCAGAGGGTCTTGAGTTGAAATAAAATGAAATAAAAGAAAAGGACGATAAAAAATGTTAGACATTAAATTTGTGAGAGAAAATCCGGAAATTGTAAAACAGAATATCAGAAATAAATTCCAGGATAAAAAACTGCCGCTGGTAGATGAAGTACTGGAGCTGGACAAGAGAAACCGTGAGATCAAACAGGAAGTAGAAGCTCTGCGTGCAGAAAGAAACAAACTGTCCAAAGAGATCGGCGGCCTGATGAAACAGGGTAAAAAAGAAGAGGCAGAGGAAGTAAAACGTCAGGTAGCAGCAAGTGCTGACCGTATCAACGAACTTTCCGCAGAAGAAGCTGAAGTAGAAGAAAAACTGAAAACAAACATGATGGTTATCCCGAACATCATCGATCCGTCTGTGCCGATCGGAAAAGATGACAGCGAAAACGTAGAGATCGAACGCTTCGGTGAGCCGGTTGTTCCGGATTTTGAAATCCCGTACCATACAGAAATCATGGAATCTTTCAACGGTATCGACCTTGACAGTGCAAGAAAAGTTGCCGGAAACGGATTCTATTACCTGATGGGAGACATCGCAAGACTGCATTCCGCAGTGATCGCATACGCACGTGATTTCATGATCAACCGTGGATTTACTTACTGCGTACCGCCATTTATGATCCGCAGCAACGTAGTTACCGGCGTTATGAGTTTTGCCGAGATGGATTCCATGATGTACAAAATCGAAGGCGAAGATCTGTATCTGATCGGAACCAGCGAACATTCTATGATTGGTAAATTCATCGACACAATCATTCCGGAAGAAGAGCTGCCGAAGACGCTGACCAGCTATTCTCCATGTTTCAGAAAAGAAAAAGGTGCACACGGCATCGAAGAGCGAGGTGTATACCGTATCCACCAGTTTGAAAAACAGGAAATGATCGTTGTATGCAAACCGGAAGAAAGCAAAATGTGGTATGAAAAACTGTGGAAAAACACCGTAGATCTGTTCCGCAGCATGGATATCCCGGTTCGTACGCTGGAATGCTGTTCCGGTGACCTGGCAGACCTGAAAGTAAAATCAGTGGACGTAGAAGCATGGTCTCCAAGACAGAAAAAATATTTCGAAGTAGGAAGCTGCTCAAACTTAGGTGATGCTCAGGCACGCCGTCTGAAAATCCGCGTAAATGGTGAGAATGGCAAATATTTTGCACATACATTAAACAATACCGTAGTTGCACCGCCTCGTATGTTAATTGCATTCCTGGAGAACAACCTGCAGGCTGACGGAAGCGTTAAGATTCCGGAAGTACTTCAGCCATACATGGGCGGCATGAAAGTGATTGAAAAGAAATAATAGAGGTGGCATAATTGCATAATTATCTGCGAGCAATCGGATTTAGCAATCTGCAGAATGAAAAAGATATAAAAGAAATCCTCACCGAGGTTTTCCACGATTTTGACGAAAGAGAAGTTTCAAGAGAAGGGAAAAACAAAGCTTTTGTAGAGTATACAAAAAGCTTTGGTGAAAATATGGGAATCAAGATGTGCGGCATTATGGATACGGATGGTTTCCATCAGGAGTATTATTTCCCATATTTTCAGGGAAAAGATATCAGCAGCAAAGAAGATCTGATCATTGAACGCCATGCGGCAAGAGAATCCTTTGCCGGTGTCTGCGAAGATGTAAGGATCGGTGTTTCGGTTATTTTCTATTTACAGAATGCCGCAAAATATAAAAAGGAAATGCTGCTCGGACATCTGTTGAGTGATAAGATCAGCACGAGCTTTTCCGGACTTTCCCTGAAAGGCAAAATTTTATTTCCAGTACAGAAGGCGGAGCCGCGTGTCACTGCGACAGGAAGTGATTCGGCAAATCAGAGGCATAAAATGATCGCAGCCGCAAGACAGGGTGATGCAGAGGCAATCGAAAGCCTGACATTGGAAGATATTGATACTTATGCGGCAGTCAATCAGAGGATTTTAAAAGAAGATCTTTTCAGCATTGTAGACACACTCTTTATGCCGTATGGCCTGGAATGTGATCATTATCAGGTCATGGGAAACATTAAGGATGTTGAAAAAACAGTGAATAAATATACAAAAGAAACCATTTATCAGCTCAGGCTGGAGTGCAACGATATGAACCTGGATGTCTGTATTAACAAAGAGGATCTGCTCGGTGAGCCGGAGGTCGGAAGAAGATTTAAAGGTACTATATGGCTTCAGGGACATATCAATTTCGCAAATTAAGTGTAGACTCGTAAAAAAAGCTGTGCTATAATAAAAAGGCTGGCAGCTTCGGCTGCCAGACACACTGTTTCCTTAGTTTTTGGATAGATATAAAAATGTGATTGACAGCTTATAACAGAGCTGATAATCTTATATATGGTCGAAGGGAAAATTCCCAGAAACCCAGTAAAATCAAGGGTTGCGGCATGTGTCGTCATAGCTCAGCTGGATAGAGCACTCGCCTCCTAAGAGAAAGCCGAGGCATTCCCCAAAGGGAAAAAATGAAAAACAACTTTCAGTTCGAATCTATTCTGAAAAATGCTAATGGTGACAACAAAGCATTCCCCAAATTGGGGAACGTTCTAATGTTACCAAATCAAAAAAATCTGTAGATTGACAACTCGAAAAAGAGTTGATAATCTTATATATGGCCGAAGGGAAAAATCCCAGAAACCCAGTAAAATCAAGGGTTTGCGGCATGTGTCGTCATAGCTCAGCTGGATAGAGCACTCGCCTCCTAAGGAGGAACTAAGGTTATCACTTCCTGAAAAAACTTTCGGGTTCGAATCTAGTTAAGAAGAGTAAAAATTGACACAAAGGTGTTACCCTAAAAGGTGGGTGCTTTGATGTCACCAACGTGAAAAATAATTGTAATTAACAGCTTCAAAAGAGCTGATAATTAAATAAAGGTTGCCATTACCAAAAAGCCGGAAAACCGCGTGTTTTCAAGGGAAAATGGCATTTTGTCTCGTTAGTTAAATGGATATAACGGGGTCCTCCTAAGACTCAATTATAGGTTCGATTCCTATACGAGACGGTCAGTCAAAAGCGTTCGATTGTTAGCAGAAATGCAAATAATGGGGCGCTTTTTTGATTAGAAAAATGCATGAAATTATTGCTTTGAGGATGATTTCCAGCTAACACAATGAAATAATTGTTAGCTGGCAGCTAATAAAAAACAGTATTTTGCAAACATATCGAATCAGGGATACTGCTAACATTTGGGGAAGTACTTGTTGTCACCACTGATTTAGGAATGTAAAATAAGGCAAATTAAAGGAAAAATTGTTTACAGAACATAATTTGCAAACCAATATTAGCTGAAACAATAGAGAAATATATTAGCTGTGGCTAATAGCAAACGAGATGCTCGTTTGGAACTGATTTCAAAAATAATCGGATCCAGACGGGCATTTTTTCGTCTGACCGAAGAAGGAGGAAATGGTAATGGAAGTAACGAAAGAATTTATTCCGAAGAATGAAGATGAGAAAATCATCGAAATTGAGTTGGAAAGACTCCGTTCTTTTAAAAATCATCCTTTTCAAGTGAAAGATGATGAAGAGATGTATTTGTTAAAAGAAAGCATTGAGAAGTACGGAATCCTCAATCCGTTGATTGTCAGACCGGTGCCGGATGGAGTTTATGAGATTATATCCGGTCACAGGAGAAAACATGCTGCTGAGTTACTGGGGTATCGTAAAGTACCTGTGATTATCCGTGTAATGACCGAAGATGAATCCATTTTGAATATGGTAGATTCCAACTTGCACAGAGAAAGAATCAGTTTTAGTGAAAAGGCTTTTGCTTACAAAATGAAGAACGATGTACTGAAAAGAAAATCAGGAAGAAAAAAAGGCCAAATTGACCACAAAACAAAAAAGAAGCGAACTGTAGAGATTATCAGTGAAGAATGTGGGGATAGTCCGAAGCAGGTACAACGGTATATTTCATTAACAAGACTGATACCGGAACTCTTGCAGAAGTTGGATGACGAGTTGATATCTTTTAATCCGGCAGTTGAAATTTCAGCCTTGAACGAAGAAGAGCAAAACCAGCTGTTGGAAGCTATGGATTATGCGCAGGCTGTTCCTTCTTTATCACAGGCACAGAGAATCAAGAAATTGAGCAAAGAGAAGCAACTGACATTGGAGCAGATGCAGGAAATCATGAGTGAGATAAAAAAAGGAGAGATCACAAGAGTTGCTTTTACGAATGAGCAGCTTCACAAATATTTTCCAAGCAGATATACACCGGCAATGATGAAACGGGAAATCATCGCATTGTTGAAAATCTGGCAGGAAGAAAACTGGGCAAATTAAATGGAGGAAAACAGTATGTGTAAAGTTATTTCAGTAGCAAATCAGAAAGGCGGAGTCGCCAAAAGTACAACAACCTTAAATCTTGGAGTTGGATTAGCGAGACAAGGAAAGAAAGTGTTATTGATCGATGCAGATCCGCAAGGGAGCCTTACAGCAAGTCTGGGATATGTGGAACCGGATGATATAGGAATCACCCTTGCAACCATTATGATGAATATTATCAACGAAGAAGAAATTATGGAGGAGGAAGGTATTTTACATCATGAGGAAAAGGTGGATTTACTACCGGCAAATATTGAGTTATCTGCTCTGGAAGTAACCATGAGTAATGTAATGAGCAGAGAACTGATCATGAAGGAATATATAGATACGATGCGATCACGATACGATTATATTCTAATTGATTGTATGCCGAGTTTAGGCATGATGACTATCAATGCGTTGGTTGCATCAGATACAGTTCTGATACCTGTACAAGCTGCATATTTGCCAGTTAAAGGGCTTCAACAGTTGATTAAAACTATTTCTATGGTAAAAAAGAGATTGAACCGAAAATTGACAATACAAGGGATTCTTTTAACAATGGTGGATTTTCGTACTAACTATGCAAAAGATATTGCTTCCAGAGTGAGAGAAACTTACGGTACAAAAATAGATATTTTGGAAAATGTCATACCTTTATCAGTCAAGGTAGCTGAGGCGAGTGCGGAGGGAAAAAGCATTTATTGCCATTGCCCAAACGGAAAGGTGTCTATGGCATATGAAAACTTGACGCAGGAGGTTTTGGAAAATGAAAAATAGAAGCGGAGAAAAAATCAAATTGACAAGCATTGATGAATTGTTGGGAGTAGTCAATGAAGAATCTGCAATGGAAATAGAAATCAACAGAATCCATGCATTTAAAAATCATCCTTTCAAAGTATTGGATGATGAAAAGATGGCAGATTTGGTAGAGAGTGTAAAGGTCAACGGGGTACTGACACCAGTTTTATTAAGATCTGATGGTGAAGATGGATATGAAATGATATCAGGTCATCGAAGGATGTATGCGGCAGCTATAGCTGGATTGGAAACTATTCCTGCAATCGTGAGAGAACTGTCAGATGATAATGCAGTGATCGCTATGGTAGATGCGAATATTCAGCGAGAAGAGTTACTTCCGAGTGAAAAAGCATTTGCTTATAAGATGAAACTGGATGCGATGAAACATCAGGGACATAGGACAGATATAACTTCTGGTCAAAATGGCCAGAAGTCGAAAGGAATTGTTTCACGGGACGTTTTAGCAGAACAAGTTGGAGAAAGTACAAGAAATGTTCAGAGATACATTCGCCTTACAGAATTGATTCCAGAATTATTAGATATGGTAGATGCAAAAAAATTGAATTTTACCATTGCCGTTGATATTTCCTACATTGATAAGGAAATGCAGAAATGGATCTACGAGTATATCCGAGATACAGGATTTATCAAACCAAAACAGATTACAGCTTTGAGAAAACAGTTGGAAGAAGGATCTGTGAATCAGGGATTTATGATCTCGATTTTCAATAGCTGCATAGCAGTAAAAGCACCGGAACGAAAAGTGGTGTTATCAGGAAAGAAGCTCACAAAATATTTTCCGGAAGATTATTCAGAAACGGATATGGAAAAGGTGATTGAAGCATTACTGGAACAATGGAAAAGAGAACAGGAATAAGGGTTGTCAAAATAAGACAACCCGAAGAAAGAAGTGATACAGAAGTTTAAAAAGAGGACTTCTATGAGAGAAAGGAAAGGAGGAAGATACATGAATAAAAAGATAAATTTTAAATATTTTTATGGAACAGAAGCAGACCAGTTTAGTTTTTACAGAATACCCAAGGCTTTATTTACCAATGACTGCTTCAAGGATCTTTCCAGTGATGCGAAGATTTTATACGGTTTGATGTTGGACAGAATGTCTTTATCCATTAAGAATCAGTGGTTTGATGAAGAAAATCGGGCCTATATCTATTTTTCCATTGAAGATATCATGGAATTATTGAATTGTGGCAGAAATAAAGCGGTGAAATCTCTTCAGGAGTTGGATGATGAAAAAGGGATAGGTTTGATTGAAAAGCGGAGGCAGGGGTTTGGAAAGGTTACGATCATCTATGTAAAATCATTTGTTCAGGAAGAATGTGAGGAACAGAAAAAAGAAAAATCAAAGATGGTGAAGTTTACAAATCAAACTTCTGTAGAGGAAGAAGACACAGAAGAAGTTTACATTTCAAACTTCAAGAAGTCCCAAAAACAAACTTCAAGAAGTCCCGAAAATAAACTTCAAGAAGTTTACATTTCAAACTCTAATAATACTAATATTAACAATACTAATCTTAGTGAGAATAAATCGAATCATATCGTATCTGCAGATGGGATCGGATCCGAAGAGGATGAGATAGAAACGTTACATGCGTATCAATCTCTGATCAAAGACAATCTGGATTATGATTCTTTGTTAGTGAGTCATCCTCATGACAAAAATCAAATTGATGAAATTGTGGATCTGATCGTAGAGACTGTCATGTGTAAGAGTGATAAAGTATTGATTGCAAGTAACTGGTATTCAGGAGCTTTAGTGAGAGGAAAATTCATGAAACTGGATTATTCTCATGTAGAGTATGTGCTGCATTGCCTGGAAGGAAATACGAGTAAAATCAAAAATATCAAGAAATATTTACTTGCGGCATTGTTCAATGCTCCTTCAACGATAAGCGGATATTACCGGGCAGAGGTAAATCATGATATGCCGTGGCTGGTAAGATAGGAGGATGGATATGGGTGTTTTAAAAGTGACAGGAAGAGTGTTATTGGTTCCATTGTGGCTCCTCATTTCAATCATAGGTGCCGGAGTGAAGCTGCTGGTACATATGGTGGCAATTGCAAAAAAGATATTGGGATTGGGAATTATGGTGTTGTTCATAGGAACTGTGATCTGTTATCAAGATTGGTTACAGGCAGCTTTTTTAATCTGTATGGGTGGTGTTCTGCTTTTTATTTTATTTGCCGGAGTATTTATAGATACTGTAGTTGATTTAGTTAGAGAAAAAATAAGTACTTTAATTTTAGGTTAAGAGAAAGATGATGGTTGAAATAGCCTTAGTGATTCCAGATAAAAATTAGAGCCTCTCCATCAGGAAAGGCTCTATGAGAGAATCTCTCAAACCGGGAGTTATCTCTTTAACACAAATTCTTGAACAGGACTTCCAAATTCTTCTGTTAGCTTTCCCTCGACAAAGCCCATACGCTTATAGAATGCTCTTGCAGCAATTCCTTCAGGGACTCCGTCACGATAAGTTGTAACTGATATGTCTTTTTGGGAATTTATTTTCGTTAACATATAAGATAGCATTTTTTCCGCAATATGCTGTCTGCGGCGTTCAGTAGCAACTGCTAAAAAACATAACTCGTTGTTTTCATTTGAGAATAATAGGACACCAACTATTTCCCCTTTTTCTTTTGCACAAATTGCGGAATTTCTGTTCATAAAGTCCAGAACAGTATTTCTATGTTCATTCAAAGCGTCCTTTGTTTCAAGACCCGGAAAAGAATCCTTCACTTTCTCTACAAGGTTCATCCAATTATCAATATCCTGTTCGATTCCAAGTTGAATTATCATTACTTTACCTCCAAAAAACCAAATTTATCGCTTTTTTTCAGTATATCATAGTTTTTATCTTTCTGGCAGATAAAAGGCTTTTGTTTCTAAAGAATTGTCTTCAAAATCCATTTCTACATAATAATCCCGGATGAAAATTGATCGGTAATAATCCTGTAAGGAATAGATATCAAGAGTTTTAAAATCGACCAAACACAGAGGGATTGGTTCTTTCTTTTCGTTTTCATATTTCCAATATTCTAAGGAAGCAGCAACTTTATCAAGGCAACTCTGGCATAGATGATCCGTTAGCTTTCTTTTGTTCAATTTATAGTTTTCCGGTAACGTGATGTCTATCTCAGCCATTCCTCTGGAAACATCTTCATGAGAGGAATAGGTGATTTCGCCTGTGTTTCCAAAAAGTATATTTGAACCGGTTTTATTTGGTATTTCATTTCCGTTTTCATCATATGCTTTTAGTTGGAAATCTAAGACGTACCAGTCATTGAGGGAAATTAGTCCAACCGTATCAAATTTTCGATAATAGTCCATCATACTATAAGCAGAACTTCCACATAAATAGCATGTCGAGATATCTTTCAGGTTTGATTGCAGATCGTCAAAGGTTATTTCTATTCGTTCTTTCGGGATATCTGTTTTCAAGGAATGCGTTAGAAAAGTGTTGTGATGTTGATATATAGCATAACTGATAATCAAAGATACAGCTAGAATAGTGGTACACCAGAATAAATCTGCCCTGATATGATAATATTTTTTTCTTTTTTCATGCATAATCGAATTCCTCCGTAAAAAAATATAGTGTACTTAAAATAAGTTCATTTAAAACATTTTACCACTATTTGTACTTAAAATGAACTTGAAATATGAACTTAATATGTACTTATAGAGATGGAGAGAATAATCATGGATAAAGAGAAACATTTAGGATTACGAATTGATTCTGAAACGCATAAAAAACTGAAAAGTCTGGCAGAATTTGAGGGGCGTTCGATCAACGGAGAAGTGTTATATTTAATACGTCAGGCAATCATGGAATTTGAAAACAATCATGGAGAATTACATGGAAATCACATTGATTAAATACATCAGCAATTATCTTTCTAATGAGGTTGTAGAAGTGGAAGAACTTATGGAAATCAAACAGTTGATACAGCGTCAAAAAATAGAACGAATGATGAAAGTACATAAGGAAATGCGAGGGTTAGTGAAACTACTGTTTACGATTTGATTAAGCGTGAAGGTGTGAAAACAGTTAC
>OGWT01000642.1_pt1 | contig 28395 bp, 13 predicted proteins | sample 1576101 | NCBI WGS metagenome assembly OGWT01 (sample SAMEA3541481, study PRJEB24748) | human gut metagenome | biome: human gut; feature: human-associated habitat; material: faeces | place: China | collected 2012 | reverse complement strand
TCTGCCGTAAGGTAATTGAAGATTGCAAATCTGCTAAAAATCCAAAAGCATACCGCAGCAAACATCAGGCAGTATACAAACTCCACGATTCACTAAAAAAAGAGCTTCAGGATCTCGGTGTTACCAAAATCCCAAGCTCTAATAAAATCCAAAAGAGGATAGAAAATCTTGAATCTGAACAGGCTGCTACTGTCCGGAAAAAAAAGGAGTTGCAGAAAAAGCAAAAGACACTGGATATCATTAGACAGAATTTTACAGCACTGCTCTATGCTCCTGAGATCAGTTCAGACTTACTTCCAGCAAAACGGGAACCTATTTCTGTCACAAGAGATAAATAAGATTGCACTGACAACTCAATTATTCTTTTCCAAATCCTCCCAAGGTTTCAGATCTATTTCCTCCCAGATGACGCCATACGGTGCACCTCCGGAGGTATTTGTTTTTTGGTTATGCCAGTTATATAACGAAACGGGAAGACCGGGATTTCCCGATCTTCTCATATTATTTATGGACTTTTCTTTTGCAAATACTAAATATGACTAAGGATATTCCCATTAAAGAAAGCCACATAATTACATTCGTATCGTCTCCCGTTTTTACATTTGGAGTGCGACTGCTTTTATCACCCGATGGTTCTTCTGAAACTGGTGGCGTATTCGTGGTAATTGGTGGTATCGATTCATTTTTAAATTTGGGTTCTGCCGTTACATTCCAGATGATCTGACCGTCATAATTACCCGGAACTGTTATGATAAAAGGTTCACTTCGATATACTTGATTGCCAATTTGTGTTGTGTGTATCTGGACAAAAAGATACACCCCTTTTTCCAGATCTCTGTACATAACTTCTCCGTCTGAGTTGGTCTTTCCGGACATTCCTTTGATGTTGTTATCCTGTACATATTTTTCCAGTTTTTTTGCAGCTTCTGCCTGGGCGGAAGAATCCTCAAAGTCAAATACGACTCCGGACTTTGCAAACTCAGTCTCTAAAACCCATGAATTCTTTTTATATATGCCAACCTGATACATCGTAAATTCAGTATTGCTTAGATTATATACTGCTGCTTCATCTTCAACAGTAGCTTTTAATAATATGCTTCCCTGATTATTAGCAGACACAGGTAACGGAATGAGGAGTAAAAGCATACACATCACACTGGCCATACACATATATATTCGCTTACGTTTACTTATTCTGCTCATGTTTTTTCTCCTTCCTGCGTTTATGTAACTTAATGCTCACCCATATGATGATGAAAGCAATAATTCCACCAATCAATAGAATCAAATTGAATGGAATTGTACGCTGAAGACCAACTTCCTCATCTATCTTCTGTGCCTCTTCATACGGAATTCTAGTGCCACGTACAAGCAGTCTGTGCGTGTTAACTGCATAAGGAGTGCATGTGACCAGTGTTACATAATCCTTGCCCTTTTCAATCTGTAAAGAATCTGTATCGGATGGCAATACTGTCAGAATCTGATCCACCTGATAGGCAAAGGTATGATGAAGAACTTTAATATAAAATACATCTCCAACCTCCATCTTGTTCAGGTCGGTGAATATCTTGGCATTTGCAAGTCCACGGTGTCCGGATAATACCGCATGACAGCTCTCACCGCCTACCGGAAGCGAGGTGTTTTTCAGATGTCCTACACCTGACTGCAGTACTTTTTCGGATGTTCCATGATAAACCGGAAGGACAACATCAAGTTTTGGAATATCAATATATCCCATCATTCCGGTATCATCAATTTTCAAAAGATTGTTATACACATCATTTTCTGTCTGATTTTCATTGCTTTCTGAAAATGGATCTGCTATGGAACCAATTCCGATCAGGCTTTCGTTATATTCCTGTGCCTGCTCGATCATGGCATTTTCCTGTTCTTCCGACAGATGAGAAACTTCCTGTTCATAATCTGTAGCAATCGTTGTGCTGTTCATCTGATTGATGTAATTGCTCACTACCGGATACAGGATTAAAGAAAATGCCGCCAGATATCCGATTCCTCTTAGTATTTTCACTACTTTCTTCATAATACCTTTCACCTTTTCGTCTGTTTCTTCTGAAATACCCAGTCCACACTGGACATTTCAGAAAAAGCAGACATCCTCCCGGTACAATACCGGGAAGATGAACTGTCTTTTTATCCATTCTTAAACTTCAGAATGTCTTAGTTGTTTGCTTTCTTTTTGCCAAAAGCTTTGCTTGCTGTTAATGCACCGAAAAGAACGATACCAGCCAGTGTTACCATGAGGGCACCCTTGCTACCAGTAGATGGAAGCTGTGCACCTGTTTTGTTTTCTACAGCTACTTCTGGGGAATCAGTTTTATTTGTGATTGCAGCACCATTTGTAGTCTTTCCATTGTATGTGTAATCAACTGAATAGCTTGTCAGTTTGCCAGTTGTTTCATCATATACCGGTTTGATCTCAACTTTGATGTCACTGAGAAGTTTATTGTATCCTTCTGGAGCTTTTGTCTCTCTTAAGTAGTAAGTTCCAGCATCAAGACCTTTTACAAGAACTTTACCGTTGGTACCAGATACAATTACATCGGATTTGAAACCTTCTGTTGCAATCTCCTCAGGTGTTGCCACACGGTATTTACCCTCTTCTACTTTTTTAATGTTTACCTTGGCTCCAGCTACTTCACCATTTGCCTTATAAAGCTCAAATTCTGCATTTGCAAGTGCAGTCTTAGTCTCATTTTTTAAATAATATTTGAAGATTGTGAAATCAAAAGTATGTACATCTACGATGCTTGGTTCAGATGTACCTGTTCCACCTGTTGTCGGGTCATTACTGTACTCAACGACCGCCTTGTTGGTATTTGGATTCATACCGATTACAGCATCTTTGTTTAAGGTTGCAGTGTAAACAACTGTGATTGTCTCGCCTGTACGATTCTTATAGGAAGTATAGAAATCATTTAAGGTAACTGTTAAAGTACGTTTAGCCTGGTCATATGCAAGTGCGTATGTATTAGTTCCTGATTTCTTAGCAGTAAGTGTTGTATTTCCAACTTTTACAGATAGTACTTCTTTTAAGTCCAGTCCTTTGGACAAAGTATCGCTAAATTTAAAAGTATAAGAATTATATCCTGTCATATCCGGCACTTTAGAAGTCAGCTGATAAGTGACAGTATCGCCAATTCCAAAATCTCCAGCTTTCTTTTCATCTGATTCGCTGTGTGGTGCGATGGTATCTTCAGGATTATTCTCATCGTCCAATTCCATCTGATGGCTGCCATCCCATGAAGCATCTACAATAGCACCAACTGTAATTCCGCTTCCACTCTGTGCCGGAATGATTTTCTTGTCTACTGTCGGGTAATTGCTCTTCATATTAACTGTAGCATCATCACCTGTAACGCTGACTAAAGAAGCTACGGATTTTACTGTTTCATTTCCAGGTGCTGTAGATGTATCTGTGGCACCTAATGGATAAACTACATAGTATCCATATGCCAGACCACTAATTACTGTAGTGTCAGCACCTGTAGTTGCAGTTGTATGAGTAGCCTCTACAGTTGTAGTATTTCCAAGAATCCATCCCATGATATCTTTTGCAAACGCTGCACCATTACTTCCATCTGTTCCGACCTGATCTTTAACATATGCATATGCTTTTTCACTTAATGCTTCACCTGTTAATGTAGAAGCATCAGAAATTTTACTCTGGAAGAATCCTTCATATGCACTGTTCAGTGTATATGCTACATTATCGCCGTTTTTTGTTGCTGTAAAAATCTGATACAGATCCAGAGTCTTTCCTGCCACTGTATTGTTGACTGTCAGGGTTCCTTTTGGAGCATCTGCTGCAAATGCAGTCATGCTCATGGACAGTATCATGGTCATTGCCATCAGAACTGCCATAAATCTTGATACTAATTTCTTCATGTTCCTCTTCTCACTTTCTTTTGATTTTTTATTGGTTTGCTTGGGATTCTTTCAGCCTTTACGGTGGAAGTTCCCCACGCAGCCATATCTCTCTCATGACCCTGCTCCCCCTTTCCTACATCGTCTGTTTCCGTTTCCTTCTGCGTCCGGTATAAAGCAGGAACGCTAACAACAGGCCACCTGCTATGATAAACATCATAATGCCCTCGCCGCCGGTATCCGGAAGCAGTGCAAAATGCCGGTTGATAATCGTGAAGGTAAATCCATCTTTAGAGGTTTCGATTGTAGTTGTATATCCTTCTATTTCCTTTTCGGTAATAAAATATTTATAATAATGCGGAATTTCGTTAGCATCTTTTATATAGGCCGGGAGCCGCTTATCCGGTTTTTCTGACTTAATAATCTCCTGCCATGTAGATTTTGAGATATCGCCATCTATCACATGGTCTTTATATCCCGGCACAACTTCTGTATGTTTTGTTCCATCTGCATCCGTCCAGCTTCTGGAAATCGTGACCGTAATGGACTTAGGTCTGCTACCATCCATATTTCGGAAATCTTTCCATACCTTATTAATGGTCAGATTTACATATTCATCACATGGATCCTGTGCATCTGATGGTTCCGGTGACGTGCTATCCCCTGTATTTACTGTTGTTTTGGCATCTGACATCAAAACGGCTTTGGCATCTGATACATAAGCATTCAGATCTGCTGTTTCAGAGGAGCCCTTTGCTGCCATGACTGCATCCTTCAAGGTATCATATTCATCTACCTGTACCACATGTTTTATGGAAAAGATACTCCATCCATTTTCCTGACTGAACGTATCTGTCAGGAGTTTGGAATTCTTTTTGATCTCATCAAAAGTAATCACCGGTTTTCGGTAAATACGGTAATTGTTATTCTCACCTTCTACACCTGCTTTTGTATTAAAGTCATATGCAGAGTTCAGATCACTTTTTCCGCTGAATGGTCCCACCAGCTTAGATGTTCCACGGACCACGTCGCAGTAATACATGTTATTATTCCGAAGAAGACCTTCATCGTTATAACCTACGAATCCTCCGCCTCGTCCATCCTCTGCCGTACCATCTGCATCATTTCCGGCACCGCCGGCATAGACATCGTATCCCGTACTGATTCCATATACATTGCTGTCTGTAATTTTTGTCCTGTTTGCCTTAATCAGGTTGACACTGATGTTGGACTTTACATCATTATCTTTCGTTATGATTCCGTTTTTGTCACATGGAAGCTTAATAGAGGAATCTCCGATCTTAATGATTGCAAAATCTGTCTGCTGATTGTTATCATCAGACTTTTTAGACAGCCCAACGGAAATATCCAGTCCAAGCAGATTCACATGGATGAGATTTCCATCGTACAGTGCATCAACCTTCACAATTCCAAGATTAATATGCAAAAGATTGGAATCCTGAATCTTATCCAGATACAACGCCTTTACAAGGTTATTCAGGACTACGAGCAAAGCGTCGACTACTGTGGAATCCAGTTTTACATCTGCAAGATAGGCAAAGCTTGTTCTTCCGGCGAAGCCTCCTGCTGTTCCGCCTGATGCTACCTGTTTCAGGCTATTTTCCTGATTTTTAGCATCTCCGGCATTGCAACCTGACATTCTGGCAAGATTTGCATAGCCGATAAATCCTCCGGCGATCTGCTCCTTTCCGTCTTTACTCTGCTCCTTTCCGTCTTTACTCTGAACCGTATAACCACCAGGTATGCCTGTCACACTGCTGTCATCAATGTGGGAACCGAAAATATCCAGAACGCCGAGGGCACCGCCTAAAAGCTGTCCGGTATTATTTCCCAGCACATCCAGCTTCTCCATTTTTACAACTCCGCTTTTTCCGGAGTATCCTACAAAGCCACCTACGCTGTTCAGACCTGTTACATAATTTAATCCTGTTACGCTGCTGTTTTTGACAGATCCATTTAACAGGGAACCACCAAATCCTCCAGCCGTTCCGCTATATGTTACTTCATTATTCTGACCTGATTTTGTCGCTGTGTTTGCACTGACACCAAGCCCTGCATCCGGGCTGCCGGTGACATTTCCGTAATATACATAGCTTCGGAACGCATCCAACACATCGGTTTTTCCAAGCTTTAAAAGATACTGTAAGACAGAGGTCTCACCATTGGCACTAATATTTGCAGCACCGGAAACATCCGCAATACCGAAGCATCCACCTGCATATTCACCGGCTATTACAGAACGGATCTTGTCTGCATGGATTCCGCTTCCAGGCGTATCCTTCTCGCCAAGGACCGCTCCGCAGAGACTTCCTGCGAATCCTCCTGCTGCTTTTGCATACCGGGTATTGCTGCCAATTTTATAGGTCCCGTTTACGATCACGCCCCAGTCATCCCAGGCTGAAACAGATGCACAGCGAATAGTGGAAACAGTTGCGTTCAAAACCTTGATCAGCTCTGCCGGGGCATTTACCATGAGCACATTCAACAGCTGGTTTAAAAGCCCCTGCTTTGTAGCTGTATCAACAGCTGCCACACTGCCCGGATCTACTTTTCCGGCAAAACCGCCTACATAGGAAGTTCCATCTACACGCCTTAAATTTTTGATACTGCAGGAGTTGGTTCCATCTCCCCAGATCTGGCCACCGATCATCCTTCCCACATAACCTCCGGCAAATCCTGCCGGGTTTTTGTCTGCAATACCAGTTGCTTTAATCCTTGCTCCGGAACGATAGCCTTCCACATGGGACTGTTTTACAACCGGAACAAAGGTTTTTAATGCTGCCAGACTGTCGGCACCGATAATCTTAAGGCCTGCCAGTGAAACATCACCTGTGTTTGCCACAGAACCGGTAAGCATCTCACCAGCAAAACCACCACTGCTTCTATAAGCCTCTGCTAACTGAAGATCTGTTGCAGTTCCATTTGTAACGGTACCACCTTCCATCCGTCCTACATAGCCTCCGGCAGAACCGCCCTGTGTTGCTTTACTTGCAAGAATGCTTCTTCCTGCTGTGACTGCGTATCCATATGCATACTGAGAAATGATCTCATTTAACCGACCCTGATCCGTTACTTTACCAAGTGCCTGTAATTTATTACCGTAACTTCCATAAGAACCGACAGCACCAACCCATTTGTTCCAGGTATCCGTATCCAGTCCGCGAAGCGGTCCATAGACGGCTGTATTCTTTTCTGTTGGATACACCGCCTGAAGAAGCGTCAGCGGATTATCTAGTTTGATAAGACCAAATAAAACCTTCAGACTTCCTGTATCTGCAACATTCGCACACCGCATCAGTCCTGTATAGCCTCCGGCATATTCCGTTCCATATACGGATCGGATACGATAGGCTGCACATTCCCTTACGGTTCCTGTGTATTCAGAGCCTTTCCACTTATCCGTATTATTTCCCCAGATCTGACCACCGTAGTTGTAACCTGCATAGCCTCCGGCAAGCCCACGGTAAATGCCGTCATCACTCTCAGCCTGAGCCCTCACAGCACCTCCACATGGAATACTGGTTGTTTCGCTGTTTTTGATTACAGGAACAAATGCCTGTAAAACGCCAAGAAGATTATCTGCCTTGATCAGTCCTCCAAGAGCACTTAATCCCTCTACCACATCTGCCGCACTCCCCGGCTCCATGGTTCCAACATATCCACCGGCACTTTCACGCCCTATGATATGTGCAAAATTATAAGAATTACTATTCTGAATCTGAACTCCAAGAAGTTCTCCTGCATATCCACCGGCTTTTCCGGTATCACCGTCTCCATCTGTTGCAAGAACATTACATCCGCCTGTTGCTCCGTAAACATCTGAACTTTCTATGATAGATGCAACTACGGTCAACGCTGATAACAGATTTGAGGCAGAAAGCACCTTATCCAAAACGCTTGCGCCTCCGATAGCCGCCGTACTTCCCATAGCAGCTTTCCCAATATAGCCGCCTGCATAGCGGTAACCACTTACCGCATACTTACTTCCAGTTCCGTAATAACTGCTGCCATCTTCCTGCTGCAGATTCTTTGGCTCGCTGACAGGGGTATGCTGCAGTTTATTTACATCAGAATTGCTGATCTGTACACCGGTTCCGCAGCCAATAAAGCCTCCGGCACTTCCGGTATCCTGATCGTTAGTGCTGTCTTTTTCAAGAGTACCTGTAACGGTAACGGTAAACCCTTTTTCTACAGAATTAACACTGGCATTACTGATCACCGGAACAAAAGCATTAACCAGGGAAAGTAATCCTGTCAGATCAACTACTTTTGTAAGAATTGATGATTTAGCTCCAATCTCTGCAACTGTTCCAGCTTTTACAAGACCTCCGAATCCTCCGGCATAACGAAGTCCTTCTACTTTCAGAAGATTTTCCACTGCCATGCCTTTTCCGGAATCAACAGCATTTGCTGAATTATCTACATGACCGCTCTGCATCTCTCCAACGAATCCACCTGCATAGCCTTCTGCGTTATCAGATCCTCTGTCAGCTATGACAGTCAGTCCTTCGTTTTCTTTTTTAATACCGCTTACCTTGCAGTTTGTAATCTTACTGGATGCAGCCTGCAAGACACTTGCCAACTCTTTCAGACTCAGAATCTTACCAAGAACACTGTTCAAAAGATCTCCTGTGGCATCTCCTGCCTCCGCTGCACTTCCGGAACGCATGATTCCGATATAGCCACCGGCATGATACGGTGCTGTGACTTTTTTTACATTGGTCACATCAGAGTTCTTAACCATGACTGCTTTTCCATTACCGATATAACCACCGGCATCTCCAAGAGCCACATCATCATTTTTTCCGGATGCTGTTACAACTAAGTTGTTTCCCTCAATAGAAGAATCGGAAATTCTCGGATAAGCCACATCCATAACACTGAGAAGCTGCGTTACATTTAAGAGTCCCAGTAACTTAATAGAACCTGTCTGTGCCACATCACCAGGCATCAGCCTTCCTGCAAAACCACCGGCATAGCTGGTTCCCTTTATATAGGAAAGTCCGGTAATCTTTGTTGTTGCAATCGCACCAGTCTCACCTTCGGCTGTTTCATCTTCACTATTCGTATCTGCTGAAATGAAATCTGTTTCTTCACTATTCTTTTCACCTGTAGATTCATTCGAAGATGAATTTGTATCAGTGTCTGCCTTGAATCCGGAATTGTTGTTTCCATAGTTGATATCTACTGCCTGTCCGTCACCCACAAAACCGCCCGCCATATCAGCGGATACCTGAGGATCATTTCCATTTGAAACATAGGCAATGGAAGTATTATTGAACTCCGGTCTCAGGGCACTGACAACTCCAAGCAGATTTTCTAATTCAATTCCTGTCAGTTTTGATGTAGTGGAATCTCCTGCACTTAATGCATCTCCTGCTTTGGCAAAACCTGCAAAGCCTCCGGCTTTTCCGAATGTTGCAGCTGCAGTAACCGTTTTCAGGTTGCTGATCTTTGTGTCCCTTGCTCGTCCACTAATACATTCTCCAATAAAGCCACCGCTGTAACCTTTCTCATTGCCAGTAGACACACTATATCCTGACGAAACGCCTGAAACAGTGCTGTCAACTGTAAACGTCTCAATCATCTGCCCTACAGAAAGAAGGCTGTCAATTTTCAAAAGCGGTAATCCAAGAAGTTTAATACCTCCAACATTGGCAAGGGTACCACTTCCGAAATATCCGGCAAAGCCTCCTGCACACTTTCCAGCCGTTACAGAATTCAGATTTGTGACGGATGTTTTCCTTACTTCTCCACCTGTTCCATAACCGATAGCACCCCCAGCACGACCATTATCCTGATCTGACGCAGTAACTGTAAGTCCCAAAGAGCCTCCGTTTACGGAACAATCTTTACATTCAAAACGCATGTAGTCTGCTGCTGTAACTGTTCCACCAAGGACATCACCGACACTGGTCATTTTCGCATAGCCTAAGATTCCTCCTGCATTCTCTGTTGCTGAAACATTCATAGAGAAAGCTGCATTGATCTGATTCACACGGTCTGCAAATTCATAGGTAACGCCAGTCTTATTAAGCATTCGCTGGATGGCTTTAGTAGTTGATTTTGAATCGTCTGTAAGTTCTAAAGTATTGGAAATCTGGACAGCACCTGCATATCCCACAAGTCCACCGGCATTTTTACCGTTTGCTGTTACAGAAATATTATCTCCTGCGATGGTGCATCCGCTTATAACAGAAGGTCGAAGTCCCACAAGATTCAGAAGATCCATGTTGGTAAATTTACCATTTAACAACCCTGTAAGAAGATCCTTTACAATTACCAGAAGTCCCTGGCTTTCATCAATATCCGCTACATCACCAAGAGTTGCTATACCGGCAAATCCTCCGGTATAATCTTTTCCAGATACAGCACCAAGAGAGGAAATACTGCAGTCCACCGCATAACTATTTCGCATTTCTCCTATAAATCCGCCTGCATAACCACTTTCTTTAGATGGTTTAGATTGGGGTCCCTGTGCAGATACGTTTACCGCTCCGTCGATTCTACAGTTCAGCATAACTGTATTGACTGGGAAATTTCCCATTAATTCAATACCAAGGCTGCTTAATGCACCTGCTACGACTGCATTCGCAGAACGTCCCACAAATCCACCGGAACAGTCATTTCCAGACACTGTTGTACTCCCGCCTACGGAACAGTTTTTCATCACTGCACCGATGGCTTCCCCGGCGAATCCACCGGTACTCTTCTGACCTGTAACAGAAGTGTCACCGCTTACAGAACAATTCTGGATACTTGGATTGACATAGCCTATCGGAATAAGATTTTTTACACTGAGTAATCCTCCATTTAAAAGGAGAGTCAGCAAATCACCGGCTCCAAGCAGAGGAATCAGATTCAGAATTTTGGTTAAAGTAGTAACTAGGCCTCCTAATCCATTTGATATGAGGTCGTACTGTGTCATACCACTAACATAACCTGCGAAACCACCGGTTCGGTCATTTGCATTGGAAACCCCATGTAAATTTTCCACATTGCAGTTTTCAATCTGGATATTTCCTTTTACAACGCCAGCAAAGCCACCTGTTGCCAGAGATTGCGGATCTGGTTTCAGTCCACTTAAATTTCCAAGCAGGAGCTTCAGCACACCTCCAATCAAACTGATATTCTGTTTAACTTTTGTTGTAGTAGTAGAAACCGTCACATCAGAAAGGGTAATATTTTTCACAGTGATTGGATTTTGGGATATTGTAAGGGATGTAGAATATGGCGTTGTCAGATTTCTGAAAAATCCAATCCCATATTCTGCCTGATTGTCCTGATTGACTGCATTAGCCTGTGAAATGTTGATATGGCTGATGGTTATACTCTGACCTTCAACCATTCCCTTTCGGCCTTCCATGTTTCCCTGATAATTGTCAATTGGATCCCAGTCATCATCTTTCCCATTAGAATTTGTCCCCTCTTTGGAAAGATCAATATCACGAAAGATAATGTAATTCGCATCCTTACTGTATTTATATCCAGATCCTGCAATATTTGTGTTAGTCTTTTTGTTCACATCATAGGTGAGGACGTAAGTCTTATTTTCATCAACTGGTATACTTTCCGGATTTGTATCATCACTGTCTGTCGCAGTTACTGTCATATCGGCTGACTCCTGAATCGTACTACTTACATACACATAACACTGTGTAGCTTTTGTACCAGCTATATCCCAAGATGGATTATCCAAATATTCTGTATCATTCAGCTTATGAGCACCGTTTTTATTAGCATACAATTCCTTTCCGGACCAATTATATGTATCATTAAACTTTACAATATCCGCATCACCCGGATAATACAGTTCCGTTTTGTATTCTGATGTATCCGCTGCCGGTTTCCAGTCTGTATATCCGCTCAGTGCTCCCCCCAGTATTCCCTCATTTTTCTTTCTTGTTTCATATACTCGCCAGATTGGTTCTGTTACTTCCACATCTGTTCCAATTGCCCGAAGCTGTGTTTCATTTCCAATCAAAATGTAATTTTTATCACCGATCTTTTTTACTACCTGACCGAAATAATTTCTTCCTTCATAATCAGATGGATATGCATTTGAGATATTCTGAGTTGTCTCCTCTGTTCCAGCCTTGTTGGCAAGAAGTTCCGGTGTTTCTGTTGTAAATATGGAAGCAAGCACATAATTATGTGTTTTGCTGTAAGTAAGATACGAACCCTCTTCCAAAGTGAAAACCTGTCCCATTCCAACCTTTTCAGCAATATAATCCTCGCTCATTACAGGTTCGCTGTCTGAAGATTCCCCTTTCATCAATTCCAGCTGGTAGCGGTTATACACATAAATCGTATCTGTCGCTGAATCATATACCATATTGTCAGTGTGCTCAGATGATGAAGTGATGCTGCCTGTAAAATCAGATGGGAAGTTCCAGACATTTTCATTATCTATTGGAATATCATTCATCAAACAATAGGAAGCGTCTGATGCATAGGTAAGTTCTGCACCATCTGCAAGAACCTTATCCCCTTCACCAACATTTCCATCTTTGTCTCCAGAAAACATCTGTGTTCCTGTACCGATTTGCAGAAGTTGCTGGTAATTGTAGATACATATTTTTCCATCTTCATAATCTGGATTTACTTCTTCCAATGTGTCCGATGTGTTTTCGTCATCCATAATTGTTTCTTCTTCATCTGTAAATCCCTGATCTTCAGAATTGTCGAATTTTTCTGTCACCTCAGAACTAATATCTGTATTTGGCTCTGATTCGCCTTCAAAAGAATCAGGAATATCACTTTCTGTGATATCAGATGTTTCAGATGTATCACTGCTGAAACCATCCTGCTCCGATATATCTGTAATTTCACTATTGGTCTGCACATCCATTCTTTCTGAATCTTCATCATTCGCAACTACGACTTGCGAAGATAATAATGTAACACACAGAACGATTGCTGTAATTCGCCTTAAAACACTCAATTTTTTATTCATAAAAATCGCCTCAAATTTTCTGTCATGGTTAACTTTTTGTTACTTTTAACCACTCTGGCCGGATAACTGCCGCCGTCAAGCACTGGATCATTTTTGTGGAAAACGCCTCACATTCGCCATTTGAAATCATCCGTATTGCTTCTTCCGGTTCATATTTTCTGCGACAATTCTGATGTAGATACCATCCGTTCTTGTGCTGCTAAGTAACATACAATTCTAATTGCGTAATCTGTCAAATTTTTCAGTTGCATCGTTATCCCTCTAATCTAAACCCTGCGAGGTCTTAGTTTATATCAAAAAAAATATCAAAAATTGATATCTTCATTGTTTTTCGCTGATAATCTTTCTTATCAAGTATCTTATCAGGTACGATATTATACACTATTAAACTCATAAATATAATGTTCAATGAAGGAAAAATTTTTCACGTTTTTTTGTTCGAAGTGTTCCATTTAAGACTAATATGCAAAAAAAACGAACCACACTAACCATGTGATTCGTTATCTTTTATAACAATTTCAATATTTTTAATATTATGAATCTCATCTTTGCCTCTCTAAAAGATTCTTAAAAATTCTACATTACTTCAAGAACCCGAATTGCTATCAATCCATTTCGAACTCCAAGCACTTCTGCTGCATTATTAAAATCTATATTCGTTATTTTTATTATTTTCTGCAAACGATACGAAGCAGTTCGATAATGAATAAACATTAATTCAGAAGTCTTTTTTAAGCTTTGGTTGACATTCAGATAACACTCCAATGTATCAACCAACTCTCCATTTTTCTGAATATCGTACTGGCGAAGTTTATTCAATGACTCTGGTATAAACGCTTGCAACTGATTTATATCTTTCATCTTTTCTATTACATGATAAAAGAATCCTATCTTTGTACTATCTATAACTGACTTACTCTCGTCTCCGATCATTCGTCTGATAACTTTAATATATTTAAGTGCAATTTTAGAAGATTTAAAAGACTCCTTCAATTCATGGTATCCTGTGACAGTTTTACCTATACCAATCAAAAAATCTTTTTCAACTCCCCTATTAACAAGAAATTCCTGTATCGTTTGTTGCAGTTTCTCCAGTTTTTTACGAAACTCCAACCCGTTTTCCTGTTCTGTTTCTCTGTGAATATATACAATCTGGTTGGTTTGCAAAAAAATATGCTTCCTCGGTAAATAACGTATAATTTCGTTTTCGACCATTTCTGTTTCTTTTATCTGGGCATTGGTAAATTTTTCCATATTCTTTTTTGCATCCATACGGAAAGTAACAACCCGATATATCTCTGCATCATTAAGCCCATGCATACCTGCAACTTCATTTTCTTCATCATTTGACAGAGAACCATTTAGCAAACGATATTCCAGATCTCTGAAATATCGTTTTTCAAGATTTTCTTCTATTACATGTCTGATCAAACTAAACTGTAATGTAATGATAATATTCTCTAACGCGATAAAATCCAATTCCCTCAATGGTTCATTCTGTTCTGAAACAACAAAATACATTTCCTGTCTTTCAAAAATATTGAGCTTCTTAATATATTCAATATAGTTAGTATTTTTTCTTTTTTGACACAAATATTGATATCTTGTTATAATTTCAGGCTTATATTCCGTAATATTTTTTTCCATTCTAAAATGCTGTGTTTCCGAATTACTTGGAAAAAAGCAAGTTCCATCTGCGTTATATAAACCGACCGGATTCCCGAGCATGGTACTGATCAAGAAAAAAATTCTCTCCATGGATTCTCTTGAATCTATCACGTTCAGTAAAATATTACTTAAATTATCATGTGTCATCTTAAAATATTTCAATTTTGCAGTTTCGATATCATATAACTGAAGTAGTATATGCTTAATAATTCCCCAAAAATGCAAATCCTCAGGAATTTCTATCACGTAAAAATGATACTCCTGTGAAAATTCCATTAAAATATCAAACAGTCTTTTCAGGTGTTCGGTTCTCTGACAGCACTTTACAATAAATCCACTTACCTGCTTTTTATCAAATTCTTTTAAATGATACAAAAAAGCATCTTCCTCTGTGGCTTCATAGGCTCTCATACTCGTCAGGAGCAGTTCACCCCCCCCAGAAATTTTTCCATATCTGCCACTTCAATGATTCGGACTCCTTTAATTTCACGATCAATTCCGGAATCATCATTTATCAGCTGCATTTCTGGGAATTTGTTTGATCTAAGCAAGTCCTTTACTGTATACCCCATTTGTATTCCCTTCCTTTTACAATTGAATTGATTCATCTTTCTTTTGCTTTATTATGCCATATCTATTTTAATATATTGTTGGAGTTATTTCTATAATTGTTTTTCATATTCGCTAGTTTGTTTTCTTAGCTATTCTGATAACTCATCGGTATCTGGTTTTATAATCTCCGAGACCTTTATGCCCTTTAGTAGATTGTCATAAGTTTGCTGCACATCCAGCAATATTTTATGTACTTTACAATGCTCTGTTGCATTTCTGGAACAAAACCCATCTTCTTCTAAACAACGGTTTAATCTCATAGTTATTTCTGTGGCGGATATAATGTCAAACAAAGAAATATCTTCTGTTTTTTTCGCAAGTGAATACCCACCTTTAATTCCTTCGCAGGCTGTAATTATATTCGCTTCTTTTAATTTTTTTGTTATCTTTGGAATATAACTTTCTGGAATCTTTAATTCATAAGCTAACTCAGATGCAGTGATTACTTCACTACGACAAGCCAGATAATATACTATTCTGATCGCATAATCCGTTGTAATTTTTAATTGCATAATTGCTCCTCTCCAAAACAGGAAAAATCCCGAATTATTATCCTTGTGCTTCATCTTTTATCGCCTCAAGTCTAATAAATTCGGGATATTGTATAACCTTTCCTCTTTATCTCATTATCAGCTTTTTCAGTTCTTCTTATTTATTCCTTTAAAGAATACCATACCAACCATGCTGATCGCAAGAACAAAAAACATCAAAACCATCAGGCCATTGTTTGCAAGTGTTCGTCCTGTTACAGGCGGTTCCATTGTTAATTTATTAATAAACGCAATGTTTGTTTTTTTGTCCATCTTGAAAGATGCATCTCTTCCATCTGTGGCGGAACCATCATTTATTTTATATGTTGTCTTATAACTCTTACCCGGATCAACTTCGGACACCTTATATGTCCATCCTGTTGGCAGACAACTAATGTCTACGAATTCGTCTTTTTTTAATGTAAAAGTCGCCTCGTTATTTGCAAAAGAAAGGGGTATTGCTTTCGCCTTAGACCCTTTTGTAATATAAATCTGTCCGTCTTTGATTTGCGATGTACCCGAATCTGCTCCTGCAGGCGGAGTTGCTGTAAGTGTAAAGGTAAATTCTTTATCTGGCTCCTGATTATATCCTTCCACTGTTTTACTGACACGCAAGACAGTGGGTTTATAATACAGTTTTAATACAACAGTCTCTGATAAAGCACTGTTCTTCACATCCTTTTCTAATGTATTTTGATCATTACCTTCATCAAATACATAACCAGGAAATGTTCCATCCGGCTCAGGGTTCGCAAACACTTTAACAATCTCGCTGTCAGAAGAAAATGAAATGGTTCCTGAAGTTGTCTTCTCAAGTTTTTCCGTTCCATCCGGTATCTTGAGATAATGCTCAACCTTTATTTCTTTTTTGGCTATTTTTTTCCACTGTGCAACAATCTGATAGCCGCTATAATTTTTAGATGCGAATACCGGCAGATCTGTATTATTTGCATATCCGCAATTCTCATCAGAAATCGTAAAGAGGTCACCGTTACTATATGTCTCTTGACTTAACTCACCAGCTTTGTTTTTCAGCTTCCATCCTATAAATTCATAGCCTTCGCAAGTGGGTTCTGCCCAGCCTTCACCCATAATAAAGGCAGTACCTATAGTTCTTATTCCCTTTCCAGTTTCCACATGTTTTCCATAAGAGTGCATAGGAGTTGTGTTATAACTTCTTGTCTCCGGGTTATCTGGAATATTCTTTACATCTGCATTTTTAGGAAGTACTCCCATACCGGCACCGGAATTATAATGTACATAAATACCACTAGATACAACCATAAAAGTGGCATCGTATAAATACCAGTCATTATTTGATGGTATTGCTCCTCCCCACGCTATATATCGGGTATATCCCCCTTTTATCGCAGCCTCTTTCGCAGCCTGCCATTGTTCATCATATATTTTAAAGGAATTATTCCCTCTTATAAGTGACGTAGCTGTCATTGCATCTATGGTACCAGCATCAGCAGCATTCTTTTTTCCATCTCCCAAAGGATTGCCACCGTGGGGCTGTCCATAGGAAACACCAGTAATCTGTCCTGCTTGACCAGCACCATACGTATAACCGGCTTTAAGCTTGGCAAAGAAAATCCGCACCTGTCTTATATGTTTCTTTCCTTTATACGTTACAGGATCCATATCCACAGTTTGATTATCTTTTACAGGAACCAGTGCCTGTTTCTCATAGTCCCACATAACTACGTCCAGACCTTCACCGTTTCGGGATCCATCTGTTAATAATCTTACTGTCACAGCCTGTCTTCCACGGTCTTCTTTGTATGGTACTAAGGTAAAATTATAATCCTCAAATTTTCCGGTTCGGACTTTCAAATCCATCTTATATTCATAAGAACAATTTTGTTCCACACCTCTAGTAGTTGTGTAGCTATCTGTCATCTTGGTGGTTAAATCTAAATTACGCGGAACTGATGAAACAGTATCGCCTTTACTTATTGGCACCTCACTCACTCCGCTCTCAGAAGAGACGGAAGTACCATTCACCACCATATTTATCACACGGTAGCCTCTCTTCGTATGAAAAGCTGGAATATCCAATTCATAGCCTGACATTGCATAAACATCATCTGGTGTAAAAGTCCACATAATTTTGTCCTGGCCTTCCAAATACTTCCAGCCCTTGGCTACGCTGTGTGGAATATTAATGTATTCTTCCCCATTAATATCTTTTGTATTAATGGTTATTCTGTAAATACTTTGTTCTTTATAGGTAATTGTAATCGTATCGTCTTTTACAAAGTTAATAGAATAGGTAGCTTTGTTTTCATTTCCATTTTCCTTCGTAATTGTAGCACCCTCTTGAGAAACAACGGATTCGATTATAAATCTTTTCGCTTTGGGATTATTTGCTTTTGCTGTGTCTGTGCCAGGAGTTACTGAAATTACAAAGTTTTCTCCCGCATTTACACGAATCTGATTCGACATATCAAGCGGCGCATCAAGACTGCCATTTTTTTTGGTGATTGTACCAGGTGTACAACTATCAGGAACTACTTCCTTTATGCTGACCAGGTAATACTCCTGGTACATCATCGTTAATTTCTGAGCTTCTTCCAGCTTAATTGCAATCACACCATCTGTACTATAGTAAATGGTGTCGTTATATTTTCCGATGTATACACAGTTTTTTCCATCTACTTTTGCACTCTTAAACTCGAAATGTCTGCCTTCTATAGATAACTCTTTATGATCCGCAATTGCTCCAAATTTAATGACAGAAGGTGCTCCTGCAATTGGGTTTCCTTTGACATCTACATACTCTACTCTATCTGTTGAGGCTTCTTCTCCATTCTCGGCAACCGCCAGTAATTCTTCTTCCAGACTCTGTACAGACATTTGTTCCGGTGCATCCAGATCTGTTATCTGGTCTGCGGAATCCTCTGTTTCAACTGGATTTTCTGTTTCCACTGGGGTCTCTGTTTCTATCGGAACCTCTGATTCCGTCGGTTCTTCTGTTTCCACTGGGGTCTCTGTTTCCGGTTCTGTCTCCTGATTTTCAATGTCACTGATAAAGTCCACCGTCTCCTGTGATTCCCTTTCCATTTCCACACCGGCACCAGATGCTTCGGTTACATTTAATGATAAACCACATATAGAAAAAATCAAAATCCAGGAACAAATGATCTTCAAGTATTTTTCCATATATTATGCCTCATCTTGTGACTCTCCCTTATTTCTTTTCTGGTTTTCATATGTTAAAACGCTTAGGCAAATCAGCGACCCAAACAACAATAAGAAATATCCCATAACAGGACTGTCATCTCCGGTCTTTACGCTATTGGTTTTTCCTGATCCATCTGAATGGGACGGTCTAGATGGCTGTGACGGATTTGAGGGCTGTGTTGTATTTGGTTTCTCTTCTCCCATATAACTGTTCTTAAAAGAGATCGTTTCTATTTTCTCCCCCTTCTCATTAGCTACAATCGTAACAACTTTTAATTGATTTGATTCATTATAGTAAGCCTCAACAGTTACATGGTATTTATTTTGATCATATTTGTAATTATCTTTTTTCTCAGTTGTCTGACAAAGGGTATAGTGATACTGTCCTGCTGTCTTCACATTCAGCGTAATCTCAGTAGCTGCATTCTTTTTCATTGTCCAGGAATACTGCATGTTGCGGCCTCCCGCGGGCATCGGGGCATCGCTTTGATCGGTTGTCATAATATAAGAGAATTCATCTGCAATACCTTCCACTTCACTGTCAAAGATCTGTCTCACCGGAATTTTCACTACAGTACAGTTATCAGATGCAAACGCTGATATCTGCATGCTCAGAAAAAGGAGCATAGTCACCAATATGATAGTTACTTTTTTTAAATCAAGGATTTTCATGTTTTTTCTTTCCCTTCTTCTTTAATTTTCTATCTATCAGCAATAGAACGATAATTAGCAAAAGTATCCAGTAGATAATCGGCACCTGAATCATCTTTTCTTTTAATTTATCAATTCCAGTTCCCAGATTCTTGGCTTTCTCTTTCTCAGGATAGACCTGATCCGTAAGCCTTCCTACTAATATATTTCTTCCATTTGTCATGTCTGAGGTACATGTTATCAGAAGAACCAAATGGTCATTTTCCGTAAGTTCAAAGTTTCTTTTATATAAAGCATTGTCTGATATTTCCTGCAGATACGCCTGTTTTGCTTCCGGTTCCTCTGAACTGACACTGAACAGCCGTTCATTATAAGCATCTGCCTGGATCAATGCATAAAATTCAATTCCATGATCTTTTCCATCAAAAAAAAGATTTCCGTATGGATGTTCGTCAAAATACTCCTTATCTGCGAATAGCCCCACATCTCCAAACATCATGTGTTTTTCCATATGGTGTCCATAAATCATATTATTAAAATCGGAAAAATCCGGTTTGTTTGCACAGTGCAAAAATATGGAACCACTTAAAGAATATTTGCCCTCGGCATCCGTATTCATATAGGTATCATCATCTTCTGCCTGAAGCAGCGGATAATTAACGTTTGTTTCGTTTATTCGAATCCAGCCAATAATATCCGGATTGATTTTCTGCAATTCTTCAAAAGATTTCGTATGTTTTTCTGTTGGAATATAGGCTTCGTAGTTCTTCGCATCAGCCGCCTGATATACCTGATTGGAATCCCATAACATATAGCATGACAGGAACATTATCATAAGAATCAGCAATAACGCTATAAAATTCACCATATGATCGACTATTTTGACTAAAAACTTTGCTGTTTTTTTCATATGAAATATTCCTGAAGTTTCCTTTCTTATTGCAAAAGGGAATGCGACGGAGTATCGCCGCACGCATTCCCTTTGCTGTTACTTTTATGATTTTATGTAATTATTTCTGTACTTTTTTGCGTTTGAAAGCAACGAATCCAAACAGTGCTACAGCACAAAGAGCAACCATCAGAACGTATGGAAGAGTGTTCATGATAATACCAGTTGTTGGTACGTTGTTGAATCTGTTGGTTACGTCAACAATGTTCTTTTTCTGACCAAGTTTACCATTGGCTATAAGTGCTTCATTGTATTTTCCTGCTGCAATAGATGTCTCTACACCATTAAGTGTAACTACAGCACTTCCTTTGTAGTTAGCTTTTGCAGCCTCAGTAACTTTAATTGTTGTTCCTACTGGAAGTTCTGTGAATTTCATATTTTCTTTATCTTTCAGTTTAAATGTATGAGTCTTGCCATCTGTAAGATCAATCACAGTACCATTTGCTTTTACGCCACCAAGAGTTTTCTGATCTGTTCCTGCCGGGAAAGTAAATTCTGCAGTGAAGTCAAATTCTTCATTAGAATTAGGTGCAGTTGCATCTTCAGAGTTTACATTCTTTACAACCTTCTTAAATACATTTAAGGAACCGTTTGTAGTATAGTCAGGATCTGGATTTGTAGGATCTGGTCTTTCACCTGTACCTGCTTCCTGCACATAAGTGTTGACAAATTTGAAACCGTTCTGGTCTGAATCTCCAATATCCACTTTACCGCTTATTCCGGTTCCTTCTTCAAATTCCTCGCCCTTGTCATCTTTTAATATGTTTACAATAATCTTATTAATCTCAAGTCCACTAGTTGTCTCTTGAACATATACATCCATTCTGTATTCTGCCTTGGACATGATTAACTCTTCATAATCTGTCTTTGTAACAGCTGGGGTAGCCTGTGCATCCTCTTTTACTGTATAGGAATATTTACCAGCCTCAGTAAAAGTTCCACAATCAACCTTAGCTTTTTTTGTGGTTGTTCCAAGATCAGTTGCATCAAAACTGATTGTTGGAATTGTAACAGTATGAGGAGTCTTTATTACATCATCTCCATCTGTAATCTGTGTAGCAGTAAAGCTGAATGTTTCTGCTTTTCCCACCTCAGTATTATAGACCTTGCTGATATAGGCTTCCTTTGCATTATTTTTTGTGTCTGGCACTGTTGTTCCTTCCGCTGCCATTGCCGGCATTGCCATTCCCATTGTCATAGCTGCTGCTGCGACAATAGCGAGCATTTTCTTAGTGAATTTTTTCATGCTCATTATAATTCCTCCCTTGTAAATTAGTTTGTTTTTTATTTGATTAACGGATCCAGTAATTAAATTCCCCTGCTCCGAATAATCGCAATGACTTTTCCTTTGACATCTTTTATATCAATGCAGCCATAGATTCGGCTGTCCGATGCCTGTGGTCTGTTATCTCCAAGTATAAATACCTGGCCATTTCCGACTGTGACCGGGAAATCCACTCCATCTTTAAACTGGGTGGTATCAAAGTAAATGTCCTGAGATATCTGTTCTGCACCATTTATCTTCAGTCCGTTTTTTGTAATGTCAACGGTGTCTCCTGCTACCGCCACAACACGTCCGGTCGTGGTTCTGCCGTCATCTTTAAACACTGCAACGTCACCGGAAATAAACCTTTTATCCAATCGGTAATATATGACCAGATCACCGTCTTTGATTGCCGGTTTCATGGAGACATCATTTATTCTTACGATTCCATAGAGAAATGTAAAAATAAGAAATACTGCTAAGACAATAAATGCAATCTTCAATAACAACTGAACAATATCCTGTGCTACAGATGTTTCCTGTACTATATTGTTGTTTTTATCTGACCGTTCAGTTTCGTTCTTCATCCTATCCTTCCATAAAAAAGGATGCCCATACCCTTCTAGGGGATTTATTTGTTCTAGCTTAACTCGGACATCCAAGGCATTAGTTTATACCCCTTATTATAGTGGTTTATTTTTTTATTCCAATGCAACAAACATGTAAAAAGACTGATGTATTTTTGCAAGTTTTGTTCCATAGCAGTGTCTATTCTATTTTCCGTCTTCTCCAGAAAAACAGAACCATAACGATACTTATGGCGAGTAATAGCCATACATGCCTGCTTGTTCTCAGACGAACCCCTGTTTCCGGTATTGATTGTGTGTTTTTGTTTGTGATCTTTAATTCAATCACATCTCCTCGTGCAGCCTCAATCCGCTGTTTCATGACAGCCGTATTTCCATTCGGTGTTGCCTGCACTGGATTTGAATACTTATCATTCTCTTCTTTTTTAGAAATCGAAACAGCGTATTTTGATGTATCAACAGTTTCTGTTATTATGATATCCGAAGATATATCTACATTTTTTAATGTAACTTTATCTCCATGTTTCAAAGAAGTTCTAATTGTCTTGCTACGCAGCTTTTGACCATCTTCCCAATAGAGAATTTCCATATCAAATGGCTTCTTGCGGTTTCCAAGTGAACCAGTGACTTCCTTTGTAATCTCAACCGTCACCCCGCCTTTTTGCGGATGATTGACGATATGTCTGTCCGAAACAGCTCTCCAGGTATTTGTCATCGGTGATTTCTCATATAGGAATAAAATATCGGATTCTACATCTACCATGTATAGATTAAAGTTATCCTGATACTGTGTTTTAGTTTTATCTGCTTTGTCTTTTTTGTTCGGAGTAACAGATTCTACCATCCAGTATCGTCCGTTCTCAAAGTCCTCCGGTAATTGAAGCATTCCATTTTCATCTGTTTCTAAGGAACGATACGTCGTACACGTTTTTCCATCCTTTTTCAGAACGATATCGTCCTTGCTCTGTGTATTGTCATAATCTACTGTATATCCTGTATCATCCGCATATTCTTTCGTAACATCATCATACGGTACTTTGTAGAACAGAAAACCTGCACCAGCAAGTCGGTTTCTTGGAAGATCATCCGTCTTTAAGAAACTTCGTTCAGCAAGATTGAAATGCAGATTCTGCACTTCCAGTTCCATCTTGGAAACATCCTTGAACTCATTCCCATCCTTCGGGAATAATGGTTGTCCATTTGAATCGAAATACTGAATCTCTGGATAAATAACTTCATAATATAGGAAACCATCCCCGTATTCCGAAGAATAATGTGTCTTTCCAATCTCAATTTCTTCCACCTTATATTCTACCGGATTTCTGTCCTGGAATAGTGGAACATTATCGACTGTGTGTTCCCATCCGTTCTCTTCATTCAACAGGAATTCCTGTCCTGTAGAAATTCCATTCTGATACAATCTGATTTTCACCTGTTTTTCCATCAGTGCATCATTTGGATTTCCCCATGTCTTTTTGATATGCAGAGTGCCTGTTTTAGCAAAATTTCGGATATTAAGGCTGGTATCTCCTCGCTGAAGCAGAACAGATTTTCCGTTTATCTTACCATCAACTGGTGCCTTGACAGCCTCCTGATTTTCGTTAGCCTCCCTATCCACCAATTTTGCATCAATGATTTTAAATGTTCCATTGGCAATCTCAACTGTGATCTGTATATCTCCTGTGTCTACATATCCCGTCGGTAAGTTTGTCTCTCGCAACAAATACGTCTCAGTTGCTGTTCTGTTCTGTTTGTTTTCATCTTGTAACGGAATATGAAGTTGTGCGATTCCGTATTTATCAGTTGTTACCGTTTCCTCCTCAACACCGTTCTTACTGACAGCAAAATTGATTTTCTCCATTCCCTGTCCGGTAGACTCATCAAATTTGTTCAGTGTGAGTATTCCCTCTTTCTGATAACGGTTCTCCAATTCAATAGTAAGAGTCTCACCACCGCGTCCAATTCCACGTCCTGTGAATTGAATTCCACTTTCTGGATATGCTTCCCATGAATTTACATTATCTCCTTGTTCATGAGAATTGCGAACATTGTACCAACCCGAAAATTTCACATTCGAATCTTTTGGCTTATAGTTGTACTCTTTTAATGTGTATTTCCAGAATGAGTCCGCCTTAACGATCCACGTACAGCTTGTATGTGTTTCATCTGTCCATGTACCTACAATTTCTATTGGAGCATCCTCCGCTTGCGGAGCTTCTGCATCCGGTTTCTGGCTATCTTCTGAAGGAAGCACAAGTTTCATATGCTCATGAAATGCAGGTGGCTGAGGTTTTCCATCTAAAAGCTTTTCATCCATATCTACCTGGATATAATAATCTTTCTTGACTTCCTCTATTGCTTCCGGCATTCCGACAAAATCTTTCTTTACTGTCAGGTAACCATTTTTTGCTACAATACGTCCGTCAATATGCCACCCATCGGACATTTCACTTTTGAAAGAATACCAATAAATGGTGAAGAATTCGGTATCTAATTTCGATGGCGGAATCTCCCTGTCTCCGATACGAATCATACGTCCGCTTTCACGAATTGTCTGGAATACCTCTTCATCGGAAGGAATTCTATCTATCTTGTAGATATAGTCTCCATTTCCAATATATCCCTCATCTGGTTTAGTTCCCTGCAAAAGTTCTTGCACTCTCTTATTTCCATCCGCATACTGTTCCCACGTAGATGGATTCTTATTTCCAAGAACTGGAACATCATGCAATATACTTGCCTTCACATTACAGTTTGCCACGGCAACCGCACTTGTATAATCGTCTACATTCGTGGTTGGTAATGCTACCGAACCATCTTCCGGCATCGCTGACTTACAGATATAAAACTGTACCTGTTTTCGATTTTGGTTACTCACCTTACGCCACGCTGCATAGAGGGTGATTGGCTGTCTTGCATTATTATTTATAAGATCAGAAATAGAATCCCCTGCACCGCATTCCTGCCACTTTCCGTCTTTGTTTCTGTAATCCCAATGATCGAATTCATACTGTTCCAACTCTTTGCTGTCATTATCTTCATGATCATAAACCAGAGGATATGGTGACTTAACGTTATGTTTTCCAGCTTCTATTTCATTCTCATAATCATCTGTATGTCTTGTCTTATTTCCAACCTGAGGGGTCAGCTTAGATTCTTTTGGAAGCTTCTTCATATAACGGGTCGTATTATAGATCACTCTGACCGTTCCGGGGTCCTGGGGTTTGTCCGCGATCACCTCATAAGATGAGTTAACCTTCGGAATTTCAAATTTTACCTTGTCATCTCCGGACGGTTTCGGAAGAACTTCATTTTCGTCCCTGTCATTAGATGTACAACTCCAGACAATCTCCTTGCCATAATACTCACCTTCTAAACTTGCTTTCTTTGGTACTTCCACAGTATATGTTTCCCCATGGCCTACATACTGTCTCTTAATTGCTTCTCTTTTGGTCAGATTCAGTGGATCCAACACTTCAATCAGATGAAAACTTCCCTCTACACTGAAATGTCTTCCTGCCAGCCCAACCTGAGAAGAAAGTCCTGTCAAACGATCAAAATAATTTTCGATTCTGTCTGGATTCAGTGGGTTTGGCTGTGAGAAATAATAGACAGATACATCTTTCCCGTTTTTCAGGACAGGAATATACCATGTACCATCATTGTCCTTATAAGGATGCTGTACAAATACTCGGCTGTCTGTCGCATAACCAAACAGGATTTTTTCTTTGCCATCTGCTTCCGGTTCCAGTTTATCCGGAGTGAAACCAAACTCACTGTAAATTTTAGAAATCGTATCATCTGGTTTAGCTCGCAAATAATAACGACTGGCTCGGCCACTGTTTGCTTTGATTATGTAATGCTGCTCAGCATTGAGGTTCTTTATCAGCTTATAATGTCCATCGATAAATACATAAAAACTGATATTTGCTTCTTTTGTTGCTGCCGGTTTTTCTGTATTATCAGGAACAATCACATATGGACGTACTGCATCATCTGGCTTAATAGTAAAGCTCATGGTATGCTCTGATTTATTTTTACTCCATGTAACTGCTGAAAGAGTACCATCTTCCTCTCTGCATTCCCAGTTTATATCCTGCGTTTGTTCTTCTACACGCGGGTTTGTACTAACTGTTCTTGTAAGTGTTGACTTTCTTGCAACAAAATCAATTGCCGGAAGATCACGCAAAGCTGTTTGGCTGTAAACCTGTCCATCGTCATCCTGTACTGTCACACTGTAAAAACCGTTATATCTATCATCGTCGTGTTCGAGTAAGGTCTTTGCACTCATGGTGGCAATATTCTGTCCGTCTGGCAGGTAATACACATCCATCGGCTCTCCGGACTTTCCTATACAGATACATTCTTTTCCGTCTTTCGTATATTTACCTGCATTATGAATTGTGTCGTAATCTCTTTTAGAGTAATAGAAACGTTCCCTGTTTCCATTTTGAATAGAACCATCGTAATGAAATCGTTTTAATTTTTCTTGTAACACATCATTAGAAATATAATAGTAAACTGTTCCTTTTTCAGTAGTTTCTTTTATAACAGGAACCTCTTTATTGTCTACGTTATATCTTTCATTATTTACAAAGGTATAAAATTTGATGTTTAAAGTATTTGGTACAAATGCGTTACAGGCAATGGTATATGGCTGTTCAATCTTATCGATTGTAAATTCCAGTTTTTCTCCATTTTCAGTCGGATAAAGCGTCTTCTTTTCATCTTCACTAATACCAAGCCAGTCCTCTTTCTGCGTAGTGCCTTTCTCGACGGATGTTGTAACTTTAGAATCCTTCTTGTAGTAACTCACAGTTCGATTTCCATCCGGATTGATCACTGTAACCGAATAGAAACTGTTCTTATTCTGCTTAATCTGGTCTGAATTATTATCCGGAATTTTTTCGCCATCAGATGCTCCTTTTGGCATATAATAAACGTCTGTTGGTACAGTTGCTTCCTGCTTGTCCAGGTTATAAGATACATATTGCTGTCCTTTATAAGTTACCACTGTCGCCTGTGCTAATGTCTTCTCACCACGGACTGTATATGGAAAATAATTTCCGGACTGTGTTTCCTCTGCATTCAAGCCGAACTCTCTATAAATCTCAGCAAGATCACTGACAGATAAATAGCATCTGCCCTGACGGTTCCATTTATACACCTTTTTCAGAGAATCAGCCGGCAGCTTTCGAACCTCATTGTCTGCATATATATAAAACTGAATGTCAAAGGCTGTCTGATCCGCTCTCTGGATCACATAAGACTGTGTGATCTTTCCGATTGTGAACCTCGTCTGGTTCCCTGATTCCCGTATACCATCTATCACCTTATCATCTGTTCCCATACAGGTCCATTCGATCTGGTCTGTCTGGTCCGACAATTGGGGATTAAAATCAGCCACAGCTTCTTCCACTACAGTTCCTGTTAATGCATAACGAATCCGATCCTGCCCTTCTCCCTTTACCTCTACGGAATAAAATGAGTTGTCCTTTTTTACAGAATCTTTTAAATTTAATGCAAGGCCTTTTCCATTTGGAAGGTAGTAAACATCTATCGCTTCCCCTTGTTTATTCTGTCCATAATTGTAAGAAACATATGTCTTTCCGGATTCTGTGTCTGTATAAACTTTTCCGTATTCTATCCCGCTTTTTCCCCGGTATGCAGATACAAACTTTTTTATCGCATCCGGATTCTGACTCTCGCTGTTTTTCACAAATCCAAATTCTTCATATATCCGGAGCAGGTCCTCAATGGAAACACCATGATAGGTAGTTCTTCCGTCTTTCCATGTTGCAATGCCGGTAATGTCATTATGCTGAAGCTTTACCTTATTTCCATCGATAATAACATAGAAATCAATATCAAATCCTTCGGAAATCTCCTGAAGTTTCGGTGATTCCTCTTGTGCAATCTGCTCCTCGAAGGCTTTTTCTTCTTCTGAAAGCTCTCCCGGGGATGAAGTAATTTCTTCCTCCGGAATCTCTTCTAATGGCGGAGTGATTTTCTCTCCCGGAGTCTCTTCTGACGGTGAAGTGATTTCTTCTCCCGGGGTCTCTTCTGACGGCGGCGTAATTTCTTCT
>OGWT01000611.1_pt1 | contig 29011 bp, 34 predicted proteins | sample 1576101 | NCBI WGS metagenome assembly OGWT01 (sample SAMEA3541481, study PRJEB24748) | human gut metagenome | biome: human gut; feature: human-associated habitat; material: faeces | place: China | collected 2012 | reverse complement strand
CGTTAGCATCAAAGCAGGAAGAGTAGAGAATCGCATCTTCCATCCCCAGGAATGCCGCCAGTTTTTGTTCAAGCTCTTTATGGCTGTCCTGAGTGCCGCAAATAAAACGCACCGAAGCCATGCCGAAACCGTGAGAATCCATTCCCGCCTTTGCTGCCGCAATCAGATCCGGATGATTCGCCAGCCCGAGATAGTTGTTGGCACAAAAGTTAATGACGTGGCTTCCATCAGCCACAGTGATATCTGCTTGCTGCGCAGACGTAATAATGCGCTCTTCTTTAAACAACCCTTCCGCCCGTGCGGTTTCCAGATCGTTGGTTAACTGCTGATAAAATTCTCCACGCATTGCGATTCTCCAGACAGGGCAAATTCCAGCACATATTACCCAAACTTATACGTCGCGACGAGATGACGCGTTAACACTTCTGCAAAATTCAGGATAAATAACGTGTAACTTGATGTCTCTCAACACCTACAGATAGTAGAAAAACTGTACAGTTTTGGCTGGGCATAATGATGATTGATTTTACTGCATTGATATAAAAAGAAAAAATGATGCCAAAGCATCATTTTTCCTATCTCAGTTGGTATCAAAACGCTACCCACTAATGGAGGGAAACCTATTTTCTTGAAAGGAAAATTCTCAGCGCCTGCATTTTTGCCCCTAAAGTGTTACTCCTGAAGCAGCGAAACAAATCGAACCATTTTCCTCTCCCCAGATAGTTTAGGTTGAAGAGATCGGGGCGTTTGTAATAGCACATGACAAAAATGCCCTGGTCATCATCCACAATGTTATTATTTAGTGTTATTTTTTGACTTTCCAGAACTAATTTATAGAATTCTTTCCATTTATGCTGTGAACCAACAATTGCGCCCCCAATAATATATACATGATTGCCAATCATGAAATCAAAAACCTGTTGTTGAGATGTGACAGTAAGCCCTTTTTTTATAGTGAAAAGATGCATCTTACTTTCATCAAATGGGAAATCCCAAATTTTCAATCCTCGAGTTACATTTGGCTTACGGCAATAGCCAAAATCTATCCACGCAACAAGAGGCGTTTTCACTAAGCCCATGTTGATAGCTTTATTTACAAAATAGGCCTTAAGGTTACATACCAAAACATACTCTGGTGACCAGTACTCTGGGTTTTTTAATTGTCGAGGCTCAAGTCTATTTGTAAACGACTCATCTTTTTGAATTTTTTCGATACGACTTCTGATATATCTAAATTTCTTTTTTATATCGATAACGATAACCGTTGTTGGTTTTCCGTTGCGAATCGCTTCAACCCTTGGTTTCAAATCGGGAGAAGTGAAAATAATCATCTCATTTTCAAGTGCGGCCAGACGCTCAAAGTAACTAAAATAAACATCAACTGAACGAGCTAGTTTTTCACGGAACCCTTTATTAGCAGTCCAATCCCCTCTACCAATGTCAAAATATGCAGTGATAATTGTGGTGGATGATTTCATTACTAATAAGACCATTAATATAAAAAAAGAATTATATCATAAATATTAACAGAATGTATACTGTATATTATCCATTCAAATGCTTCCGTTATTTATCATACATCGGAATATTGATACTAAAGCACTATTCACATGCAAAACCAACATCCGCCATGAAGGACTAGCTAAATCCCAAACTAGTTTGTTGCAATTAGCATCTTTGCACCTCTATGTAAAGGGCTGAAGGGATTCGGATGTGATGGTATGATTACAGACATTCGTGTCTGAGATTGTCTCTGACTCCATAATTCGAAGGTTACAGTTATGATCATCGTTACCGGCGGCGCGGGCTTTATCGGCAGCAACATCGTTAAAGCCCTGAATGATAAAGGCATCACCGATATTCTGGTGGTGGACAACCTGAAAGACGGCACCAAGTTTGTGAACCTGGTGGATCTGAATATCGCAGACTATATGGATAAGGAAGACTTCCTGATCCAGATTATGGCTGGCGAAGAGTTCGGCGATGTCGAAGCGATTTTCCACGAAGGCGCGTGCTCTTCCACCACCGAGTGGGACGGCAAGTATATGATGGATAACAACTATCAATACTCCAAGGAGCTGCTGCACTACTGCCTGGAGCGTGAAATCCCGTTCCTGTACGCTTCTTCCGCAGCCACCTACGGCGGACGCACCTCCGACTTTATTGAATCCCGCGAGTACGAAAAACCGTTGAACGTCTACGGTTACTCAAAATTCCTGTTTGATGAATATGTTCGCCAAATCCTGCCGGAAGCGAACTCGCAGATTGTTGGCTTCCGCTATTTCAACGTTTATGGACCGCGTGAAGGCCATAAAGGCAGCATGGCGAGCGTCGCTTTCCATCTCAACACCCAGCTTAATAACGGTGAATCACCGAAGCTGTTCGAAGGTAGCGAGAACTTTAAACGCGACTTCGTCTATGTTGGCGATGTGGCAGATGTAAACCTGTGGTTCCTGGAAAATGGCGTTTCCGGCATCTTCAACCTCGGCACCGGTCGTGCGGAATCCTTCCAGGCTGTAGCTGATGCTACGCTGGCTTATCACAAGAAAGGCCAGATCGAATACATTCCGTTCCCGGATAAGCTGAAAGGCCGCTACCAGGCGTTCACTCAGGCAGATCTGACAAATCTGCGCGCGGCGGGTTACGACAAACCGTTCAAAACCGTTGCTGAAGGTGTAACGGAATACATGGCCTGGCTGAATCGCGACGCATAAGAGCTCTGCATGAAAATACTGGTGATCGGCCCGTCTTGGGTTGGCGACATGATGATGTCGCAAAGTCTCTATCGCACGCTCCAGGCGCGCTATCCCCAGGCGATAATCGATGTGATGGCACCGGCATGGTGCCGTCCATTATTATCGCGGATGCCGGAAGTTAACGAAGCTATCCCTATGCCTCTCGGTCACGGAGCGCTGGAAATCGGCGAACGCCGCAAACTGGGTCATAGCCTGCGTGAAAAGCGCTACGACCGCGCCTACGTCTTACCCAACTCCTTCAAATCCGCATTAGTGCCTTTCTTCGCGGGTATTCCTCATCGCACCGGCTGGCGCGGCGAGATGCGCTACGGTTTACTCAACGATGTACGCGTGCTCGATAAAGAAGCCTGGCCGCTAATGGTGGAACGCTATGTCGCGCTGGCCTATGACAAAGGCATTATGCGCACAGCACAAGATCTGCCGCAGCCATTGTTATGGCCGCAGTTGCAGGTGAGCGAAGGTGAAAAATCATATACCTGTAATCAATTTTCGCTTTCATCAGAACGTCCGATGATTGGTTTTTGCCCGGGTGCGGAGTTTGGTCCGGCAAAACGCTGGCCACACTACCACTATGCGGAGCTGGCAAAGCAGCTGATTGATGAAGGTTATCAGGTGGTTCTGTTTGGCTCGGCGAAAGATCATGAAGCAGGCAATGAGATTCTTGCCGCTTTGAATACCGAGCAGCAGGCATGGTGTCGGAACCTGGCGGGGGAAACACAGCTTGATCAAGCGGTTATCCTGATTGCAGCCTGTAAAGCCATTGTCACTAACGATTCTGGCCTGATGCACGTTGCGGCGGCGCTCAATCGTCCGCTGGTTGCCCTGTATGGTCCGAGTAGCCCGGACTTCACACCGCCGCTATCCCATAAAGCGCGCGTGATCCGCCTGATTACCGGCTATCACAAAGTGCGTAAAGGTGACGCTGCGGAGGGTTATCACCAGAGCTTGATCGACATTACTCCCCAGCGCGTACTGGAAGAACTCAACGCGCTATTGTTACAAGAGGAAGCCTGACGGATGCGGGTTTTGATCGTTAAAACATCGTCGATGGGCGATGTTCTCCATACGTTGCCCGCACTCACTGATGCCCAGCAGGCAATCCCAGAAATTAAGTTTGACTGGGTGGTGGAAGAAGGGTTCGCACAGATTCCTTCCTGGCACGCTGCCGTTGAGCGAGTTATTCCTGTGGCAATACGTCGCTGGCGTAAAGCCTGGTTCTCGGCCCCTATAAAAGCTGAACGCAAAGCGTTTCGTGAAGCGCTACAAGCAGAGAACTATGACGCAGTTATCGACGCTCAGGGGCTGGTAAAAAGCGCGGCGCTGGTGACGCGTCTGGCGCATGGCGTAAAGCATGGCATGGACTGGCAAACCGCTCGCGAACCTTTAGCCAGCCTGTTTTACAATCGTAAGCATCATATTGCAAAACAGCAGCACGCCGTAGAACGCACCCGCGAACTGTTTGCCAAAAGTTTGGGCTATAGCAAACCGCAAACCCAGGGCGATTATGCTATCGCACAGCATTTTCTGACGAACCTGCCTACAGATGCTGGCGAATATGCCGTATTTCTTCATGCGACGACCCGTGATGATAAACACTGGCCGGAAGAACACTGGCGAGAATTGATTGGTTTACTGGCTGATTCAGGAATACGGATTAAACTTCCGTGGGGCGCGCCGCATGAGGAAGAACGGGCGAAACGACTGGCGGAAGGATTTGCTTATGTTGAAGTATTGCCGAAGATGAGTCTGGAAGGCGTTGCCCGCGTGCTGGCCGGGGCTAAATTTGTAGTGTCGGTGGATACGGGGTTAAGCCATTTAACGGCGGCACTGGATAGACCCAATATCACGGTTTATGGACCAACCGATCCGGGATTAATTGGTGGGTATGGGAAGAATCAAGTAGAGTGTCGTTCTACAAGTATGTCTCTTGCAGATTTGCCAGCTCAAACCGTTTTTCAAAATTTAAATCTTGAAATAATAACCAATAAATTGACATCGGAGATAAGATGACCTCAACATTATTTTTCTCTCTCGAGAAAAAAAACTGGATAGCGTACTGGAACAGAGCTCTCGTATTCTTATTCATTACCACCTATTTTTTGGGTGGGATTACAAGGTATAAACATCTTATTGTTATTCTTATGACAATAACGACAATCGTCTATCTCTGCAAACGACCAAAACACTATCTCTCACTATTTAAAACATTTCTTTTTGGTAGTGTTGCCATATTAACTATTGCTGCATTGCTGTCACTTCTTCAATCCCCTGATGCAGGTGCTAGCATGAAGGAAATTTTCAAAGCTATTATTGAGAATACTTTACTATGCACAATAGCAATACCGATCATATTGAGAGACGAGAAAAGAGAAGATGTCGAAAAAATCGTTTTCTTCTCATTTATTAGTGCGTTGGGCTTACGCTGTTTTTCTGAATTGATTACCTATTATAAGGACTATCAACAAGGGATAATGCCATTCGCAGATTATAGACACCGTAGCATTTCTGACTCGATGGTCTTTTTATTCCCTGCATTGTTAAATCTCTGGCTTATCAAATCAGCAAAATACCGCATTTCTTTTGTGGTTCTAAGCGTTATTTTTATTTTTCTGATATTAGGAACTTTATCCAGAGGGGCCTGGCTTTCCGTGTTAGTCATTGGATTAATATGGATTCTGATGTTTAAACAATGGAAGTTACTATTAGTAGGAGTAATGGTTGCCATCATTGCATTGTCGGTTATTTTCACACATAAGGAGATGACCGCAAAGCTAACGTATAAACTTCAACAAACTAATAGTTCTTATCGCTATGCAAATGGTACTCAAGGCAGCGCACTCGATCTAATATTAGAAAATCCTGTTATTGGTTATGGTTACGGTAACGTTGCATATAAAGATGTCTATAATAAACGTGTCATTGATTATCCAGAATGGACCTTTAGACAATCAATAGGGCCACATAATTTTGCGCTATTCATCTGGTTTGGCACTGGTTTATTAGGGCTGGTAAGTCTTATGATGCTATACTGTGCAATATTGAAAGAGTGTATAAAAAATGGTGTCAAGAATAAATATCGCTCACCATATAATGCATATTATATAATCTTACTATCTTTTATAGGTTATTTTGTTATCCGTGGAAACGTAGAACAAATTGAACCAAATTTATTAGGCGTTTACGCCGGCTTATTATTAGCGATGAAAAACAAGTAAAAAATAAAAAAGGCTGCATAATGCGGCCTTTTTATTTATTCAAACCAATTATGAATAACCTCTTCGAATCTTTGAGTTACGCCATCCCAACTGTAGTGATTAAACACAAAGTCCTGACCTTGCTTTGCAACTGCTGTTAATTCAGGATTCGCTAACGTTTTTAAAATATCGCTGCTTATGGAGTCTGCAGTCATAGGTTCTTTTAAATGGAATCCCGTAGTATTTTCTTTGACAAATTCCGTCATCCCCCCACGCGTACTCACTAAAACAGGCTTACCAGCACCCATAGCTTCAATTGCCACCATGCAAAATGGTTCCTGGAACTGGGAAGGAATGACGACTAAATCTGCCAGTGGGTAATAACAATGCATCTTTTCAGGCGGTATGCTTCCTAACATAATGCAACGATCCTTCAAACGTTTTGCAATTTCCCTGACATTGCGTTGATATGCACCTTTGTCACTTTTACTCATTTCTGTATAATCACCAATCACAACTAATTTTAAATTTTTGTGAGCAGCGGCCAATTTTTCGAATGATTGCATCAACAGCAATATGCCTTTGTCAGGGACGATACGCCCAGCATAAAAAATAATTTTCTCTTCAGGGGAGATATTAAGTTCGCTTCTAGTGATCGGCTGAAAATTAGATTGATAGGTTTCTAAATCAATTCCATTTGGTACAATCTCAATATCTGCATTTGCTAAATAAGATTGGTAATACTTTTTCAAGTATAAACTAGGCACTATCATTTTAACATTTTGCTCAAGCAATTTTGGTTCAAATGCATTATGCATATGTATAACCACTCTTGCCTGAGGAGCTCGCTTACGAATTTGAGTGTATAGCTTCATGCTATTATGAACTACAATAACACTTTCTTTCGTTATAGGAAAATCATGTGCAATATTCAATATTCTCTGTGAATATGGAAGAGGATCAAGTCTTGTCCATTTTTGAAATAACCGCTTATATATGCGACTGAATCCAACCCTATGAATACTACAATTATCATTAACAAAGGTGTAATTTGAGTATCCTGGATTTTTGATACAAACAATACGATTTGGAAAATTGGTACGCTGAGCAACCTGATACATCCACGTTTCAACAGCAGCCGCTCCGCGAGGAGGAATTGAAAAAATAGGAGTAACCGTAAATATTATTTTATCAACCATCTCGTATATTAACCTTTCATAACATTATATTTAATTGCTGTAAAAACACCATCGAGAAATTTTTTCTGGTAAAGCAAGTGTTTATATTTTTCTTTGTGCTCATGTTTTTTAACAGCTTTTTTATAAGGTATATTTCTCCATGGTGATATATTATAAATATTACGAAAATAATCTGCAGAGGCGTAGTTCGCCCAATCATGCCATGGCTTAGTTATACCAGTATAATGTATGAAGACAGTGTCATCATTAATAAACCGGGTGTAATATTCACTATTTTTTTCTTCAAATTCTGACTTTATAGTATAAATACAATTATATTTTCTCGGTAATATTTTAGCATGATGTAGAAACATTAAGTTTAAAATATCTTGATCCGGGTACTTTAATTTTTTTATAATTGACTCATCTGATAATAGATCAAAGAATTTTTCCGTTAGTCTTTGTTTTAACCATTCCCGTAAATTAATATACATTACACCAGAGTTAAAATAGCTACCGTTAAAATCCTCATTACACAAACGCTCAGCGCTTTTACTTTGCATAGCATCTACATCAATTACCACTGCCCCATATTCATCTTTAAACTCTAATGCTATTAACTCGTTCAATGAACCCTTACAGACGATATCAGCATCAAGATATAATAATGAATCCAATCGCGCAGAAAAATAATCAAATGAAAGCAAACGATAATAAATAGATACTGGCCAGATATTTGATTGAGGTAGCGCCTTCAATGGCTCAGAATCAATATGATATAATTTAATTACTGTTTGATACTTCGTTGCTAATTGTGATAATAATTCAATATACTCTTTGTCTAAGTAATCAGCGATTATGTGAAAGGTAAATTTGTTTTGTTTATTATTTTCAAGAATTGAAGCAATTGAAATCGCAGCCCCAACCTGGTAGTTCTCATCAATACCCCATGAGACATTAAACGTTTCCCGTTCATCAAGTTTAACGGGGCGCTTGTCCAGTTCAATTATATCTTTAAATTGAGTAAGATGTTTAAAATCCAATTTAATTACCCTTCATCATAATCATTATTTGCTCTTCAATCCTAGTTTGACTTTTACATCCCTGATTACTTTTTTAATTTTCTTTTTGAATATAAGATATGTATAGCCAAAGTCTTTCAATTCATTTTTTATATTATAGTGCCGTTCAAGATCAATGCGATCTTTTGCTTTTAAAACAGCGGTTGTTTTTTTACCTGAAAGGTCAATTAGTCTTAAACCTTTTTCGGATACTATAAAATTTCCTTTATGAGGATCGCCAGACACCATTCCATGCTGATGCAACTCTTTTATCGATTCTGATAATTGATCCTTCAGATCTTCAGAAATTTCCAAATACTCATTTAACCCGACACCTTCAATATACTCAATGAGCATAATATAATAATGAGCGAAATTTAATGTTTTACGTTCAGCTAGCAAAAAATAGTCATTAATTGATTGGATGCCTTCACCACGTACCCGATCGGTTTGATAAATTAAATTTTCATAATAATCTTTTTTTATGCAAGATTTTAAGAAACGTTCGGTCATTTTATGCTTTGGCGCATAAACTTTAAGTACAAGAGGTCCACGAGCAGTGTCAATAAGAATGACTTTAGTATCATCAATAGAACGAAAAACTTTTAATGTTTTAACCCTGCAAGTTAAAAAGTCATTTAGAACTTGCTCATAAAAGGGATCATTATCTTTTATGAAAACTTTCAACCCATTTATCGTTTTATTATATATCATAATGAATTATTTTAACCTTAAATCTTTAGAAGCATTTTTCTTTATAATACTTTAAATAATTAAAAATGCCTGCCATATAATGCTTTTGTTTAAATTTATGTTTTGCACAATACCGATACTGATTGCTATTTACAGGTTTAAGTAAATCTTCTTTACTCCACGGAGAAGCTGCTTTGGCGATCAAAAAACTACGTGACACCGGATAGTCAGCCCACTCATGCCAGGGTTTTGTAGGTCCCACATAGTGTATAAACACGGTGTCATCATTGACTAGATTATCAACTTTGTCTTTTAATTCATAGTTAATACTATATCGGGTATTATATTTCTCCGAAATAAACTTCACTTTACCGTTCAATAATACATTCAGTACATCTTGATCAAGGTGGGTGATTTTACTTACCCAATCTGGGTCACGCAACATTTCAATAGCTTTTGACGAAATGTTATTTAGATTCCACTCATCAATATTTATCAGTAAAAAACCAGCATTGAAATATCCAGAAGCTAACTGTGGTGTAGTTAATACCGAGGCTCGATTTTGCCACCATTCAACATCTCTTTCAGCTACAACTGCGGCAATTTCATTAGTAGAAAATTGATAATCTAAGAGTTCTTTAATACTACCCTTGCAAGCAATATCTGCATCAAGATATAGTATTTTTTCATGTTTATGATAGAAATAATCTGCAATTATAAATCGAAAATATGTTGCGTAAGTCCAGTTTTTCGTGCTTGGTAATGACTTCAGCTTATCACAATTGATAACATAAATATTAATTCTTGAATTATATTGTTTTGCTAAATCAGAAAAATATAATTTGTCTTTATCACTGATATAATCTGTGAAAACATGAAATTCACAAGAGATTTCTCTATTGTTTAATAGAATAGATGCGATGGCTACACCACATCCAAAAAGAAAATTTCTGTCAATACCAAATGCTATATCAAGAGTATTTTTAGATCTTATATTTTGATAATGAAAATTATACTCAAAAAGGATGATGTCACTATCATTGAGTTGAGACATATTTATTCTGTATCCAAAATTTTGGCAAAAATAAGTTACGGGTTACAACGATTTTCGAATCGTTCTTTCCCTGATTTTTGTGGCTTTTGCTTCTGCTTGCGACAGCAGTCCTTGTTCCTGCTTGAGAATGTCTTTAAGCGGGGCGGCAAAATACACCTTCATAAAGCGCCAGATATCCCGCTGAGTCAGGCCAATATTCATTGAAGAAAAATAAAGCCCTATAAGATCTTTATCGCGCCAACGACGTGGAACGCGCGTGCGAAGCTGCGCCCGGTGTAGGTCAATTACCGAAATTTTTAACTCCTCTTCCTTACCGGAAAAAGGCAAGTGCAGCAGGAAATGACAGATATAACAGTCACGATGGTTAATGCCCGCAGCATGCATATCGCGCACCATCGTCGCGACACGCTTAATAAGCATACGCTTTACGCGAACATCTGGTGGGTTGGTCGCCCAGTCAGCACAGTAATCTTCCAGACTGATGGTTGGTGTCAGATCTTCGGTAATAATAAACGAGGTTCTGGTCAGCGGATTCATGCCTTTTTCGCCGAATGCCACCCCATACATAGTATCAACGCCGACATCCCGCAGTCGATGAATCGCATTCCATTCGCGGTCTGCGCCTAATACTGGCATCCGCAATGAGAGTAAATTTTTGATTATCTCTTTCAGGGTCGTGCCGCGATGCCATTTGAGAAAATAGCTTTTGCCCGCCATTTCGAAGCGCAGAGTACGGCGAGTTTCCAGTTCACGAAATACCTCACCCTGCAAGGTTTTAACTTCCTCAAAAGGATCTTTGCCGCGCCATAACGTGGCAAACGGCTCTTTAAGTTCAACCATCCAGACCACCCGTTATGATATCCGCCGCTTTCTCTGGCAGACTGTATAAATCTTGTGTATCAGCATAATGTCGCGCATTTTCCGCCCAAGCCTGGCGCAATGAAGATTGCGTTAACGCTTTGCGTAAAATCTCATTCAATGTTTCCTGGCGGAATGGCTCAGCAATAGCCTCGCCGCAATTAGCGTCGACAATATAATGCGCATAGCCACAAACGGCAGTTGTTAGTACCGGTAATCCTGCAGTAATCGCTTCCAGCAGCACAATTCCCGCCGCTTCCTGGTAGGCAGGATGCAGTAATAAATCCGCCGCCGCCATTAATTCCGAGACATCGTTGCGCCCCGAGAAGAAGTGAACATTACTGCGCACGCCGCGTTTTTCTGCCAGTGCCTCAAATTTTCGCGGTTTATCCTGCCCAACAACATATAGCAATGTGTTGTGGCGCAGCGAATCCGGTAACGAAGCAAGTGCTTCAATGGAACGATCGACACCTTTACGCGTGAAGTCTGAACCGACCTGCAACAATAAATATTGTTGTTCGGTTATTCCATTCTTCTTACGGAAGATTTCACGGCTATTGGCTGGCTGCTGGCTATATTTACGATCAGGATAAATCCCCGGTGGCAGAATATGAAAACGCTCCGCTTCAGTCTGATAATGTTTCCGGAAATCGGCGATTTGCTTATCTGTCAGCATCAGCAGCTGTGTCGGCTTGCCCTGTTCGAAGGTTGCCCGCTCAAAGGCGGCATAATGGCGATAACGTGACGTCAGGCGATAGAAAAAGCCTTTTTCCTGCGCTACTTTCTCGGCATAACAAACATCAGCGGCATAATAAACGTCCAGCCCCGGCATTTTGTTGAATCCAACGACTTTATCGACGGGATGTTCGCGTAAATGTTTTTGCACCCAGGCAAAATACTCCGCATTGCGCCCGTGATTGGTATGCGATTTAACCGGCACTTTGATCAGTTCAAATACATCAGGGCATTCGCCTTCCCACGACTGGGTATAAACCCGAACATGATGACCTCGGGCGGCGACTGTCTGAGCAATACGCATAAAATCGCGCTGCAAACCGCCAAAGGGAAAATATTTATATAAACAAAAAGCAACGATCATAACGACGTACCTGTCGTGGAGGAGGGCAGTAATTTATCGACAGCAGCAATGACATCTGCCGCCGGAATAACCGAAAGATACATCTCATTTCGGTCACGCTGATCGCGCGTTGGCATTTCCCGGTAATCTCCCGCCCAGAATTGAATCATGTTATTTGACCAGGGACGCCAGAAAATATGGTCTGTCGCACCAAACAGCGATATCAGCGGCGTATTAACTGCAGCGGCAATATGCGCCGGTGCGGAATCAACGCCAATAAACAGCTGCGCATGATCGATTAACGCACCAAGTTCCGGGAAGGTCACCTTTCCAGCCAGCGCCGTTACTGGTGGCGTCTGGCATCCCTGCGCAATTTCATTGACGCAGGCCAGATCGTCTTTATCTGGGCCGGACGTCAGAACGACTTCATAACCACGAGCATGTAAGGCATCAATCACAGCGGAAAACTTGGCGTTGTCCCAGCATTTGAAGATTTGCCGCGCCGTAGGTTGGATAACCACATAATTTTGTCCAACACCAGCGTGATCAAGTTCGCGACGCATACGTTTCCAGCTTGCAGGCGGGTAACTCATGGTTGTCTGCTTCACCAACGAATCAAGTCCCAATGGTGTCAGCACGGATAAGTTACTTTCCACCACATTTCCACCCTGCAACGGCACCAAATGGGTGAAACTTTTACGCCAAAAAGCAGACTGCCGATGATGATAATCCTGGGAAATTTTCACACGGGCATTTAATAAGCGAACCAGTATAGCAACCATCCATTGATCGGTAAGATTGACGATAAGGTCATACTTATTGGCACGTAATACCTTGATGAGATGAAAAAAGTTGGCAATTTTTTCTGAGGCTTTTGCTTTTTTATTTTTTATGCCGTAGAGCGCGTTAATCTCTGGATTTTCAGACAGGATCGGGATGGTGTCCTGATAAAGCAGCACATCGATTTTTGCGTCAGGGTAATTTTTTTTCAGCGAACTAATGACGGGAGTAGTTAATAACATATCCCCATGAAAACGCATCTTAATGAGCAAAATTCTTCGAAATGGCTTATCCACAAGTAACTCTTTTTGTTGAGATTATCCGATTAAGGTGAAGCAGAAAAAGCACGCTACCGCCCCAGGCTCAACAGCTACCTGAATACTGATACCGCACTGATATTGACGCGCTAGTGTATCACTTCTTTCGCGGCAATCCGACCCGAATGATTTTTAAGCACATTGTTGATTTTCAATAAAGAAATCAATCAAATATAATCATTAGCAACCATATTCTTTCACTGTTGCTCTGCGATTCCTTCCTGCATGTACAGCAGAAATCAATGAATCGCATAAAAATACAAAAAAAGTATAGATGTTCAGCAAGAATTGGCGGGTAAATTGCTATTTAAGTCAAAAACGGGAAAAGTAATGGTAAAGCCACAGCTAAATACATAGAATCCCCAGCACATCCATAAGTCAGCTATTTACTATGCTCGAATTGCTTTACACCGCCCTTCTCTACCTTATTCAGCCGCTGATCTGGATACGGCTCTGGGTGCGCGGACGTAAGGCTCCGGCCTATCGAAAACGCTGGGGTGAACGTTACGGTTTTTACCGCCATCCGCTAAAACCAGGCGGCATTATGCTGCACTCCGTCTCCGTCGGTGAAACTCTGGCGGCGATCCCGTTGGTGCGCGCGCTGCGTCATCGTTATCCTGATTTACCGATTACCGTAACAACCATGACGCCAACCGGTTCGGAGCGCGTACAATCGGCTTTCGGGAAGGATGTTCAGCACGTTTATCTGCCGTATGATCTGCCCGATGCACTCAACCGTTTCCTGAATAAAGTCGACCCTAAACTGGTGTTGATTATGGAAACCGAACTATGGCCTAACCTGATTGCGGCGCTACATAAACGTAAAATTCCGCTGGTGATCGCTAACGCGCGACTCTCTGCCCGCTCGGCCGCAGGTTATGCCAAACTGGGTAAATTCGTCCGTCGCTTGCTGCGTCGTATTACGCTGATTGCCGCCCAAAATGAAGAAGATGGTGCACGTTTTGTGGCGCTGGGCGCAAAAAATAACCAGGTAACCGTTACCGGTAGCCTGAAATTCGATATTTCTGTAACGCCGCAGTTGGCTGCTAAAGCCGTGACGCTGCGCCGCCAATGGGCACCACACCGCCCGGTATGGATTGCCACCAGCACTCACGAAGGCGAAGAGAGTGTGGTGATCGCCGCACATCAGGCATTGTTACAGCAATTCCCGAATTTATTGCTCATCCTGGTACCCCGTCATCCGGAACGCTTCCCGGATGCGATTAACCTTGTCCGCCAGGCTGGACTAAGCTATATCACACGCTCCTCAGGGGAAGTCCCCTCCACCAGCACGCAGGTTGTGGTTGGCGATACGATGGGCGAGTTGATGTTACTGTATGGCATTGCCGATCTCGCCTTTGTTGGCGGTTCACTGGTTGAACGTGGTGGGCATAATCCGCTGGAAGCTGCCGCACACGCTATTCCGGTATTGATGGGGCCGCATACTTTTAACTTTAAAGACATTTGCGCGCGGCTGGAGCAGGCAAGCGGGCTGATTACCGTTACCGATGCCACGTCGCTTGCAAAAGAGGTTTCCTCTTTACTCACCGACGCCGATTACCGTAGTTTCTATGGCCGTCATGCCGTTGAAGTACTGTATCAAAACCAGGGCGCGCTACAGCGTCTGCTTCAACTGCTGGAACCTTACCTGCCACCGAAAACGCATTGAGGTTGTTATGCAAAAACGGGCGATTTATCCGGGTACTTTCGATCCCATTACCAATGGTCATATCGATATCGTGACGCGCGCCACGCAAATGTTCGATCACGTTATTCTGGCGATTGCCGCCAGCCCCAGTAAAAAACCGATGTTTACCCTGGAAGAGCGTGTTGAGCTGGCACAGCAGGCAACCGCGCATCTGGGGAACGTGGAAGTGGTCGGGTTTAGTGAATTGATGGCGAACTTCGCCCGTAATCAACACGCTACGGTGCTGATTCGTGGCCTGCGTGCGGTGGCGGATTTTGAATATGAAATGCAGCTGGCGCATATGAATCGCCACTTAATGCCGGAACTGGAAAGTGTGTTTCTGATGCCGTCGAAAGAGTGGTCGTTTATCTCTTCATCGTTGGTGAAAGAGGTGGCGCGCCATCAGGGCGATGTCACCCATTTCCTGCCGGAGAATGTCCATCAGGCGCTGATGGCGAAGTTAGCGTAGCGTTTATGCCGGATGGTATGCCATCCGGCGCGCATGAATTACTTCTGGCACTGCCGACAATAAAACGTTGCCCGCTGCGCATGTTTAGTCGCCACAATCGGCGTACCGCACACCCGACAGGGCTCGCCTTTTCGCCCGTAAACCTGCAATTCCTGAGCGAAATAGCCCGGTTTACCATCACTTTGCAGAAAATCTTTTAGCGTTGTACCGCCCTGCTCAATCGAACGCAGCAACACCGCTTTAATCACCCGAGCCAGCAATTCGCACTCCGCCAGCGACAGTGATGACGCCAGCCGATCCGGATGGATCCCCGCCGCAAACAGAGATTCGCTGGCATAGATATTCCCTACGCCTACCACCAGCTTGTTATCCATCAGCCACGGTTTGATCGCCGTTTTTTTCTTCGCGCACTTCTGATGCAGGTACTCACCGTTGAAATCGTCGCTAAGCGGCTCCGGTCCAAGATGGGCCAGCACATTATGCCCTTCCAGCTCTTTGGTCCACAGCCAGGCACCAAAGCGGCGCGGATCGGTGTAGCGCAGCACTTTGCCGTTGCTCATCACCAAATCCACATGGTCATGCTTTTCAGGGGGAAGTTCTTCTGGAAGGATGCGCAGGCTGCCAGACATCCCCAAATGAATGATAATCCAGCCCTCAGGCAGCTCCAGCAGCAGATATTTAGCCCGCCGCTGCACGCTAAGCACTGGTTGATCGCTTAATCGGTAGATCTCTTCTGAAACCGGCCAGCGCAAGCGTCCGTTGCGCACCACCGCATGAAGAATGGTTGCACCAACGAGATGCGGTTCTATGCCGCGACGGCTGGTTTCAACTTCGGGTAATTCAGGCATAGCATCTCCAGGAATGAACAGATGCAGTCAATATGGGGGCAAGCAGATAACAAAAAACCCCGCCGGAGCGAGGTTTTTTGTTACATCAAAGCGAGAATTATTTGATTTTCGCTTCTTTGTAGATCACGTGCTGGCGAACAACTGGATCGAATTTTTTCAGTTCCAGTTTTTCCGGCTTAGTACGTTTGTTCTTCGTAGTGGTATAGAAGTGACCAGTACCAGCAGAAGAAACCAGCTTGATTTTCTCACGAATACCTTTAGCCATGATTTATTTCCTCTAAGTACTTAGTACTTTTCGCCACGGGCACGCAGTTCAGCCAGAACTGTATCGATGCCTTTTTTATCGATTACACGCATACCTTTAGCAGATACGCGCAGGGTGACAAAACGCTTCTCGCTCTCAACCCAGAAACGGTGAGAGTGCAGGTTCGGCAGGAAACGGCGTTTAGTCGCGTTCAGTGCGTGGGAACGGTTGTTACCGGTCACCGGACGCTTGCCAGTAACTTGGCAGACTCGGGACATGTCTATTCTCCAAAAATCAAATTAGCTCGAGCTTCGTATGGGGTATTGGCGCCTCGTCAGGCTTTACAGCCCGGTCATCGCAGTTCTATGTGAACTCTCGATTGCCAGGCCCAAATGCCAAACCCGAGATTCTCAAAGGTGGCGTAGTATACGCTGACTCAGCGATGTGCTCAAGTCCCGAACAGACAAAGATCCCGAAGGATCGCGCATAGCGGGTTAAATCCAACCGCGTTCGGCAAAAGAAACATACTCTCCACGCCCAATCACGATATGGTCGAGCACGCGTAAATCCATGAACTGACAACTCTTTATTATCCGTTCAGTAATGAGTTTATCCGCTTTACTGGGTTCAGCACAACCCGAAGGGTGATTATGTGCAAGGATCAGCGCCGAGGCGTTTATTTTTATCGCTTCGCGGATAATTTCCCGAGGATGGACTTCAACATGGTTTAGCGTGCCGGAAAAAAGACGGCTATGCGTTATAACCCGGTGTTGTGAGTCGAGAAAGATCACCATAAAGATCTCCCGCTCCTCACCCGTGAGCTGGCTTTGTAAAAATTCCCGCGTCATCTCCGGGCTGAGTAAAGGGCTTTCTTCACGCATCCGCACGTTGTAGTAACGCCGCGCCAGTTCAGCAATCCCCTTTAACTGGGCAAATTTCGCCACGCCAATTCCATGAACACCACTAAATTGTTCATATTCAGAGGTTAACAAGCCATAAAGAGAGCCGAAATTCTCCAGCATCTCTTTTGCCAGGGTTAATACATCTTTACCGCGCGTTCCGGTACGCAGAAATAGCGCCAGCAGCTCGACATCCGTTAAGGCGCTAATACCAAACTTCAGCATTTTTTCGCGCGGCATCAACAGCTGTGCATTGTTTTTCACCTTCACCTCCTTTGTGGTGCTCGCATCCTGTCATAGCCGTTCCGTTAAATCGACGGCCAGTTTTCAATCCTGGAAAGCGCCTCGCAAAGTGATTCTCAGGTGAAGGCACGACAACAAAAGTATTGTGATAAAATCGCCAACTTCTGGTGTCACCCAACAGGAAAAATCATCATGAGCCTGGCCGGTAAAAAAATCGTTCTCGGCGTTAGCGGCGGTATTGCTGCCTATAAAACCCCTGAACTGGTGCGTCGTTTGCGCGATCGCGGGGCCGACGTCCGCGTAGCCATGACCGAAGCGGCAAAAGCCTTTATCACCCCACTTAGCTTGCAGGCGGTTTCTGGTTATCCCGTTTCCGACAGTCTGCTGGACCCGGCAGCCGAAGCCGCTATGGGCCATATTGAGCTGGGTAAATGGGCTGATTTAGTGATTCTCGCCCCTGCCACGGCAGATTTGATTGCCCGTGTTGCTGCCGGAATGGCGAATGACCTGGTATCGACGATTTGTCTGGCTACACCTGCGCCTGTAGCCGTGCTCCCCGCCATGAACCAGCAGATGTACCGTGCCGCTGCCACGCAGCATAATTTAGAGGTGCTTGCTTCCCGTGGTTTGCTCATCTGGGGGCCAGACAGTGGCAGTCAGGCTTGTGGTGATATCGGTCCTGGGCGAATGCTCGATCCGTTAACCATTGTGGATATGGCGGTGGCGCATTTTTCGCCCGTCAACGACCTGAAACATCTGAACATTATGATTACCGCCGGCCCGACGCGTGAACCGCTCGATCCGGTGCGTTATATCTCTAATCACAGCTCCGGCAAGATGGGTTTTGCTATCGCCGCCGCCGCTGCCCGTCGTGGCGCGAACGTCACGCTGATATCAGGTCCGGTTTCACTACCGACGCCACCGTTTGTTAAACGTGTTGATGTGATGACCGCGCTGGAAATGGAAGCCACCGTGAATGCTTCTGTACAGCAGCAAAATATTTTTATCGGCTGCGCCGCCGTGGCGGATTATCGCGCAGCTACCGTGGCCCCAGAAAAAATCAAAAAGCAGGCCACGCAGGGTGATGAATTAACAATAAAAATGGTTAAAAACCCCGATATCGTCGCAGGCGTTGCCGCACTAAAAGACCATCGCCCCTACGTCGTTGGATTTGCCGCCGAAACAAATAATGTGGAAGAATACGCCCGGCAAAAACGTATCCGTAAAAACCTTGATATGATCTGCGCGAACGATGTTTCCCAGCCAACTCAAGGATTTAACAGCGACAACAACGCATTACACCTTTTCTGGCAGGACGGAGATAAAGTCTTACCGCTTGAGCGCAAAGAGCTCCTTGGCCAATTATTACTCGACGAGATCGTGACCCGTTATGATGAAAAAAATCGACGTTAAGATTCTGGACCCGCGCGTTGGGAAGGTATTTCCGCTCCCGACTTATGCCACCTCTGGCTCTGCCGGACTTGACCTGCGTGCCTGTCTCGACGACGCCGTAGAACTGGCTCCGGGTGACACTACTCTGGTTCCGACCGGGCTGGCGATTCATATTGCCGATCCTTCACTGGCGGCAATGATGCTGCCGCGCTCCGGATTGGGACATAAGCACGGTATCGTGCTTGGTAACCTGGTAGGATTGATCGATTCCGACTATCAGGGCCAGTTAATGATTTCCGTGTGGAACCGTGGTCAGGACAGCTTCACCATTCAACCTGGCGAACGCATCGCCCAGATGATTTTTGTTCCGGTAGTACAGGCTGAATTTAATCTGGTGGAAGATTTCGACGCCACCGACCGCGGTGAAGGCGGCTTTGGTCACTCTGGTCGTCAGTAACACATACGCATCCGAATAACGTCATAACATAGCCGCAAACATTTCGTTTGCGGTCATAGCGTGGGTGCCGCCTGGCAAGTGCTTATTTTCAGGGGTATTTTGTAACATGGCAGAAAAACAAACTGCGAAAAGGAACCGTCGCGAAGAAATACTTCAGTCTCTGGCGCTGATGCTGGAATCCAGCGATGGAAGCCAACGTATCACGACGGCAAAACTGGCCGCCTCTGTCGGCGTTTCCGAAGCGGCACTGTATCGCCACTTCCCCAGTAAGACCCGCATGTTCGATAGCCTGATTGAGTTTATCGAAGATAGCCTGATTACTCGCATCAACCTGATTCTGAAAGATGAGAAAGACACCACAGCGCGCCTGCGTCTGATTGTGTTGCTGCTTCTCGGTTTTGGTGAGCGTAATCCTGGCCTGACCCGCATCCTCACTGGTCATGCACTGATGTTTGAACAGGATCGCCTGCAAGGGCGCATCAACCAGCTGTTCGAGCGTATTGAAGCGCAGCTGCGCCAGGTATTGCGTGAAAAGAGAATGCGTGAGGGTGAAGGTTACACCACCGATGAAACCCTGCTGGCAAGCCAGATCCTGGCCTTCTGTGAAGGTATGCTGTCACGCTTTGTCCGCAGCGAGTTTAAATACCGCCCGACGGATGATTTTGACGCCCGCTGGCCGCTAATTGCCGCGCAGTTGCAGTAATATGACGCCGGATGACTTTTCATCCGGCGAGTTTCTTTAAACGCCGAACTCTTCGCGATAGGCCTTAACCGCCGCCAGATGTTCCGCCATTTCTGGCTTCTCTTCCAGGTAAGCAATCAAGTCTTTCAGGGTAATGATAGAGATCACCTTGCAGTTGTAATCACGCTCAACTTCCTGAATCGCCGAAATCTCGCCGCGCCCGCGTTCCTGACGATCAAGCGAAATCAATACGCCAGCAAGCGTCGCGCCATTGGCCTGAATAATTTCCATCGACTCGCGAATCGCCGTTCCGGCGGTGATCACATCATCCACCAGCATTACGCGTCCTTGTAACGCGCTACCGACCAGATTGCCGCCTTCACCGTGGTCTTTTGCCTCTTTGCGGTTAAAGCAGTACGGCAGGTCCAGGTCATGATGCTCCGCCAGCGCCACGGCGGTTGTGGTAGCAATCGGGATCCCTTTGTAAGCAGGGCCAAACAGCAGATCGAACTCAATGCCGGAATCCACCAATGCTTCAGCGTAAAAACGGCCTAACAGTGCCAGATCGCGCCCGGTATTAAACAGCCCGGCGTTGAAGAAATAGGGGCTTTTGCGCCCGGATTTCAGCGTAAACTCACCAAACTTTAATACCTGTTTGCTAAGCGCAAATTCAATAAACTGGCGCTGATATGGTTTCATGCCTTCGCTCCTCATCTTACTTTTCTACAGACAAAAAAAAGGCGACTCATCAGTCGCCTTAAAAATCAGTTTGCCAGCGCCGCCTTCTGCGTCGCTACAATGGATTCGATTCCCCCTCGGGCCAGCGCCAACAAGGTGAGTAACTCTTCATGGGTGAACGGCTCGCCTTCTGCCGTCCCCTGCACTTCAATGATGCGCCCGTCTTCGGTCATCACTACGTTCATGTCGGTCTCTGCGGCTGAGTCTTCAACGTATTCCAGATCGCAAACCGCTTCGCCGTTCACAATCCCGACAGAAACCGCGGCTACCATCCCTTTCATTGGATTGGTTTTCAGCTTGCCGTTTTCCACCAGCTTCTGTAGCGCATCTGCCAGCGCCACACAGGCACCCGTAATCGAAGCGGTACGCGTGCCACCATCAGCCTGAAGCACGTCGCAGTCCAGCGTAATGGTGAACTCACCCAGCGCTTTCAAATCTACTGCCGCACGAAGAGCACGGGCGATCAGACGCTGGATTTCCATTGTGCGTCCACCCTGCTTACCTTTCGCTGCTTCACGAGCGTTACGGGTGTGGGTAGAACGTGGCAGCATGCCGTATTCTGCGGTGATCCAGCCCTGGCCCTGACCTTTCAGGAAGCGAGGCACGCCTTCTTCAATAGAGGCGGTACACAATACTTTGGTATCGCCAAATTCGACCAGCACCGAGCCTTCTGCATGTTTTGTATAGTTACGAGTCAGGGTAACGGGACGCACCTGATTATTGCTACGGCCTGCTGGACGCATATTGAAATCTCCGGCTTGAAACAAATGTGGCTGCGCATTATACGGACTTCCGGCGGTTATTCCTATCCTGACAAGGCATCGATGGCTATAATCCTTCCACCTCTCCTTTTATAAACAGGAACGTCTATGATCCGCAGTATGACCGCCTACGCCCGGCGTGAAATCAAGGGTGAATGGGGGAGCGCAACCTGGGAAATGCGCTCGGTAAACCAGCGTTATCTGGAAACTTACTTTCGTCTGCCGGAGCAGTTCCGTAGCCTTGAACCTGTCGTTCGTGAGCGTATTCGTTCTCGCCTGACGCGCGGTAAAGTGGAATGTACCCTGCGCTATGAGCCAGATGTTAGCGCGCAAGGTGAGCTGATCCTCAACGAAAAACTGGCTAAACAGCTGGTAACTGCCGCGAACTGGGTAAAAATGCAGAGTGACGAAGGGGAAATCAACCCGGTTGATATTCTGCGCTGGCCGGGCGTGATGGCAGCCCAGGAGCAGGATCTTGACGCCATTGCCGCTGAAATTCTCGCGGCGTTGGATGGCACCCTGGACGACTTTATTGTCGCGCGCGAAACCGAAGGTCAGGCACTGAAAGCATTGATCGAGCAGCGTCTGGAAGGCGTCACCGCCGAAGTGGTCAAAGTCCGCTCCCATATGCCGGAAATCCTGCAATGGCAGCGTGAACGCTTGGTCGCGAAGCTGGAAGATGCTCAGGTGCAGTTGGAAAACAACCGTCTGGAGCAGGAGTTGGTTCTGCTGGCACAACGAATTGACGTTGCCGAAGAGCTGGACCGCCTCGAAGCGCATGTCAAAGAGACCTACAACATTCTGAAGAAAAAAGAAGCCGTTGGTCGTCGTCTGGACTTTATGATGCAGGAGTTCAACCGCGAGTCGAACACTCTTGCGTCGAAGTCTATCAATGCCGAAGTGACAAACTCCGCGATTGAGCTGAAAGTGTTGATTGAGCAGATGCGCGAGCAGATTCAGAATATCGAGTAAGCTATCAGCAACATTTATGACGACGCATAAATCACACCAAGCCCGCAATCCAGCGGGCTTTTTTGTTATCATCGGCTATCATAAAGACGCAACAAAGCGCATGATTGTCGTGTACATAGTGGTGTACATAATGCGGTTTATGTACATCGGTTTATGTACACACCCCTATTCAATGTTCAGGTATTCGCAATGCCAAAGATTACAGACATGCAGATCCGCGCATGGATAAAGGCTGGGGACAGATTCGACGGCAAGGCCGACGGCAACGGCCTGTATATTTGCTACCCCAAAAACTACACAGTCCCTTTCTGGCGATTCCGCTATAAGTTCGCAGGGAAACAACGGGCGATGGTAATCGGCTCATATGCCGAGCTATCACTATCAAAGGCCAGAGAGACGGCGAGAGAGCTTTCGGCGCGTGTTGCGCTGGGTTATGACGTCGCGGGAGAGAAGCAGGAACGGAAAGCCGAAGCGCTGGCGAAGATGGAAGCAGAGAAGAACGCTATGCGCGTTTCAGAGCTTGCCGCTGAATACTTTGAGCGTCAGATCCTGCCGCGCTGGAAGCACCCCGATATACTCCGCCGCCGTATCGACAAAGATATAAACCCCTGCATTGGCAGCATGAAGGTTGAGGACGTGAAGCCGCGCCATATCGACGACATGCTGAAAGGTATTGTTGACCGTGGAGCGCCTACCATAGCAACGGACGTACTACGCTGGACGCGCCGCATATTCGACTACGGTATCAAACGGCACGCGCTGGAGATAAACCCCTGTTCAGCCTTTGAGGTGGCAGACGCCGGAGGGAAAGAAGTTGCCCGTGACCGCTGGTTAACCCGCGATGAGTTAATCCAGCTATTCAAAGCCATGCGCACGGCTAAGGGATTCAGTCGCCAGAACGAAATCACGTTCAAATTACTGTTAGCGTTATGCGTCCGCAAAATGGAGTTATGCGCCGCCCGCTGGGAGGAGTTCGATTTTGATAAAGCCGTATGGCATTTACCAGAGGAACGCAGCAAAAACGGCGACGCTATAGACATTCCATTAGCACCGCCAGCCGTCGAATGGCTGAGAGAGCTTAAAACGTTCTCATGCAACAGCACGTGGGTACTGCCAGCCAGAAAGATGCAAAACAGGATGATTCCACACATTCAGGAAAGCACTCTGCCCGTTGCGCTGGCGAAGGTTCGCGCTGAAATGCCGGACGTGCCGAACTTCACTATTCACGACTTCCGGCGCACGGCCCGCACGCATTTAGCCGCGCTGGGCGTTGATCCGGTAGTCGCAGAAAGATGCCTTAACCACAAAATTAAAGGCGTTGAGGGTATCTATAACCGTCACCAGTATTTTGATGAGCGTAAAGCGGCGCTGGCGCAGTGGTGTGATTTGCTGGTGGCACTGGAGAAGGGTGAGGATTACAACGTTACGCCGCTGAGGAAAGCGAAGTAACCAGCCAGTAACCACGGTTAGCAACCAAATTAACGAACAGACCGGATCTAGCCCGACGGGGCGAAAAGCGGAAAGCCTTGCCGCCTGTTCCGGTCACTCTTTAAGGCATAGCGTGAAAGGTGGCGTGATGAAAAGGGCTAAATATGCCGATGTAAAGGAATGGTTTTCCCTGGACAGGTATGATTACGTTCTAGAACTAAGCGTAAAGCATGTAGTTAGCGAGATGTTCATGATGAGTTATCACTCTGATCATCTTGAGTTCCGAAAAGATGAGGTTTTCTCAATTATTCCATTCCCCCTTATAGGGGATATTACCCTCTGGGATGAGGATTTGCCGGAAGGAAATCTATCATTTGATGACAGGGGAATTATGCCGCTACCTTTTTCGATGATTTGCGCTTTTGTTAACTCCTGCCTGAGAGATGGGCGTATGACGATAACGGATAATGGCAGGATTGAAGCAAGACCAGACATAGAAAACTGCGATATCTACAACCAATCGATGCTATATGATACCGACGATCCAAGGTCAGAAGGTAAAACAGGGATATTTGTCGATATCGGGCTTGATTTGATGGACGATGACGAAATGATAGCCGGATTTAAAACATTGCTAAAAAGGTGGAGGGTTCAAACTGATATACCTGAAAGTGCCGTCAAAGAAAAAAAGAGGTTCGGGGCGTCAACAATTGCCAAGATCCATCATTACCGGATAATCCCATATCTTGATATATCAAGATGGGCGAGGATTAGCGGCGTAATGGTATCAAACGAGCTATACGCAAGACTACTATTCCCCAACCCAATGCCGGACGGGACAGTAAAGGGTGGCGCTCACATCCGTGACACTGTGAAACCATTTGCAGAGTCTGTGAGAGATTTACTTAGTCGAGTGGAATTAAAAAAATACTACGCAGACAACCCCCACATAGAAAACATGAACTTTGCAGATTTTCTGAAATTGATAGAATTTCAATAATATGAATCTATTCCGATTTTTAATATCTTGAATCTGTATAGATAATCACTGTTTTTTTAACCACTATACCCGTAACAACGCAGAAAGGAGTTACGGGAAGCATGAGCACAGAAACTATTCCTACCAGCGGCTATATCCGCCGCTTTCGTTTAGCGCAACACCTTGACGTACACGTCACAACAGTAGATCGCTGGGTCCGCGAGAAACGCATTCCAGCACCCGTCAAATTGGGTGAGAAGATCACCGCATTTGACGCGGTAGAGATTAATAACTGGCTGGCAGAACGTCGCGGGAAGGTGGCGTAATGGAAAAGAAAAACCGCCCCGTACAGCAGGCGGCTAACTCAGATATTCGCACGTCTGATATTACGCCACCAGCGCCCACCACACAAGTGAACCATAACGCCGACGCTGGGGGCTATCAGGGGCTTTCTCAGCCTGAAATTGCCGACATTCTCAATCTATACCCGGACGCATTTAACGCCGCATAACGGAGCCGAAAATATGACTATCGAAAAAAGCCGATTCAGTTCGGAGGCCACCCCGCAACCCAACGTTAACACGGGAGTAATTAACGGCAACGACTTCGCCGCTATTGTCCCGGTTATTGCCGGGCAGATTGGCGGGCGTGAAGCCAATATTGTGAGCGCTAAGGCGTTGCATAAAGCGCTGGGGGTAGGTAACGACTTTTCAACCTGGATAAAACTACGCATTGATGAATATGGCTTTGGCCTGAATGCTGATTACGTGGTTTTTGATTCCTCAGATTTCAGGAATCAAAGTTCAAATTTTGAACAGGGTAGCCCCGGATGGGCGACAAAGCGTGGCGGCGACCGTCGCAGTAAAGATTATGGCCTTTCTCTGGGAATGGCTAAAGAACTGGCAATGGTTGAGCGAAACGAACAAGGCCGCGCCGTTCGACGTTACTTCATTCAGTGTGAGGAAGCACTACAGCGCAGCGTGCCAGAGATTGCCGCTCAGTATCGCCGCCAGCTCAAAGCCCGCATCGGTGCCGCCAACCTGTTTAAACCGATGTGCGTAGCACTGGAAAGCGCCCGCGCAGAACAGGGTAAACAGACGCAGGCTCGCCACTACAGCAACGAGAGCAACATGATCGCCCGCATTGTTTTGGGTGGCATGACGGCGAAGCAGTGGGCGCAGGCGAATAGCATTACTGGCGAACCACGCGACAGCATGAACGCAGCACAGCTTGAACACCTCTCCTATCTGGAAAGCACCAATATCACGCTAATTGAGCTGGGGCAGGACTACGACCAGCGCAAAGCCGAATTAATACGACTGTCTCAGCGCTGGTTAGCGAAACGTGCGGGGGTGAACCATGCGTAACCAGAACCCACAGCCGGGAAGCCGTTACAAGGATTCGCACGGGGCTGTAGTGACCGTTGAGCGCGTCGAGTTTAATCGCGTGACGTTCTACCGAAGCGGTTATCAATTCCCGTGCGCCCAGCCTGTAGAACGATTCATCAAAGAGTTTTCGGAGGTGAAGCAATGACAACAGCAATGACCGCCGTCCAGAGTAAGGGCTTTCCCGTGGCTGGCAGCAAAGAGCCGGACGTGAACGGGCTACCGTTGTCGATGGTTCACCAGTGGCAGGAGTACCCGACGAAACGCACCTTTGCCGTTTCTGTATCTACCGAGCTACGCCGCCAGTATTACCTGAATGACGCAGTTTTCAGTAAGGCAATGCGTAACGCGGGTTATGTTCCGGTGCGTACCCGCAGACTGACCGGAAAGCTGGCGAGTGTCTGGCTGTATCGAGTAACAGGCAATGATAAGGGGGTATGCACAGCAGAACCCGCGCCCCGCAAGGCTTCCGCGCCCGTTGTCCAGACCATGACAAAGCCGCATCCGTGGTTTAAACGCGTGGCGCTCGATGGTAAATGGCAGCACGTCTACGCCGACCATATCCGCTTTCTGGCGAAGAAGCGTCACCGTGTAGATGGTGTACGTGTGCAGGGTTATACCGCTGGCGGGCTAAAAGTGGAGGTAATTGCATGATGAGTTTTCGGAGAAGTATCGACGTGCGCGAGGGAATCTCTCTGGCTGGCCTGTTAACAAATGTTAGCCCTCAGAACCTCACAAAACCTGACATTCATCGCCGCGTAATGATGACAAATGACGACATTTTCGCGGCGCTTTCTGGTGTGCAGATCCTAAGAAATCATAAGTTTTTTTCGAGTTTTGCGACCAGTACGCGCAAGGAAGGTTTTTCTGACATCACTACGCGAGGGGGAAATCATTCTACTGGCGGGAGTTTTCGGAGAAGCACGCGCGCGCGCGAAGGTGAGTTTTCGGAGTCCATAAAAAAGGGCTTGCCGACTATCGCCAACCCGGTTTATGGTTATAGCGCACCAGCAAAATCTGGTGTCGGGATTGGCGTCCCGGTAATTATCAGAGCGCACAACACGCGCCATGCGTGTTTTTTTGTGCCGCGCAGTTACACCTGTTCAATGGTGGACTGTATGGGGGCGGAGCAATCCGCGCCGGTTTCTCTGATTCCCGGTTACGCCAACCCTGTACAGTTCACCACCAGCGAAATTGGCGTTTCCGGTGGTGGTTCTCAAAACCATGAATCAGAGGCTGCCGCTATGCTGGCTACTACCCCTACCCAAAATACGCAATTCATCTGGTTAATCGCAGCAGTTCGCCGCGATATGCCGACAATTACCGCCAAAATTCACCATATCGCCGCAGAGACTGAGCAGGAAGCCCGCCGTTCACTGGCGCGGGATCACGTCTGTTTCTTTGCCGGTCGTATCCGTCTGGAGGTGGCAGTATGAGCCGTGAAATCACCTTAGAGCAGGCCGCAGAACGCGAGCGCCAGACTGAAATCATTGCCCGTCTGGTTGAAGACTTCCCCCACCACCTTGCCGATAGCGAAGTCTCAGCTATCGCCACTTTGTTAAAGCGCCTTTCCGGTGACGTTGCCGCATGGCTGATTGAAGAATTGGCAGAACGGGAGGGGAAGCGATGAAACAGGGACTAAGCGTTAGTGAAGTAATGTGCAGAATCCAACAGGCGCAGACCGTCCTCACCATGTGGCTTCACACCATGACCACCGACGACGGGGAAGCGCCCGATATGGTGGATGCGGTGCTGACAATCTTAGACGGGCTGGCTGATGCGCTGGCAGTGGAGAGTGACAAATGAGCCAGTTACCTGACCAGATTGAGGAAGCAAAAGCAGTAAGTAACCGCATTCGTGCCGCGCCGGGTTGCGGTGAAATCACCGAACCACACACCCCGGAGAATGTTTCACGCGCCCGCCTTTTGCGTGTACGTGCAGGCCTTTGCCATGTGCTGACGGAGATTATGCCCGGAATAACAGCGAGCGCGGAACGTGACGAGTTGTATGCGTGGTTGTTTGAGATTCACTCAATCACAGGCGCGGAAGATTGTCAGGCGAGAGCGGAGGCGGACAAATGAAACAGTTCCGAACTTTCGCTACCTGTCTTGATGGTGCGGGAGCGTCGATCCCGGTCACATGGTACGGCGAGGGAAGCACGCCAGATGTTGACGTTCAGCAAATGACCCACGAAGCACAGCGCAAAGGCTGGAGCGTCGGGGTAATTATTTGCGTACAGCAGCGAAAAATCAGCAAGGGCGTAGAGGTGGCGGAATGAGCAACGTATTGACCTTAAAGACGGATAATCCCGACCTGTTCCACGCCGAAGCCACGCCGGACGGCGTTAACATCATGACCCGCAACGATGCCGGGATGTATGAGCATGTTTGCCTTGTTCCCTATTCAGACGCGGTAACTCATCTCGATAGCGGCAGGTATGACGAAATCCCGGATGAAGGATTTGCCCTGCATTTTACAGTGGCTGACGGCGGGGCGCGTGGCTGGTTCGACTTCACTACACAGCATAACGTCACTATGTGGCGCTGGCTGATTGCTGCGACGTTCGTTTCTGAGATGAAGCGCGAAAACGGCACCACCACGGTTACTGAACCTGACGGCACATCATCGCAGGTGGCGATTTACTCCAATGGCACAGCGGGCATTGTGGTTTACCCGTTCGCGGAACGTCTGGCGATGGCGAACAACATCGAGGGCGCAATGATTGAGCGCTACGGCATTGAGCAGGGAACAGCGAACGCCATTGTTTTTTATCAGGCCATGATCGACACGGAGCGCGGCGAGTTGACCCCGTTCGGGCGTGAAACGCTTGCTGAACTTCACAACAGCTTTATAGCTGA
>OGWT01000610.1_pt1 | contig 29018 bp, 34 predicted proteins | sample 1576101 | NCBI WGS metagenome assembly OGWT01 (sample SAMEA3541481, study PRJEB24748) | human gut metagenome | biome: human gut; feature: human-associated habitat; material: faeces | place: China | collected 2012 | reverse complement strand
ATAAGTTGAAAACTTAGTTGTATCAGTCAGCAGTGTAATGGCTTTATCCATTTGCGCAGGGCAGTACTTTCTTATACGACTGCGCAAAGAGCCGATAGGCGGGATCGCCCCGGCAGACGCGACAGCCGCTCAAATCACGTTTACAGGCGATTACGAAACTAAGCTTTCAATCGTTGATTCACGTGTGGAGATCAACCCGGCGACTGGCGCAGGGGTAACCACCATCCGCCCGGGCAGCGGTTATGTTTTTGCACCCGGCGCGAAATACCCCGACAGCATTATACAGAATTCTAAGGTGTCTGTAACAGTTCCGGCTGCGGCTAATAGAACCATTAGATTTATGGGACAGATAATCGGATCGACTGCGACGCTAGACGCAACCGCAAGTAACGTTACGGTAGCGGGGCAATATAGCAACGTTAAGAACCTAACGGCTTCGGGCGCATTATCAACGAACGCGTATAACATTATACAGGCTACTAATTGCGATAACTTCGCCGTATCATCTACGGTCTTTCCGGGACTGGCAGCAGCGCAAACCGCTAACATGCCTTTCATCTTCCAGGGTTGTAACGTTCCGGACGGCTTATTCTACCATCACGCGCAGATAGCTAACACTTACAAGAACATTGATTTTGCAAAGGCTCAAGCTGATTTGGGTGGGGTAACGGCTAACGTTAACATAGTATTGGTTAGTTCGGATGTTGAAGGCATGTACCGCATCTATCACAAAGCGACAAATCTTTGGGGACCCCTGGTCGAATCGTTGGCTAGTGTAATATCCGTAAAGTTTTTAGGTGGCAATCCATCTAATGGGTATGGCACTACCATTTACAAGGATGCATACTTTAACGGGGAATTCGACTTTGCAGGTACAAACGTGTTCGGTAACAAAGTACGTAGCCATCCAATGGCGCGGGTTCTGAACGTTCAGCCGCGCGCGGTTCAAGGAAGTCTTAACACCGTGACTGTTGGTGAAACGATTACCGGAGTTAATGCCATTGCGTCACGCGTACGGTCTAATACGTTTTTCCGGCTGAATCGCGCTGAAGGTTTGAAAGTTAGCGGAATACCCAACGGGATTCAATGTGTTGCGGTCACCACAGACATTAATAACAAGATTATAACATTATCCCCTGGGTGGACTTCCGGAGAACTCACAGTAGCAAATAATAACGATCGATGTTACTTGCTGTTTAGAAAACCCAATGATAGCCCGATCACACCCGCAGACCTTGCAGGCGTAACCGTAACGGTGTACAACGGCTGTAAGATCGTGAACACAGGGGTAACGGTGATTAACATGAAGGGCAATATCAGAGTGGAGGATAACGCTACACTCATCAACGCTAGCATTACCGGAACAGGCTATTTCGGCGGAAACGCAGTAGCGTCCGGTCTGGTTACGTCCGGTTGTGCGTTTATGAAGGACAACGCTACTTTCGTAAAAAACGCGGGGGCGGGCGTAATTAGGAACCTGAAAATGACAGATAATGGACGAGTTACAGTAGGAGACATCACGGGGCTGGGGGTTTTACATGTTACGGAAAACGCTGTTTTGACTCCTTCTCTAATCAATCTAACGGAGTGCGATTTGTTCATGAGCGGAAACGCATCTGTAACCGCCGGTGTATCTATCGGGGGGGTACTTACTATGAAGGATAATGCTAAAGTGGACACGGGGACACTAACCGCATACGGGGATATAACCCTTTGCGGATCGTACAACCAAACCACAAGTAAATCGTGGACGGGTAAACGCGTTATCTATTCAGAGACAGAACCCGAGTACGACAACAATGTAAAAACTCAATATGACTTTTAAAGGGATACTAGATCAGGTTGGAACATGGGGAGCGCAACACGCGCTTCCCGTATTCTTCGGAGATGAAGCCACACGTAATCGACTGGCAAACGATATAACGGGTGATTTTATCTTTGTTGATGTGCCCGGAGGAAGGCAGGACTATAACGACTACGCCGCCGAGGAGTTCTCGATCACCGTGCTTATACAGGTACTGGGGACTTCGCACTACGAAACCGACAGCTCGTCCGAGATCGATGTACTGGATCGGACGTTCTCCGTTATTACAGACATAGCGAAGAAAGCGGTTTGCCTATATGAGTCCGAAGGCGCGGCGGTGGTTAAGCGCCAAAACATTTACGACAGTCCCAAATCGGGCTGGGAGATAACTCTTAATCTATCTGAATAATGGCACGTAACGCGATGTTGGAAATAGAGGTCCTGTTAACCAAGCTACGAGACGATATAGAAGCGTCCTACAAGGCTAAAGGGCTGATGGCGTCCGGTAACTTCGCCAAGGAGCTAAAGTTGGTTGTAGGCGGCAATAACGCCCGTATCACAGCGCCGAGGTATGTCGGGGCTATGGAAGGCGGACGCATTGCGGGAAAACGCCCGCCATTGTGGATCATACGTAAATGGATCGAGGACAAGAACAAGCAAGGCGCGAACATACCGTTAACCGCGGCCTATCCGATCGCGAAAGCTATCGGAGAGTTCGGGATCAAAGTACCGAACAGTCACAACCCCGGCGGCGTGGTGTCGGATGTTCTCAACCCGGCAAGGGTCTTGAAGTTACAAAACGAGATAGTAACTATAATTAGATATGCTATTATTGACACTTTAAATATTAAATAGATGAACATATATATACCGATAGCAGATGTAACACTAACCGACGGCCAAACCTATGACGGGCAATTACCCGTGTGGGCTACACGCCCGCTAATGGTGAAGGTGACAACGGGCACAAACGAGCCTGTGAATATTACTGTGAGGAACAGCGGATCGCCGGTTAAAACGGTAACTTTGCCCTATCAGCAGTACGGGATGGAAATAGACCTATCCTTTGCCGCCCCTTTGCTTAAGCGCGCCGACCGTAACAAGTCGCAGGGCACTCCGTGGTTTATGCAGCAAGAACTATTGTTCTGGGTATCCGATCCGGCAGACTATATAACTATTCCGGTATTCCATTGCGATCTCACATACTGGGACACGCTAGGAGTAGATGCTGCCCTTCCCCAACCGCCCAAGCCGCGCATACCGGGACAGACGCTAGACATATTCTTCCCCTACGTTATACACCCGTCTGACGCATTATCTGTTCAAGTTGAACCCGTGTCGGGTGCGCCTAGTTCGGCGATATTCCCTACCACCTACGTGCTGGGAAACACTATCGATATAACGTATATTAAGAAGTTGACGATTAAAAACGTGTGGGGTAACGGGCTGGATCAGGTGATTAACTATGAAGATCGCCTAATGTCTGACGCTATCTATGATACCGGACTTCAATGCGCTTTGCGCGCTAGATGGAACATGCGCAACGGGCAGTGGTTTTGGGCCGCATTTAAGGACTACTTCTGGTCTAATAAGTTCACACCGATCCGAGGACGTGGGTGCGTAACGGAGCAGGCCGAGATCACCATAAACCTAGAGTACGGTGAAGAGTATTATAACGTCTACCAGGAGTTGCTGGTATCGTCTAATGTCGTGTTCGATCTGAACATACCGGGTATAAACCAATACCAGTCTAAACGGTTCAGGGCAGAAGTTTCAGGAGACACAGGGGCGCGGTGGTCAAACAGTACCAAGACGTACAGACAGCAAGTGAGATTCAAAACAACAGAACTGCAAGACAATTACATGTTCCCGTTAGCGCCGGATCAACCGCCTACGCCGTCGATCGCGTTTAGCGCGCAGAAAAACCCGTGGACGATCAGTGCGGCGTATGCGGAAGGACTGGTTAACAGCATATACAGTAATGCGGCATGGGAGGTATGGAGCGAGCCGAGTTGGCTTACTGTGACAAATGGTACGACGTTATTAACGCCGGACATGTTCGAACAAGGTAACGTTGACCCCGTTGTAGGAAGAACATACGAGGAATCAAAACGATATAATACTACGGGTATCAGATTTAAGTCTCCTTACATTGCGGACATCAATGCGTGTTCGTTGATTTCGTATGCTAATGGATATAAGTGCATATTCGTATATTTTGATGAAAACGGGCGTATTAAGTCAGTTTCAAGTGTATGCCCCATAGGGGGTAGACTAAATACGTGGAGCGAGGCGCAAATAGCCATAGTCATCGGTAAAGCGGACGATTCGAATATAACGCCCGCAGACATCACGACATTAAACGCGTATTGGGGGAAACGATACCACCAATTCCCGGCGGGTACATCTAATCTCACCGCAACGGTAGCCGCAAACACTGGCGAGGCTAGAACGGGTAACATAGTCCTGAAGAGTTTGGCGGGGCCTGCCACGTACAATATAGTCGTTAAGCAGGCCGGGGTTTCGGGCGATGTATCCACTAGCCCTAGTACGTTTAACGTAGACTATCTAACGCACCCTGTAACCGTGGACGTTACATCAATAGGTAACTGGTCTGTGTCGCAGCGTGATACGTGGATCACACCGGACGTATCAGAAGGGGCACCCGGCGAAACAACTGTAACGTTAACGATCGGGGATAACGTAGCGTCAGGCGCGCCCGCTAGAACCGGAACTATAACGTTTTATAATGACCAAACCGAGGAAATAGCGGTAGTTACGGTTAATCAGGGAGGCACGCCAACTTCAATTGGTTTATTCCCATTCCGTATTTCGGGCAGCAAGGCCGGGGGAGAAGTGAGATCCGTTGCGTATCAATCGGTCGATAGCTGGACCCTAGTAGACGCGCCTAGCTGGGTATCTGTTTCACTTACTTCGGGTGCGTCGGGTAGCGGTTTAATAAGAGTAACGTTTAATACAGCGAACCCGGGAGCGGCGCGGACAGGACAGTTAAGAATCAAGAATACAGTTACGAACGAGATTGCAATTTGTTTAATCACACAGGAGGGATAAGATGAAAATAGTATCATTGAGAGTTAACGGTTACGACATAGACGGTTTAGATAACGCGACGGTCAAGATCACATTAAACAACATTTCCCCGGTTACTATGACCGGGGACAGTGTCGCGTTCAGCGCGTCGATCAAAGTTCCTAGAACGCCCGACAATGACCGGACGTTCATAGGGCTAAACAAAGGCTTGCTTAACTGTGAGTATTATGTGGCCGAGGTTCTGGTATCGTCTATACCGTTCAAGTATTACGCTTATGTGTCCGACGAGCCTACACAGTTTTATGCGAAAGTGTCGGCGACTGAAACGGAGTACACGATCAACTTGATCGAGAGTACGGACAAGTGGTCAGACGTTAGTAAACCCATATCGACGTTACCGGATTTCAGCCTTGTGAAGGACGGCGGCATAAACTTGAGTGCCGCCAACCTTGCAAAGATAGTCCGTGAGTACGTGGACTTTCCGCAAATAACGTTCCCGGCGATTAACCCGTTCTACAACCCGGGTAGTCTGCTTCCTCAACCGGAAGACGCTAATGTATTAGCGCCTACCATGGTTTGCGCCCGAGGCAGTATCACCTGGCAGGACAACGTCGCGACGGGAACAGTGAAGTTTCTGCCTAAAGGCGGCACCAAGGGGCGCGGGGGGTGTAAGTATCCGGACACCGCGTCGGTTGTGCTGGATAACTCACAAATTTACATGTACGCTTCGTACTTCGGAAACCGTACGGGGGGTGGCCCGGCGGGATTCCTGATTTCGGCGGGCGAGAACCAGCAGTTCCAAATGATCGTTGAATACAAGGGAGATACAATACCGACTACTAAACCCACTATTCAGTTACGCGGTGCAGTATCGGGGATAGGTAGGGCCATGTCTTACTACGGGAGCATAACCGATCGTATCTGGATTTATGTTACGGAGAATAACGCGCAAATGACGGTTTACCCTAAACAGGATGCTTATATGCAGCTGGTGGCGACTATCGGGGGCGTAACCCGTACAGACTATTTCAAGTTCCCGGACGGCTACGACCCGGAGGAGCTGATAAGATGCGGAGCGGGGCAGGCGGTGTTCGATGCAGCCATCAAGCCGCAATACGATTCGGTCGCTAATGTAGCCATCGATTTTCCGTACACGGACGTAAAAAACATAGTAGACGACATGTGCACGGCATGGCACTGGCGTAAAATTTATCGCAACGGTACGTTACGTGTAGAGCCGATAGTAGACGCCGACCTACGGGACGGTACGTCTATGGCGTGGGCACGCGTACACGATTGGAGCGACAAACTACGCAGCGTTGAGGCGGTAGACGTGCCGGACGAGTTTGCAGACCAATACGTTTGTACGATCGGTTCGGAAAAATTCAGTTATAACAACGGACCCGGAACGGTAACACCCGTTAAGGACGCTTACAAATCATCTGTTAAGTTCTCATATAATAACCGGGTATTCCCGATTATGGGACTAACCGCAGCGTTCGCCAAACCTAACAATTATAATTATTATTATACGTTTGTGAAAAGCATCTATTACCCGTATATAAACCGGCATTTCAAGATGTTTAAATCACGAATACAGGTGAAAATAAAAGCGCAACTAGAATATGCGGACGTTGAAAACCTACGATTAGGGGATGCTTACTACTTTTCGCAGCTGAATAGCTGTTTCTACATCAAATCTTTAGGTGAGTATGACGTAGCAACCGGGAATTGTAAGTTATCTTTGTACAAAATGGATTTAAAATAACATAAAAATGGCGGATCAAGTAACATTATTAGACCTTAATTTCGGCACGTCAGAAGCCGAGAAGGGGCTAGACGCGTTAATAGCTAAGAGTATGTCCCTTGCAAAGACTAAAAAGGATTTGCAAGCGGCGTACGCTTCCGAGAAGAAGGAGCTGGACGCGCTAAACCAGAACTACGCGGACGGCCTTGTGCAACAGGACAAGTACGACGCGACTGTTAAGAAGTTGAATAAGTCTCTAATTGAGACGCAAAAGGCGATCCTAGACAACACGGAAGCCAACAGGCAGAACAACGCCGAGATCAAAAGCACCAAAACGCTCCTGGACAATGAGGCTACGAGCGTTAACGCCTTGCGTGCACAGTTGGCACAGAACACCACGGAGCTGAACAAGATGAGCGAGGCGCAACGGACTACCAGCAAGGAGGGACAAGACCTAACCGAGCAAACCAAAGCGTTATCGGACAAGCTTAAGGAGCTGGAAAAGTCGGTAGGCGATAACCGCCGTAACGTCGGTAATTACGCCGAGAGCGTCAAGGACGGCATATTACAGACACAGGGGCTAACCGGGGGCACGGGTGCGCTAGTGGGACAGATGAAAAGCGGCATTGCCGGGGTGCAGGCGTTCAACGCAGCGTTGAAGGCCAACCCTATTATATTCGTCGTGTCGCTCGTCTTATCGCTTATCGCTATCATCGAGAAGATGATGAAACGCAACAGCGAGTTAGCGACTAGCCTGCAAGCGGCGTTCGCTCCGTTTAAGGTGATTTTCGGGCGTTTGCTGGACTGGATAACCGGATTGTTTGAAGGTGTGGCGGTCGTACTTACAAAAATTGCGGAGGGCGTTACATGGCTTCTGGACAAATTAGGGCTTATCAGCGAGGAGACGAAGAGGGCAGCGGCGGAAGGCGCACGGCTGGCGGGGGAGACACAGAAGATTTACCAAGCCGAAACGGCGGCACTCGTACCTATGGCGCGGATGAGGCGCGAGATGGAAGAGCTTAAGACGCAGGCGGCCGACCAAAACAAGTCAGCGGCGGAACGTACTAAGTTACTGGAACAAGCTAGGGAGAAATTGCACGCTATCCGTGATATGGAGTTGTCCGTACTGGAAGCTAAATACAAGCAGATCAAAGCCGAGAACCAGCTAGGATATACTAGTGACGAGGACGCACGGAAAGAACAAGAAGCCCTTGCAGCGCTGGAAGCGGCTAGAGCAAGTTACGCTACACAAGAGAAAGAAATGACGGGGCAGGTGTCCGGCTTTATCAAACAGGAGCGTGACAAGCAGGCACAGGCGGCACAAGCGGCGGCGGCGAGGTCAGCGAAGGCGGCGGAAGATGCGGCGAAGAGGGAAGCGGAAGCGCATAAGAAAGCGCAGGACGCTATTAAGGCCGCACAGGACGCGCAACTTAAGAAGTATTCGGAAGCGGTTACCGCAATGCAGCTGGACATATCGCAACGGGAGCTGGAAGGCGCCCAGACGTCGTTACAAGAATTACAAGCCGTAAACGATAAAAAGATAGAGATTGAGACGTACAGACGCGCACAGGGTCTTATAGGTGAGCAAGAATACATTAACAACGTTCGCCAACTCGAGTTGGAATATGCCGCAGAGGTTAAGGCCCGGAAGGACGAGGAAGACCAAAAGGAAAGAGACCGTCAGGCTCTCAACATGGAGAACGACCGCGCGCTAGCTGACATGAAACTAGGCAACGACCTGGAAAGTCAGTTAGCCCGGCTGGACGCGCAAAAGGCGGCCGAGATCGCTAACGCGGAAGCCATCGGGGCGGAAACAACCGCGATAACCGAACGTTTCGAGATAATGAAAGATGAGATTAAACGGAAGTACTATAACGCACAATTGGAAATGGCAGCAGGCACAGCCGGACAGTTGTCTAGCTTACTGGGCGAAGAAAGCGCGGCGGGCAAAGCATTTGCCACGGCGCAGGCGCTTATCAACACATATTTGGGCGCTTCTAAAGCTTTGGCACAGGGCGGTATATGGGGTATCGCGCAGGCGGCTATCGTAGTGGCTGCGGGTATGAAGAACGTTATGTCTATTAACAAAACCAAAGAGCCAGACACCAAGATCAATACAAGCGTTAAGAAATACGCGAAGGGTGGACAAATATATGGCCCTAGTCATTCGGCCGGGGGCGTGACGTTCACCGGATCGAACGGGCAACGGTTCGAAGCCGAGGGCGGGGAAAATATGTACATTCTCAATCGTAAAGCGTCCGGCGCGATTAATGCGTTATCAGCCCTTAACATGGAGTACGGCGGGCGTTCGTTCGGTTCGTCTGGCGTGTATCGGTACGCCAATGGCGGGAAGATCGACGTAGGCGGCGGATCAACTATGCAGTTACCTAGTAATTTCAGCCTGTCAAACGATAGTTTGCGAAAACTGGCGGCGATCATGTACGATTCGGTGGCTAGCGTTCCCGCGCCACAGGTGGCGGTTACCGACATAGACGAGGGTCAACAACAATATAATAGAGTACAGGTAGCGGCTAGCCTATAAATCGTAGGTAAAGCCGCGGCCTTGTGCCGTAAAATAATATATCTTTGTACCAATAATACAGTAATATATGAAAATATTTGAAAAGTTACGCATTATAGAAGCCGGGGAAACCGCAAACTACTATGAAGAAGGGGGAAAGGCTTATAAATTAGTCATCTCTGCTAGTGCTTTCCCATCTCTAGTGGCTTTAGGTAATTCCCGGCCTATTCACGCACGCCGCACTCATAACGGTTCGGACTTGCTGGACGGGTATATAGGGCATTTCGCTAACTTCACACACGACGAAAACGCCGTTTATGCTGATCTGGTTATGTCGGAAGCTTTGGAAAGCGCGTATCCTAGCGAATATAATTTTATGGTTGCTATGATCGAGAAAGAGCCGGAATTATTAGGTGTATCGGTTAATCAGTCTGACGTTAAACAGTTGGATGAAGAAGCGCAAACCGCAACCGTAACAGAAGTAAGAGAATTATTTAGTGCCGATTTGGTGGGACTTCCCGCGGCTACTAGTTCTTTATTTAATAACAATTTAAACAAATTATCAATGAGCAAATTTTGGACAAAATTAGCCGAGCTAGTTAAATCAACTAAGCTAGCTAGGGAAACCGTCACAACCAAAGAAGGAAAGGAGCTTGTTATTATCGCTCAAGGCGAACAAGCTGCATTGGGTGACGAAGTACAGGACGCCGAAGGCAAACCCGTAGAGGATGGCGATTATTACATTTCGATTGAAGAGGGCGAGGACATGATCATATCAGTCGTAGCCGGAAAGATTTCCGACGTTAAAGAGGTGGAAAGCGAAGCTAAGCCCGAGGAAGAAAAGCCAGAAGAGTTAGCAACCGAGGAAGAAAAGCCAGAAGAGGAAGAGAAGAAAACCCCTACACCGGAAGAACTTTCAGCGATCCGCAGAGAAGTTACCGAGCTGAAGAAAACCGTGTCTGATCTCAAAACGCAGTTAAGCAAACGTACCGGCGCACCGGCAGCGGCTAAAACAGAGGTCAAAACAGAAACTAAGACCGAAACTAAGTTGAGCCGCGAAGCTGTTCAAAAAGCAGCGGATGAACAGCGTAAAAAATTTAAATACTAATCTACTAAAACATTAAAATTATGGCATTTACATTTAGCGATTTAAACAAATTGAATATCGACAGCCTGGCCGATGTTATTTCTTTGACACTGGGTTTGGAAGGCGAACTTTCCAACGGCGTAACCGTGTTAGCAGGCATTGAGAAGGGTAAACCTGTCTTGACATTCACAGCAACCGACAAAGCGGTAAGACGTTCCGCGGGTTGTGATAGCGAATACAAGTATAGTTCTCTTAACGATAGTGTTAAATACTACGATCACGCACAGATTGAGTTGCCTATCGTGGTTTGTCTGCAAGACTTGTGGGGCAAAATGGTTGCAAAAGGTGTTCACCTTTCAGCTGATTTCGACCAAACACAGTTGGCAGCGTTCATGCAGAACGAAATTCTGAAGGTGTTGGAAGCCGACATGCTGCGCCTCGTGTGGTTGGACGGTCTGAAAACAACTGATACAGCGGGTGTGTACACAGTATTCAAAAATGGCGGTATCATCAAGCAGATGCAGTCATCAACCGAATCTATTAAGGTTCTTGTACCATCTGGAGCTGGTGCTAACGTTTTGGAGTGTCTGAAATGGTGTATCGACAACCAGCGCGCCGATCAACTGGACGATTCAGAGTTCTATGTATCTAGTAACATTATGCGTGCTTACAAGGACTTGGTAGAAGCTAAGGACAACCATTTGGCGCAAGCTAACATGGAGAACGGCAAGCCCGCGTACTTCTTCGAAGGTTACAAGTTGAACGAGTTGAGACACGTGTCTAACAGTGCTAAGGGTGACGCTCTGACTGTTCAGTCTTTCATCGCTTTCTCTCCTAAAACTAACATCCAGTTGGCTTTGGAAGATGCAAGTTTGACTATTGATCCGTTCATCCGTGATGCTAAGGACCGTAAGTATTACAGTACGACCGTATTTGCGGCTGATGCTATGCTTGCAGTTCCTCAATATATGAAATTGTGCACCGCAGCAGGTGTTTAATAATTAAAACAATAATAAATGGCTTGTATAAAGACATTAAATAATGCAATTACCTACGCATGCCAATCCGGTAGCGTAGGTATCGCTGAAATGTATCTTATTAACTTTGACGACGTAACATCGGCAGTGTTAGATGGGAATCTAGATATATCGTCCATCACATTGAAACCCGGTGCGAAAACTATTCCGGTTGACTGTTACAAAAACGGCGCGAAAGTTACGGAAGCATTAAAATTGTCAGATACATCGGCAGGTTTGGATCAGTCTGTTACGCTTACTATATATGAAAAAACTAATGCTTCGGCTCGAATAATAGCGGCATTATTATCTGGTAGGTTTATGGCGGCTGTCAAGTTGAATGATATAAATGCAAGAAATCTTATGATTGGGTTAAAATGTGGGCTTGAAATTTCCCAAGCTGATACGGATTCTAGCGCGGCAGGCGGTTTTACTACGATCACTATTAAAACGCCGGACGATGCTAGAGGAGAAAATAGAATAACAATCGCTTCGGCAGCGTGGACAACGATCACAGCCGCAAAACTTGTATAATATGGGATGCTTAAATAAATTAAATAAGGCGATCTTAGTTGATTGCGACGGAGGGGCAACAGGCGTAGCCGAGATGCTTCTTATCAACGCCGCAGATCTTGCGTCAAAGGGCATGGCGGCAGGGTTTGCTACTGTAACGCTAACTGCTAACGCTAAGGCTGTGCTGGTTGAGAGTAACAAGAAGGGTGTAAACGCTACGGAAGAGGTCAAGCAGAACGACAATGCGCCAACGGCATTAACGCAGGCGGTTACGTTCACGGTGTATCAGGGTGACGCAAACGGAACTGTGATTGTGAATCAGATTTTAAACGGTACGTTCCTAGCGCTTGTTAAAACTAAGGCGGGAAGAATTCGGGCATACGGGTATAATTACGGTTTGAGCGTTACTGCTATTTCGGAGGACTTGAACGCGAACGGTGGTTTTACCACCATCACGTTATCAACGTCTGAAAACGTTATTGGCGAGGCGCGTGTAAGCTTCTCGGATGCTAGTTATAACACGTTGAGAGCCGCGGCGATCGTAACAGAATCATAAAGGAGGATATTATATGGCATGTATTAAAAAAATAACAGCTGATATTACATTTGATTGTACAAATCTCGGAAACGTGGGGGGTACAGGAGAGGTTGATGAAGCAATCATTATAAATTCTTCTGACATATCCACTATTTCGGAGATGGCAAGCGCAGGAACTATTACTATGCTGACGGGCCAAAAAGGTTATATTGTTACGTCGGTTAACAACTCCGTTATGTACCAAGACGCTATTAAAGTGAATGATACAACCCCGCCGGGAGAAGATCAAAGCGTAGTGATTAAAATGTTAAGAGCGCCGGGCACCTTAACCGGGTATCGCGAACTAGTCAGTCGGCTAATAGGGGGAAATTTCCGAGTAGCTTTCAAATCTAAAAACGGCGGGTATTTCCTAGCAGGTGCGTTTTGCGGTTTGGAAGCGTCAGACCTTGCAACCGATTCAAGTACGGGCGGTATTTCAACAGTAACACTTAAAACACCGGAAGCGTCAACGGGCGATAAACTCTTAACGCTAACTAAAGAGGCGTACGACGGTTTAAAGATACCGAAAGTTTAATAAATTAAAACAGTTTAAGAGATGGAAAAAATTACAGATATAGGGCAGATCGTTTCATTGTGTCAAACAATGACTAACCTAAAATTGGATATTGTGTGCGGTGCGGATCGCCTGTTTGCGCAACGCTGGTATGAAGAACGTTATTTGACAGGACAACACACCCGATACGTAATGAAGCCGGGACTATTCATCAACTCGATTGAAGACGGAAGAGTGTACCGCGCATTTAACACAAGCGACGAGAAGGCCGTGGAGTTCATGGAAGCCGCCGAGGAATACAAGGACTATTTTATAGACTTGCAGGCAGAACCGGAAGCAGAACCGGAAGCAGAACCGGAAGCAGAACCGGAAGCAGAACCGAAACTATCGGAGGAAGAGATCGCCGCGGCAAAACGCAGCGAAGCGGCTAAAAAGGCAGCAGCTACACGCGCAGCGAACAAAGCAGCAGCGGAAGCAGAAGCCGCCGAGGGTCTTAAAGAGTTCGAAGAATAATATTTAAAAAGGTGAATCAATGATCGCAGCAAAGAAAATAGAGTTAATAGTACGTAGGGCACTGAATTTAGTGCCCCGTACGTCGGAAGGGGTGGTTAGTTATGATGTAGATAATCTATACCCGCAACGTATCGCAAACCTTATCGACGCTAGCAAAACCGCCACGGCGTGTTGCGACAAAGCAAAGGAAAACATCATTTGCGAGGGCTTTGTTAACGAAGAATTTGCGGCGAGAACCAACGAGCACGGACAGGACATGAACGACGTTTTAGAGTTCGTATCCGACGAGGTACCAAGATATAGGGGTTACGCGTTAATAGTACAATACGGCGGCGATGGTCGTCCTTTGTACTGTTATCCCGTGCCGTTCGGTTACGTTCGTGCCGTTCTTAACGAGGACTACAAACGGGATTCGATCGTACGGAAGTGGCGCGTATTCGATAACTGGGAACGCGAGATGTTGAAGGACACGAACGTTAAAACGGGCGTTGTTTATCCGAACTTCAACCCGAAGAACTTTTGGAAGGAGTGCGAAGAGTACGGAGGTATTGAAAACCATCCGGGACAACTCTATTACGCCAACTTCTCAAACCGTCGCCCTTATCCTATAAGTCCGTTTCACGCGGTACAGCCGGAAATGGGAGCGGAACACGGGAATGCCCTGTATGTTGAGAACGTTCTAGCGCGCGGATTCCACGCTTGTAGCGTCGTATCACACGGAATGTTTCAAAGCGATCAGGAGCAAAACGAGTTCCGGGACGCTATTACCGAAATGATGGGTGTAGAAGGAACCGGCGCAGTTCTCACAGTAAGAGACGAGAATGTGGGCATTACAGAGAAGCCCTTTATCCGGGTGGATCAGATCGGGACGCCTATTGATTCCGACTTGTATAAGTCATATTGCGAGCCGTTGCGGAAAGACATTGCAATTTCTTGTTTTACGATTCCGATCCCGCTTATTGATTCATCATTGATTAGCTTTTCGAACGCGTCGGGCGAAGTGGTTAAGGAAATGCAGCGCGTTTACCGCCGTTCATTGTCGCGTGTCCGTGATAAGATTTCCCGAGACCTGGCGTATATATTCGACCTAGACCTGGAACTAACTAAAATTAAAAACGATTTGGAAGGCGACGCGGATATTGCGCCCGACCAAGTAATAACAGATTAATATGGCATACCCGATCCAATTACTACGAGATTTGTTTACGATCGCGAAGGACGTTAAGGACAGCGACATTGAGAAGGCCTTTTACGAAGCCGACATGCTTGACATGTCGCCGCAACTCCACCGATCGTATGAAGAGATACCGCCGGAATACCTAGTTGATACCCCGGCGCATACAGGAGCTAATAAAGTATTATGCTACTACGCCTTCGCGCGCTACTTGCAGGCAAGCGAGCAGCAAAGCACGGCGAGCGGCCTAAAAATACAAAACTATGGCGGCAGCTACGTTCTAGCCGATGATAACAAAGCGAGACGGTTTGAAGCGGAACGCGGCAAGGCCGATTTATTTATAGTCCCGTTAATCAAGGCGTTTAAAGACGCTAAACTGATTGAGGAGGAATGTTCACACAGGGTACAATCACGGATATGTTTGATAAAATAATGGATGGAGTTTTTGATACGGCGCGCGTCGCGTCTCTAGCTTTCCTACTAACCGTTACTAATGATGTGATGACTTTCTTTGTTTTGATCATTTTGTTCGGGACGCTGAATCTCATAGTAGGACTTATTGCAGGTTTAAGGGCGGGTGAAAAATACAGTCATAAAAAGGCTTTCCATGCTTTTTTCGAGTACGCGATCGCGGCGATCGTGATTCTGTTCACGGCGGCAGCCGCGCGGCTTATAGAGCCGGAAGGGAACTATACGGACTTATTACGATTACTAACCACGCTTTTCGCGTTGGTGTATTCTAAGAATATTATCCGTAACTTTAAAAAGATCCAACCGGATAACGAGTTTATAATGGTATTGGATATGATGATTAATACTAAATATTCGGACTTTATAAAACATTTGAAAAATGCGAAACTTCACAATTCAAGAGCTGACCGCGTCAACGACAGCGGCGGCGAAGAAGATCAACAACGATCCGACACCGGAAGCGGCGGAGAATCTGAAACTGTTAGTTGATAACGTGTTAGACCCTCTACGGGACGCGTACGGCAAGCCGATCCAGGTTAATAGCGGGTACAGATCGCCCGCCCTTAACGCGGCGGTGAAAGGCTCTAAAACGTCGCAGCACGTCAAAGGACAAGCGGCGGACATAACAGGAGGTAGCAAACAGGAGAATAAGAAACTCTTCGATCTGGCGCAAAAACTCAATTTGCCGTATTGCCAGCTTATCGATGAGAAGGGTTTCACCTGGGTGCATATCTCATACGATAAGAACAATGTGAAACGCCAAATACTTCACCTATGAAAATAGCATTAAATAAGATATTAGTGTGTTTGCTTGTCCTTCTAGCCATTTTATTGTACGCGTCGTATAAGACTATAAAAAGGCAGCATAAAGAGCTAGAACGGCAGGAAAACAACATCACCGTGCTTAACACCGAAGCCGTAGCATTCAAGACTACGGCAGGCGATTATGCGGAACAGGCCAGGCAGTTAAAACTAGAGAAGGACGAGCTTGAATTGTATAACGCTGATCTATATAATAAGGTACGCGAGGCGGGGATAAAAATAAGGGAATTAAAGAACGCTACAAGGGCCGAGACAGTTACCAAGGTGGACACCATGGTTAAAACAGAATACAGGGACGGAAAGAGGGAAAACAGGTTCGCCCACTATTTCGACGGGTGGAATGATGTACAAGTTGAGTCTAAACCAGACACAACAATTATAAAATCTAGTAGTATCGACACGATCGACGTGATCGGATCAGTAAAACAAAAGCGGTTTTTGTTCTTTCGGATCGGAAAACCGAAACAAACTATAACCGTATCGAATAAAAACCCAAAATCTAAAATACACGTAGAATTCTCGGCGGAATTCGACAAATAACGCCTTTCATCTTTCATAAACACCATTTCATCTTTCACACTTGAAAACTTAAAACGCTGATTCATAACGAGTTGGCGTTTTTGCTTGTCAATGATTAAAATTTGTATCTATTACACTTAACTTGCTTATTTATAGTGATTTATCATATAATATATACTATATGTCAAAGATGGAAAGATAATATATAGAGCTAAGAATGAAATAGTAATATAATACATAAAATATGTAAATATATGTATTAATATGTGAATGAATTTATAGAAATATTTAAATATAAACTAATAGAGAAACTATGTTTTATCTTTCCACTTTCCCGGTTTTTGCCACATAACTAACTGATACGCACGCAGTTAAGGCATGAAAGATCCACTTAAAAAGGGCTATTCTTCATTGACACCGTTACTAAACCTTCAAAACCGTTAATCAGAGTTAAAATACTAAAGTTTTTTGGGAAATAGTTTTGTAGTTCAAAATAAAGCCTTACCTTTGTCACATCGAAATGAGAAACCAACTAAATTTGTTGAACTATTCCGATATCGGAGAATCGTTTTAAACATTACTAGATATGGCAGCAATAGACATTTATAAATTAGAAGCGTTCTTTTACAAGATTATACGGGAGAGGATTAAAGCGTGCAAAACGATAGGCGAGGCTACGATGCTATACGGCTATCCGGGCAACTCGAAAATGGTGTTCGCCGATTTGCAACGAGAAGAAGAAGCCGGAAAAAAGTTTAAGTATAAAATCCGGGGCTTTATAATTCCACACGCCAAACGTTACGAAACTATTTTCGAGCAGGCCCGGTGCGCCGCTTATTCCGATCACGTACAAACTTATCGAACGTCTGACAAATTGGGTTTTAAATTTAATGAAAAGATGAAATGGAAAAAGTAGAACTTATCACAGTGGCGGAAGCCGCCCGGTTAGCGGAGTGCACCGAAAATGCCATACGCTACCAACTCAACGCCGGAAAACTCACACGGTACGAGAACGGAACGGGCAAAATCAGAGTGAGCAAAAATGAACTATTAGAAACAATTTTTAATTTTAAGAAAAAATGAAAGTAGTAATTGAATTAATTGGAAATGAGAGTGTGAAGGAATTGTTAGCGGCATCTAACTATTTGCGCGAGCTGGCGGGCGAAGCCGTACCGGAAGTAATGGAACGTAAAACCGACCTCGATAAGTTGGCGGACGCGGTTGTAGAAGCGACAAAGGCGAAGGAAGAAGAGAAGCCTAAAACAGTGGCCGAGATCGTAGAATCTGAACGCGCCAAGACCCGCGCTAGACGTGCCGCGAAAGTTGAACCCATAGCAGAAGCAGAAGCAGAAGCAGAAGCACCAGTAGAAGCGCCTAAAGCACCAGTAGAAGCGCCTAAAGCACCGGTAGAAGCGCCAGCAGAACCCGAAACGGATGCAGCATCTTATACTATTGACGATTGCAAATCGTGGGCTATGAAGGCACTAAACGCTAAGAAACGCCCAATTGTACAAGAAGCTTTTGAAAGCGTAGGCGCGTCTAGTTTCCCGACACTTAAACCGGAGATGTTTAACGATTTTGTTGCACACATTTCAAGCCGTCTATAATGGGACACGCAGATAGAGACCACGCGATTTTATCGCCAAGTAGCGCGAAACGATGGATAAATTGTACTCCATCGGCGCTACTAGCCGAAGCCGCCGGAAGCAAGTCAAGCATTTACGCCGAAGAGGGAACGCTAGCCCACGAAATAGCCGAATACGCGTTGACCCAATACCTAGAAGGTTTATATGATCCGATCACAGACGAAGAGTTACCCGTCAACGATGAACACCTTAAAAACCCGCTGTTTAGTATTGACATGGCGAATTATATTCGCGAATACTGCAACTTTGTTATCGGTGAAGAGTACGAGATAAATAAAGCCGATGGGCCTTGTAAAATGTTCCTAGAGCGTAGAGTAGACATTACAGACTACGCGCCGGATTCGTTCGGATCGGTAGACGTAACACTTGAGTCACATCACATGATCCACATTATCGATCTGAAGTATGGCGCAGGCGTTAAGGTGACCGCCGATCACAACGAACAAATGATGCTATACGCTTTGGGGACTTTGAAGGCGGCAATGTCGCCGAACATAACCAATATTCGAATGACAATCGCACAAGTCAGATTAGACCATTACGACACGTTTGAGATGTCAAAGGGTGAATTACTTGATTGGGCGGAGAAAGTTCTAAAACCCGCCGCAAAAGCGGCAATACAGGGCAAAGGGAAACAGGTTATCGGAAGTTGGTGCGGTTTTTGCCCGGTTAAAGCGCAATGCAGGGCGCAACGAGACGCCATACTTGCAGACTTCGACGAAAAGCCCGAGCCTCTTCTATTGTCTGACGAAGAAGTAACTGACCTTATCGGTAAGATCGACACTTACAAAAGCTGGATAGAATCAGTAAACAAGTACGTCTACGATAGAGCGATACAGGGGCATAAATGGGAGGGCTACAAGTTAGTAGCCGGGCGATCAAGCCGAGTTATCACGGACGAGGCAAAGGTACGGCAGGAGTTATTAGACGAGTTCCTAGAGGACGAAGTACTAAACATCAAGTTAAAGGGTATCGGCGATCTCGAAAAACTGTTGGGTAAAAAGGTATTTAGCGCAAGGTTTGCGGACGTGGTTCAATCACGACCAGGCGCACCTAAACTAGTACCGGAAAGTGCTAAGGGTGTGGAATATAACCCGCTTTGTGACTTCGACATCGAAGGCTAACAGAAGTTAAAAAACAATTAAAGAATGTATAAATGGTTTGAAGTCTAAAATAAAGCAATATCTTTGAACCGTGAAACAAATTAAACTTAAAAATTATGAGTAGAAAATTGATCTTAAAAAACGTACGTTTCTCTTATGTAAGAGTTTTCGAGGCAGAACAATTCAACGGGGTAGGTGAATCTAATTACAGTGTAACTTTGTTGATCCCAAAATCAGATACAGCTTTGATTAAGCAAATTAATGACGCGGTTAAGGCAGAAGCGCAAGCCTATTTTGGTTCTGATCCGAAATTCAAAGGACGTGTACCGGAAAATTACAAAAGCCCATTGAAGGATGGAGACGCGCCGGAGAAAGAAGAACAAGCCGAGTATGAAGGGTGTTACTACATCACAGCGAAGCGCAAAGAGAAACTTGGTAGACCGATCGTAATCGACAAGGGTAAACGCCCGATCACAGTGAAAGAAGATATGTATTCCGGCTCTTGGGGGGTAGCTTCCATTTCATTGTACGGCTATAACATGAGTAGCGACATCCGCGGTATCACAGCCGGATTGAACGGAATACAGAAAGTAACCGACGACGATAGACTGGACGGCGGATCAAGCGTCAACGACTTCGAAGATTTGAGCAATGAAAACGACGATCCATTCGGAATGAATGATGACTTACGATTTTAAATTAATCAGTGAATTTTTAAATATAATTATTAATCAATCTCGTTAAAACAAGTGTAAAATGATTCTCAAAAGCCGCGCCGAGTAGAAGCGGCGCGGCTTTTAACTTTAAAACCCCTAAAAACATGAAACCGATTTATATAGATTTTGAAACATTTTCCGGTGAGGATATTAAGAGCGGCGGGGCGTACCGATATACGCAATCGCCCGACTCCGAGATACTCCTTATCGGTTACGCGATCGAAGACGGCGCGGTTAATATAGTTGATATGACTAAACCAGACGCTTACGATCAATTTACAGATTTCACCAACTTGATACTAGACGAGCAATATACGATCGTAGCGCACAACGCGCAGTTTGAACGGTTGTGTTTAATGGCATACGGTATCAATATCCCCGCGGAACGTTTTCTGTGCACCGCAACTATGGCGTTATACGCCGGATTTCCGGAGAGCCTGGGAAACCTTTCTAAAGCCCTTGATCTGAAAGAGGGCAAAAAGGGCACGGGTCTAGCCCTTATAAAATTCTTCTGCCAACCACAGAAGCCAACTAGAGAGAAACCGGAAGGGTACCGGAACTATCCGAAAGACTTTCCCGATAAATGGGAGGAATTTATAGACTACCTACGATATGATGTCTTATCAGAACGTGAAGCACTGAAACGTCTTGATTACTGTGAGTTCCCACAGTCGGAAATAGACCTGTATAGACTGGATCAAGACATTAACGACAACGGCATAGCCGTGGATATGGAGCTGGCAGAACGCGCGGACGCTCTCAACGAGGAGTTTTGCGAGGAGCTGAAGAACCGGATTAAAACTAAGTACGGCATATCGTCTCTTAAGTCTACAATGCAACTTAAGGACTTTGTAACGATCCAAACCGGGAAGTCTTTCGATTCATTCCGGAAAGAGGACATAGAGCAGATTATGCAGGAGTGCGACAACGAACGAGTAGACGAGGTACTGAACGCCCGGAAGATCATAAACAAGACGAGCAACGCCAAATATACCGCGATGCGCAATTGCGTGTGCTTCGACGGACGCGTACACGGCTTATATAGATTCTATGGAGCAGGCCGTACCGGAAGATGGGCGGGTAGACTAGTCCAGATGCAGAACCTACCGCGTAACTACATACACGACCTTGACGGCGCGCGTGATAACGTTAAACACATGGGTTTGCAGGACTTCGAATTGTTCTGGGGAAATGTTCCCGATACTTTGTCGCAGCTTATCAGAACAACGTTTGTAGCTCCAAAGGGAACTGTATTCCACGTTGCCGACTATTCTGCTATTGAAGCCCGCGTATTGGCGTGCCTATGCCGTGAAGATTGGCGTATTGAAGCGTTCCGCAACGGGAAAGATATCTACGTAGTGTCCGCAAGTATGACATTTGGTTTGCCCGAGGATCAATGCGGAAAAGGCACCCATTACCGCCAACAGGGTAAAGTAACCGAGCTTGCATTAGGGTATGGCGGTTGGGTGGGCGCTATGTCTAATATGGACTACGAAAAGGCGATTGATCCATCGTTATACAAGAATATTATATTGAGATGGCGCGACGCTTCTCCACGAATAGTTGAATTTTGGGAGACCCTAGACAGCCGGGCGAAACTCTGTATCAGAAACAAAAAGGACGTAGAGGTTATCCGGTACGGCGTACACGTTTGTACATTTCAATGGTTTAAAGAAAACAATTCTCTAGCAATTTTACTACCTTCGGGCCGTCGTTTGTTTTACCCGTTTTGCCGGATCGCCACAAAAAGCGTGAACGGACAAGACAGGGAGGTTATAACATACAAGGGTCAAGACCTTACCGGAAAATGGGCCGACCTAGACACGTACGGCGGAAAGCTAACCGAAAATATTACGCAGGCAGTAAGCCGTGACCTATTGGCATACGGCATGCAAGAGATTGTAAAACGTTACCCAGCTGTTAAAATCGTGGGACATATCCACGACGAGACGGTAAACGAGGTACCCCTGGACGATTTCGGAGAGCCAACTGTTTCGCTAGCAGAGATTTGCGAAGCTATGGCAGTTACACCAAAATGGGCGGACGCTTTCGGCATTCCGCTAAAGGCGGAAGGATTTACTAGTAATTATTATAAGAAAGATTAATTAACATGGAAAAATACACCTTATCGCTTGCAGGCTCTTCGGCTTCATTGAAGTGGAAAGCCGTACGTATGACTTGGGACGATTTTGTAAAACGTTTGGGAACGCCCGTTATCACTAACGAAACGGTACGCGAGTACGATAAACTGGATAAGCCCGCCAAATCGTCTTTGAAGGACGTAGGCGGATTCATGGCGGGGGAGCTTTCAGGATCGCAACGCCTTAAAAAGGCGGTTATGTCTCGTACAATGATAACGCTAGATGTAGACTTTGGAGATGATTTATTTCCGTTCGATTTTGCGGACCGTTTTCCGGGTGTGGCGGCGGCTATTTATACCACTAGATCGGACCGCCCCGGATCACGCCGTTACCGTCTTATCATGCCTTTCAAAGAAGAGGTTACAGACGTTACGATGTACGAGGCAGCGGCGCGTAAAGTGGCCGAGTTGTTAGGTATCGATCTATTCGATAAAACAACGTTCCAGCCCGAGCGTATGATGTACTGGCAATCGCTCTCCAAGGATCAAGCCGGACTATTCGAAGTGTTCGAAGGAGAGCCAATCAGCGCGGAGTATCTCGTAGGTTTGTACGGAGACAACGAAGAATGGCGCGACGTGCGCAAATGGGCATTCCATTCAGAAGTAGAACGTGATACCCGCGCCGTTATTAGTAAAGAGATGGCAAAAGACCCTAGAGACAAAGAGGGCTTGGTGGGCGCGTTTTGCCGCTCGTACACCATCCCGGAAGCCATAGAAAAATACTTGTCAGACGTTTACACAGAGGTAGACAACGGACGGTATACCTACGCTCTTGGATCGGGCGCGGCGGGTTTGGTTGTGTATGACGACGTACTATGTTTTTCCCACCATTCAACCGACCCGATAGGCGACGGACACGCATACAACGCTTATGATTTGGTACGGGTGCACAAGTTCGGGCATCTGGGTAAGGAAGACAGTACCCGAGAGATGAACAAGCTAATTTGCGCCGATAAAGAGTGTGTTAAAGATATGGTAGCCGTGGACGATGATCTAGCCGACTTCGAGGAGTACACAGACGAGGTTAAGAGCGACGCGCAGACCGCCGCCGAACTTGTTTGGGACTTAGATCGCAAAGGTGATAAATTGTGTACCGTCCGCAACTTCGTTAACGCTTTCAAATGCGATCCGCTATTAAATGATCTGCTAGCTTATGACTTGTTTCTTGATACAATTGTGTACACCCGTACGCCGTTCTTCTCGAAGGACATCAAGAAGGGTGATATGCTGGACGATACCGCCGTAGCGATTATCCGTGGACGTATAGAGGATTTGCACGGTATTTATAATGACAGCAAACTAACCGACGCGTTGGAAAAGGTTTGCAGCGAAAACGCTTTTCACCCTATCAAAAAATATCTAGAGGCGCAAAGGTGGGACGGTGTGAAACGGATAGATAATTTCCTAGTTGAATACATGGGAGCAGAACCTAGTATATATGTTTCTGAAGCGTTCCGTAAAATGTTAGTTGCGGCCGTTACTAGAGTTTATGAGCCGGGCTGCAAATTTGATACGGCGCTTGTTATGTATTCAGGACAGGGAGCGGGGAAGTCCACGCTTATACAGTCCCTTTCAAAAGGTTGGTTCAACGACTCGTTAACGGATGTGTCCGGGCAAAAGGCATACGAAGCGATACAGCATGCCTGGATAGTGGAGCTAGCCGAGTTGTCGGCCCTTCGTCGTTCGGACGTGGAGGCTACTAAGAACTTCATAAGCAAACGCGAAGATACATATCGTAGCGCGTACGCCCGCCGGGTAAAAACGCACCGCCGACAATGCGTATTTTTCGGGTCTACCAATGACGATGAGTTTTTGAAGGACAAGACCGGCAACCGCCGTTTCTTCCCTATAGAGGTACGCGCAAACAAGAACACGCACAAGCTGTTTGAAAAGTCTTTTGAGGCGGTAGTAGACCAACTTTGGGCCGAGGCTATGGAATTGTACATGCTGGGTGAAAGCCTTGTTTTGTCTGACGAAGCCGAAGCGATCGCCAACGAGGGGCGCGAAGAATTTACCGAAGAAAGTCCGCTAGTAGGTATTATAGAAAACTACGTAGATAAGTTTTTCCCGGCTGACTATGAAGATCGCACCGAACAACAACGCGCGGACTTTCTGGCCGGATCGCTGGAAGAGGTTGGGACGGTTCAAAAAAATACGTTCTGCCTGATGGAGCTTTGGGTCGATGCCTTGGGGCGCAAGAAAGAAGATTATACAAGCGCGAAAGGGCGAGAACTGGCAACGGCTATGAGACAGTTAGGCGGATGGTTTAAAGGAAAGTTAAATAGAACTAAATTATACGGTCGACAAGTAGTTTATATCCGTAAAGGTAGCGAGGAAAGCAAAAAATTACTATCTTTGCGATACAAAACTTTCTTTTCTAATTTTTAAGGTTAATACTTTTAGGGTGGTTTTTCAGTTAAAAAGTCTTTCGTAGTGATACGCGAGACTTTATTTTTGTTAATATACTAAAGTTTTTTGAGAAAAGTTTTGGTAGTTCATAATTAAGTCGTATCTTTGAAATGTCAAAAGGAAATAAACCAATTAAAAATTAGAATTATGAAAACTAAAATTGAAGCATTAGAAAAGAACTTATCAAAAGTAGCAGGCGTAGAAATAGACCTAACTTTCGCACGTACCAATATGGTTACATTAGCATGGGACGGTGAAGATATAGAAGTGTTCAACCGCTTACAAGAGTATTTTAAAGGGGTTCTTTTCGGTTATGAATATGATGAAGAGTGCGAAATGTCAGTTTGTTGTTTAAGTATATGAAACAGAATACAGGAAAACTAAGCGAGGCGGATTTAAAAGCCCGCCGCCGCTTCTGGAACAAGCGAGGATTTTTCTGCGAACCGGATAAGAAAGCTATCGAACGGGATTCAATGAAAATGCAGAAACTAGTTAAGGCGTTGAGAACCTTTTCTTCCTTTGGAGAAGTTATGGAAATACGCGATACAAAATGGCCGGGTAAATACTTCACCAATGATATGTACACAGTGCGGAACGCTAGCGAATCAGATTTTAATCACGCAATATCAACCTTTAAAATTTTTTAGACCATGAAACAGTATGAAGTAGTTTACGGAAATGGAAATTGGCGATCACGGATCGGTGTATGGGCGAAGAGCGTTAAAGACGCTAGACGCCAAGTAGAAGAGAATTTAAAGAACGGGTTATCAATCATTAAAATCATGGAGTTATGAAACAGTTTATAGTTTACGCATTTTGGGCGATCCTATTTGTATTATTCATCTTATTGTGCTGCGAGCCGACAACTAGCCTATGATACAGATATTGAGAGCGGTGATTATAACGACGGACGGCGTTATAGTACAGGACTATGCAGAAGTCCAAGATAGTTTAGGTGTGTATATCATAACAGATCTAGAAGCGGAACGGCGGTATATCGCCGAGTGTCAGACCCTAGCGGGATTTACGGTTAAGCGGGTTAATCTAACTTATGTAACGGAGGAATGATGTATATTATTTTAGCGGCGGTACTTATCGCGATCGCCGCGTATTATCCAATTAAATCTATAAAATTTTATTGTATGGAAAGTTTTGAACAAGGCCTGAAGGCCAAAATTACACAGGACTTGCGAGAAGGGAGAGTTTCTACTAACCTTATTTTGCTGACAATTGGCGCGGGTGGTTTGCGTCTCACGCGTAACCAACTGGACGTTATTTTCGAATGGGTGGTTCAGAATACGAACGCGTGGAAAGTGCACACGTACGCAGACGAAAAGATAGTAGTGGTGTTTGCGCGCTCCCCATTCCACCCGGAAGAATGGAACAATTATGAGGACTACAAACGCGTTACGCGCCAAATGTTCGACGATTACGGAACAAAGGATTTTCTCACGTCCCGTACCACCGTGGAAGAATCTGACCGGATTAGGAAAAACCTAGCCACTATTGGCAGCCCTATAAAATTGTATGACTACGTTATGTTTGACTTCTATGGGGTGCGTACTCTAGGAATGGTAACAACGGCTAGTTTGACCGAAAGGTGTCACACCGTTAAAATACTATCCGGGGAATTACGCGGGCAACATTGTACAGCCGGAAATGTACATAAGATAGAACCGGATGAAGCGATAAAGGAACTAGCCCGGCAAAAGGAAGAATGGAAAGAAAATAAAAAATACAGCAATGAGTAACAAGAAAAAATTAAAATCAAGGGACGGCGCGACCCGGATCACACCGGATAAGAGTGTAGGGTATTTTTGCGGTATGTATAAGCTGCAAGTGTATGACAAGGCAGAGGACATTTGGGACGACGTATTAGGGTGCACCAGCCTTACCTGGACGGAAGCAACCACAGCCCGAAAAAATTATGTAGCACTGCGAAAAGCGTGCCGAGTGACTAACAAGGCTACGCTCCGTATTAACGTACCAACGGATGAAGGCAACGGAAACTAGCGAAAAGGTATTCGAGCGTACTATGTCCAAGCACGTCGAGAGTAGAGGAGGGATGGCAGTTAAGCTGCTATCCCAATTTATAAACGGTTTGCCGGATCGAATGTACTTGTTACCAGGTGGGACTGTTATCTTTGTTGAGTTCAAGTCTACGGGCTGCAAGCCTAGACCAATACAGCGCGTTATACTCGATCGGATCGCCGCGCTAGACTTCAATGTACGTGTAGTATCGAACCCAGAAGAATACAATGATTTGAAGGAATTAATAGACTTTTATGTTAACGGGCGTTAACTAAGAGCGTTTAATGCAAATCAAAGTTAAGAGTTTACCCTATATTTTGGTAGTCTGAAAAGTATCCGTATCTTTGAAATGTCAAAAGGAAATAACCACTTAAAAATTAAAGATATGATAGTAAAATTAAACTTCAGAGCAAACATCCCATTAGGTACAATGTCGTTTATTGTTTCGTTTAAAGATTATGATACAATTGTAGATATATTAGGCGATCCGGACTACTTCCGTTATTGTTTAAGGCAGTTAGAAACAGAAATGGAAATGCCAGATTATTATTACTTTAGCGGACTAGAAGACCTAGACCACACGAAAAGCCAAATAGATGAAGAGGATATAATAAGAGATTATTAAATAACCCGGGCGGGTAACACCGCCCACAACACCCAAAAGATATGAAAGAAAAAATTTTAATTATTGGCAGACCTGGAACAGGTAAAACCGATTTAGGAAATTTGTTATCCGAGTCAATTAATTATGATTTAGTGGATGAAGTTCCGTCGGCGCAGTGGTTATCCCTAAACGCCGAACCGAGAACGGTGTACGTGTCAAACAGTATCACAGGGGCGGAAGCCACTCTGTATCTAAATGATTTCACAGTAATCGCAGTATCAAACTTATAAAAATTAGAATCATGAAAAAGTTAATCAGTATTTTAGCAGTAGTTTTATTATCAGTTAGCGCAATGGCGCAAGTAACATCCGCAAGCGGGAGCCTAAAAACGCTAAAGTCTTTCCGTCTAGGAACTTGTAAGATAGTGGAAGTCACGAAGGGCGACGCGGTAACCTATCAGATCACCGGACAGCTAGCCGGGACTAGTTCCCTAGAAATGGATATTGATCTAGGCGACGCGGACGCGGCGGTTAAGACACTCTCAAGTCTGGCCGAGTACAAACCGTCAAGTAGCAACGAGATCGTGCACCTTAACAACCCGGCGGGGCATACCGCGCGTTTCCCGAAAATGGCGGGCGTATGGCAGATATTCAGCCCGGGCAATCAGTTCACCGTTAACATCTCACGTAACGAGTTAAAGAAGATGGCAGAAGTAATAACCAATAATAAGTAAGATCATGGAAGTATATAGAAACAGAGCAGGAGAGATTTTGAAAGTAGAGAAGTTACAGAACGGTAGACTAATGGCTAAAGCGGAAAAGGAAAGCAAGAGCTTTGAGAACTACAAACAGTTAGCCGTGTACCTCTACAACAAAGGGTATCACCTTGTAATGACAGACCGCGCCACGTTATTTGCACGCCTATACGAAGACGCCAAAGACTTATCAACGCTTATCGGTATGATCCCCAACGGAGAGCTAGCCTTTATGAAAGATGGAGCAATTTACACATGTTGGTTTCTGGCCGACAATGCCGACGGAACGGTAGAGGTATCATGCAACGCGCCATTTGCCGCGGTTAACTGGCAAGGGTATAAAGCGGTAACGTTGAACATTTCAGATTTAATCGTAATTCAGGGGGATATTTGATTATGGTAGACTTCAACAAGAAACTAAAGGTAGACCGCATCAATCTATTTTGCGATGTGGTTACAAAGATGGCGAACGGAACGCCCGCCGAGGGCTACGCGATTGGAGACGCCATAAAGCAATTACCGGAGAACCTGCAACAGTATTTAATATCAGAAGTGCCGGACGTGATACTACGCAGGGAGTACAGCCGCCGGGAGCTTCATAAAGGCGACAACGTAGTGTTTGAAGGGGCCGACACAATATCCGAGGTTTACAAGGAAGAAGTGTTTAACGCCAACCGGGAGGAAGCCCTGAAGGACCTGTTAGGTATCAAATCAAAGTTCCCCGATATACTGGACGTAATCGAAGAGGTCCTTGAGTGTTTCCCCGAGCGATACACGTTGGATGATATTTACGACATGTTATATAAAAAGGATTTAGGGTTATGAAAACAATAAGAGTAGACGGGCGTACATACGCCGCGGTGGAAGTAGACGAGAACGTCGCATGCAAAGGCTGCATCTTTTATACTGTCGGATGGGACTTGAACACGCCACGATGCACCGCGGCTAATATTCCGGAGTTTCAATGTGTTTCAGTAGTGGGAGATGAGGAGAAGAACGTGATATTTAAATTAATGGCTAACAATGTTACAGAGGAGTAATTTACACGGCTATCAGCGTACCGCCGTCCAGCACATCAAGGATCACCCCGACGCGGCTCTGTTCCTCGATATGGGACTAGGAAAGACGGTGAGCACGCTAACGGCCGTAGCCGATCTTATAAACGAGTTCGAGGTTACTAAGGTGTTGATAGTAGCGCCAAAGCGTGTAGCCGAAATGACTTGGGGCGATGAGATCGAGAACTGGACGCATATCCGCCACCTGCGTTTGTCAGTCATCAAAGGCAC
>OGWT01000598.1_pt1 | contig 29244 bp, 27 predicted proteins | sample 1576101 | NCBI WGS metagenome assembly OGWT01 (sample SAMEA3541481, study PRJEB24748) | human gut metagenome | biome: human gut; feature: human-associated habitat; material: faeces | place: China | collected 2012 | reverse complement strand
CCGAGGGAGAGAGTGATTCAACAGCATGCTGGGCAAACCTTGATCTTACAAAGGTAGAAAATGGTACATTTGGTTTCCAGGATGGCGACCGTGAGGGCTTTGTAAATGCTCTTGCAGCAGTTCTTCGTGGACTTACAACATCAATTACAAGCGGACTTCTTGCAATTGATTTCGCTAACGAAGTAGATGTTCCCAACTATGTATACGGTCTCTATGAGTATCTCATCCCTGTTCTTGAAACCCTTGATCTTGACGGAATTATGAGTTCAAGAGAGTATACAGCACAGTTTAATGCTGCTGAGGGAAATGCAAAAGGTGATGCAGCAATACTTCCCATCATCAATCCTATTTTTGACTTTATTGAGAATAAGCTTGCAGTTGATCCGGTTTCAACACTTGTTGACATTCTTCCCAAACTTGCACGTCTTTTCAATGACAATATTCTCAATGAACAGCTTCAGCATATTCACGGAACATTGGGCATGATCAGTAGTTTTGTAAGCTCAGATCTTCTTAAAATCGATCCTTCAATGATCGTTGGTTTGATTAACGGAATGCTTGCTAACATTCAGATTGGTGATGTCACATTGAGCCTTAAGCTTTCTGATATTGATTGGGCACTTCTTGCTTCAACAGCTAAACCTGTTGTTAAGGAAAGTGTTTCCGGTGACAATGCTTATCGTGTAGGTTTTGAGACAAATAAGGGAGATTCCTTCCTGTTGATTTTCCGTTATCTCTTTAATAATCTTACCGAACAGAACAATATGGCTTCTATTAAAGCAGCTGTAAAAGCTCTTGTTGAAGATTTTGTACTTTCCAATATTCTTGGTCAGACACTTACAACAATAGAGGGTATGAGTGCAGATGAAGCTCTTGTAACAGTATGCAATGTGCTTGAAGTACCGGAATTCCCGGATGAAACTGATCCCGAAGAGCCTTCAACAGAGGAGCCTTCAACAGAAGAGCCTTCAACAGAAGAGCCTTCGACAGAAGAGCCTTCGACAGAAGAGCCCTCAGCAGAAGAGCCTTCAACAGATGAACCCTCAACAGAGGAGCCTTCAACAGAAGAGCCCTCAACAGAGGAGCCTTCAACAGAAGCTCCCTCAACAGAGGAGCCTTCAACAGAGGAACCCTCAACAGAAGCACCCTCAGTAGAGGATACAACTTCTGAAGCAGATACAGATACACAGGCTCCTGCAAACGGCGATTCAATGATGCTTGGAGCATTTGCAGCAGTAGCTATTCTTGCTGGTGCAGCAGTTGTAATCACAAAGAAAAGAAAGTAATTGATATTTTAGTTTACTTCATTTCACTTCTTTCTAAATAAACAGCCACCCACTGTCTTAATAAGGCGGTGGGTGGTTTGTTATATATAATGATTTTTCAATTACCGCAGAAATTCTTCTTTGGAATTAACAGTTCCTGAATTTTTTCGCATAGCTTAAAAGAGCCTCTTTTTCATTTTCACATTTGCCGTCAATAACGCTTTCAAGAAGATATTGTAGTATTTTTCCTATTTCTCTGCCTTCCGGAAAACCTTCTTCGATTAAATCTCTTCCGTTTACACTGAGGCTTTTTAGGCTGAAACAGCTGCTTTCTCTTTGAGCCTCTTGGGCTATTTCCTCTATTTTTTGAAAATCTTTTCTGCGGTTTAGTACAATGGGAGACTGAGCTCCATTGTCGGCATATTTTACTGCAATAAGTTTTTCAAAGCTTTCTTTGCCCATTTTACCCATTCTTCTGAGAACCGGCTTTTTCTCCGGGACTATTTCCACATCGTGAAGTTCAATAAGTTCGGTAACTTCTTTAATGGTTTTGTTGTAATATCTTAACCGGCGGAGAATCTTTCCGGCGGTTTCGGCACTTTTTTTGGCGTGACCGTAAAAATGACCCTGATTGTCTTCTCCCATAAAGAAACAGGAGGGCTTTTCAATGTCGTGAAAAAGCATGGTAAGACGCAGTATGAGGTCGGCCGGAGTGTTTTCAGCTGCTCTTACGCTGTGTTCCCAAACGTCATATATATGGTGAATATTTCTTTGGTCAAAGCCATTGCAGGGAATTATCTCCGGAATAAACACCTCGATTATATCTGTGAAATTTAAAATAACCTGTGAAAAATTTTCTCCGCAGATGAGCTTTGAAAATTCTGCGTTTATGCGTTCAGGTGCAATGTCACGTAAAAGCTCTTTGTTTTTTCTGAGACTTTCTTGAAGCTCAGGGTCGATTTCAAATCCCAGCACCGAGGCAAAACGCAGTGCACGCATTATTCTTAAAGCATCTTCATTAAGCCTTTTATCAGGATCGCCTATGGCTTTTATAACTTTTCTTTTAATATCATCTATGCCGCCGAAAAAGTCTTTTATTTCGCCTTCAGAGTTTGCTACAATGGCGTTTATGGTAAAGTCACGGCGTTTAAGATCTTCTTGGAGATTTGACGTAAAACTTACTCCGTCGGGTCTGCGTCGGTCGGAATATTCTCCGTCAATTCTGAAAGTAGTCACTTCAAAAGGCTCATGGTCTTTAATTACAGTAACAGTACCATGCTTTATTCCTGTTTTTATCACTTTGCACCCTAAAGCTTCAAAAATCTCTATCGTCTTTTCAGGGAGCGCAGAGGTTGTAATGTCCCAGTCAAAAGGCTCTTTTCCCATTATGGAATCTCTTACACAACCTCCTACGACATAGCTTTCAAAGCCCTCATTTTGGAGAGCTTTCAGTATATATTCAGCGTTTTTTGGAACGTTTATAATCATTTTGATTCCTCTTTTCGGTTTATGATTTTAAGGTAACACAAATTTCACTTAAATACAACCACTTGAAGAAATACGGTAAGATGTGATAAACTAATTATAAAGCTGAAACAGAAAAATTCAGTAACGAAAGGAAATAAAATGGATCAGAAAAAAATTGACAGAATAAGTGAACTTACACGCATTTCAAGGGAACGTGAGCTTACCCCTGAGGAACAGCAGGAAAGAGCTATTCTCAGAGGGGAGTATATTGCGGCTTTCAAACAGAGCCTCGTTTCCAGTCTTGATAACACATATATTGTTGACGAAAAGGGAAACAAACGCAAAGTGGAGAGAAAGGCGAAAAAGAAAAATGAACTCAATTAAAAAAGGCAGATACCGTCACTTTAAGGGTGGAGAATACCGTGTTATAGGCATTGCACGGCACAGTGAAACCCTTGAAGAGATGGTTGTATATGAAGCTCTCTACGGTGAGGGCGGATTATGGGTACGTCCGGCATCTATGTGGAATGAGGAAATAGAGCGGGACGGCAAAAAATTTAAGAGATTTGAATTTATAGGGGAGGAAAAATAAAATGAGCAACATTTGGCATGATATAAGTCCCAAAAGAATTTCACCGGAGGATTTTATTTCGGTAATTGAAATTCCAAAGGGAAGCAAAAAAAAGTACGAACTTGATAAGGAAACAGGTCTTATTATTCTTGACCGAATCCTTTATACATCTACTCACTATCCGGCAAACTATGGCTTTATACCGAGGACGTTGGGCGATGACGGAGACCCATTGGATATTTTGCTTCTCTGCTCTGAAACTCTTGAGCCTTTGACTCTGGTAAGATGTTATCCCATAGGTTTAATAAAGATGCTTGACGGCGGCAGAAGCGATGAAAAGATTATCGCAATACCCTATAATGACCCGACTTATAATCAGTATAATGATATTTCTGAACTGCCAAAGCACATATTTGATGAGATGTGCCATTTCTTCACGGTATATAAAGCCCTTGAGGGTAAAGAGACTGTGGTAGATGAAACCGGCGGAAGAGAAGAGGCATTAAGGGTAATTTCCGGCGCAATCGATAATTACGTTGAGGAATACTGCAAATAAAAATGAGCACCTGAAACGAAAAAGTTTCAGGTGCTTTTTAGTTATAAGGAAACGGTATCTGAGCACATTAATTGTTGTCAGAAATAGTCGGGGATATTATAAATTTATAAGAAAGCTTGGGGAATTTGCCTCAAGCTTTCTTATTGTAATTTTTTATTATTAGTTGAATGCTTTCTTTTTCTTCTTTTACCAGTTTTCGGTATCCGTCTATTAATAATATTTCATCACTATTTAAATCGTAATGCTGTACTGATTCTATTATATGGTCTATTTCTGTATGTCCTATAAGATAATCAACGGAAGTATTAAAGAAATCAGCTAATGCCATTAAAGTAGATATATCGGGTTCTATCATGTGATTTTCATATTTGTTTATAGATTGCTGACTTACTCCTATAACATCGGCAAGTTGTTGCTGACTAATACCTTTTCTAATTCGCAAAGCTTTTAAGTTCTGTACCATAATGTCACCACCCATTAATAGAGTAACAACTTTTTAGAGTTAAATATAAATCCTTTTATTAGTTATTGACAACAACTTAAAGTTGTTATATATTATGTACAGATGTAATATCTGTAATAAAATTTTATACATTAATTAAAAAATTAGGAGGAGAATAAAATGAACTGTAAACAGTGCGGTCAGCCTTTGCCTGAGGGAACAGCTTTTTGTTCAGTTTGCGGAGCAAAGCAGGATGTAGCAGTACAATCATCTGCACAACCCAATATGCCGCCGCAGGCACAGCCACAGATGTATTATGAAGTGAAGGTAAAACAAAAGAAAAATAAGAATCCAATTGTACCTGTAATACTTAATTTAATTGCGCTTTTACTTCTGTTTTCAATGAATTTGAATGCTGCTTTTAAAGATCAACCAGATAATTTTATAGGTATTTATGTTTATCTTTTATTTATTCCATTGCTGCTGAGTATAGGAGTATTATTACTCAAAAACAGCACAGTAAAATTAATTATTTCCATAATAGGATTCATATCATCAATAGGTATTGTTCTAATAATAGGTAGCCGATCTGGCGGATTATTCTTCTTATTGTTAATATTTGAAATCATTGTTTCATCGTATGAGCTTTCTTATGCACGTAATCTAAAGAAAAATTATCAAGTTTCAGAAAATTCAAAATTTGGAAAAATTTTAAGTATAATTTCCGCTGTTGTAGCTCTACCCATAATTATTCTTAGTATAACAACGGTAGTTCCGTACCAGCAATATCAAAACATACTTGATAGAATTAAAGAAGTGAATGCTGAAGAAATGTTCGGAATGTTGGTAGAAATTGATGATTTTGAAAAACATCATTCTCAGTATACTGATAAGATAAATGAAGCGGTATATGAAGAAATTAAATTGCGTATTACAAAAGGGGATTTCGGAGATGCATCTAAGACGTTAGCTAAAATAAATGAATATAAAAAGCATTATCCACAGTATGCAGATAAAATTGATGATGAGATAGATTGGCAAATTAATAGATGTTTTATGGATGGAAACTATGAGAAAGCTTCAGAATGGTTGAAGGCATTAGGAAAGACAAAGCAAGCTAATGAACTGATTGTATGGGAGAGTTTTTTAAATTTAAAAAATAGTAGTTGTGAACTTGCCGAAAAAGCATTAATAACAAATTTAAAAGATCCTGCATCTTATAAATCGTATGGACGTACTTTTTATTATGATGTTATTGAATCCGGGAATAATAATGAAGTAATAATTAGAAGTAAGGTGTCAATAGATTATTCGGCAACAAACAGCTTCGGAGGCAGAATTATGGATACCTATGTGTTTGACTTTCCTGACATGCCACTAAAAAGTTTAGGGCTTTCCAGTAAAGAAGTTAAAGAGATTGTTGCTTTAGAGAAAATTCAAATGCTAAATAGATGTTTGAAATAAAATGTATAAAACATTTTGAATAATACGCACCCCAAAAGTCAAATGCTTTTGGGGTGCGTATGTATATGGATATATAAGATTGTACAAAAAGGTTTTAAAGCAATATTACAGATAAGCAATCATATCAATGTGGGGAATGTGCTCATCCATATATTCCTCACCGGTTGTCTTGAATCCGAATTTTTCGTAAAATCCGACTGCATAAGTCTGTGCGCCTATGTGCAGCTCCTTTGCTCCCATTTCTTTTGCTTTTTCTATAATCAGAGTGAGAAGCTCTGCACCGATATTTTTGCCACGGTATTCCTTTAATACCGCTATTCTGCCGGGTTTAAAAACTCCTTCGCTGAGTTTAAGAAGCCTTGCTGTTGCAATAGCCTTTTCGTTATCCGTCAGCACAAGATGCCAGCAGGTTTCATCAGCTTCGTCAAATTCCTGTTCTACGGGATATTCCTGTTCCCTTACGAAAACTTCTTCTCTTATCTCTCTTGAAAGGGGATAATCCTCTCCCGGAGCGTACCAAACAGTATTCAAAAAAATTCCTCCTAAGCTCCATATTTTACGGGGAATATAGTAACATAAAATCAGACGCCGGTAAATGAGAAAATTTGAAAAAATATTCTGCAAGGCTCAAATTTTTTATTGCAAAAACAATGTGTGGTGATATAATTAAAAGCATAAGCCATATATGGCATAATTTTTCAGAGGTGTTCATTTATGCAGGAAATCAGAGTTGAACTTACAAAAAATCCAAAAGAGAAGCCTCAGGATCAAAGCAAGCTTGGCTTCGGTAATTATTACACAGACCATATGTTCCTTATGAACTATGATGAGGGACAGGGCTGGCATGACCCGAGAATAGTTCCCTATGCTCCCATTGCCCTTGATCCGGCAGCTATGTGTCTCCACTACGGTCAGGAAGTTTTTGAGGGACTTAAGGCTTACAGAACCGCTGACGGCAGAATCCTTCTTTTCCGTCCCGACCGCAATATGGCAAGACTTAACGTTTCAAACGATCGTCTTTGCATTCCTCCCATTGATGAGGAATTTGCAATTGAAGCTGTTAAAAAGCTTGTTCTTGTTGATAAAGACTGGATCCCCACAGAAGAGGGAACATCACTTTACATCAGACCTTTCATTTTTGCAGTTGACGCTCATGTAGGCGTACATCCTGCTCATCATCTTATTTTTGCAATCATCCTTTCACCTGTTGGCGCATATTATCCCGAGGGACTTAATCCCGTTAAAATTTATGTTGAGGATGAATATGTCCGTGCTGTTAAGGGCGGAATGGGCTTTACAAAGACAGGCGGTAACTATGCTGCTTCTCTTAAGGCTCAGGCTGAGGCTGAAAAGAAAGGCTATACTCAGGTTCTCTGGCTCGATGGTGTTGAGCGCAAGTACATTGAGGAAGTCGGTACAATGAACGTATTCTTTGTAATCGACGACGAGGTTATCACTCCCGAACTCAGAGGCAGCATCCTTTCCGGTGTTACACGTATGTCCTGCATCGACATTCTCCGTTCATGGGGCATGAAGGTCAGCGAGCGCAAGCTTTCAATTGAAGAAGTTGCAAAGGCTGCTGAAGAGGGCAGACTTAAAGAGGCTTTCGGAAGCGGTACAGCAGCTGTTATTTCTCCCATCGGCGAGCTTCGCTGGGGCGACGATGTAATGGTTATCAATGACGGCAAAATCGGTGAAATTTCCGCAAAGCTTTACGATAACCTTACCGGAATTCAGTGGGGCAAGCTTCCCGATGAATTCGGCTGGACAGTTGAGGTAAAATAATCACAGGGCTTTTATTAAAATCCCGTATACCAAAAGGTATATGGGATTTTTTAAAGCCGAAAAATCAGAATATTAAAGAAAGGCAAGGCGCAGTATATGGCAGAAGTAAAAACCAACGCAATGCGTATTCTTGAAAAAAACAAGATACCCTATAAAATGTATACCTATGAAAATGACGGAAATATTGACGGCGTAAGTGTTGCCAAAAAGCTGGGACAGGATGTTGAAGCCGTATACAAAACCCTTGTGACAGTGGGTAAAAGCGGCGGATACTATGTTTTTGTAATTCCCGTTGAAAAAGAGCTAAGCCTTAAAAAGGCGGCAAAAGCAGCAGGGGAAAAGTCCGTTGAAATGATACACGTTAAGGATATCAATAAGGTTACAGGTTATATAAGGGGCGGATGCTCTCCTGTGGGCATGAAAAAGCTGTATCCGACCTTTATAAGCGATACCGCTTCCGAACGTGAAACCATAATTGTAAGCGGCGGAAAGATAGGCTTTCAGGTAGAGCTTTCGCCGAAAGATTTAATCGGCGCTGTAAAAGCAAAGTTTGCTGATATTATTATGGATTAAGTAAAAATAAAAAGAACAGCGCCTGCTGAAAGCATTTTCGTGCTTTTGCAGACGCTATTTTTATTGCATTAGTTTTTTACACTAAAACCCTGAAAGGACTTAAAAGAGTTCCTCCGACTTCAAAGGCAAAACGCTTTGCACTGCTGACCTCAAATTCTTCAACGTCAGGGTTAGGTATGTACTCACCGTCGGAACCTACTACCAGAGAATTATCCTTATAGAGCTTTACTATACTTTGGAGATATTCGGTAAACTCCGGACTGTCAATAGCGAGCATGATTTCCGTATCAATATATTCACTTCTGGGATCCATGTTGAAAGAGCCGATAATGGACATTCTGTCGTCGATTATATAGGTCTTTGCATGGATTCCGTTGTTGTTCTGGAATTCGTAAATTTCAGCGCCGGTGGAAAGGATTTTTTCTCTGTCGTTGAGATAGAGGGAGTAAGCCGGAAGATTGGGGGAGGACTGAAGGGAGTTTGTGAGTATTTCGTACTTTATACCCTTTTTTCCAATCTCATTGAGAGCAGTTTCAATGTTGTCGCTTAAAACAACATAAGGGGATTGCAGAAAAACTTTTTCCTCAGCATTCATAACAAGATGACTTATTATGTAGCCTACCTTTGGTTCCTTTTTGTATATGCTTATGTCGTTGGCAAAGAAAGTTATCTTGTTTGTCGGGAATGTAGCTTTCTCTATGTTAAGGGGCTGTGAAAACAGGCGCGGCTGCTCTTTTCTGAGTTCTGTCATAATTGAGAGCAAGCGTGCTTTTTCATCGTCACTGTTTTTGCCTTTTTCCGTAAACGCATCTTTGGAGCTTTTGCAGTTCCAGATGTTTTCCATGTAATTTTTCACCTGAAACAATACGCTGTCACGATTATCCGTCTGCCATGCGCTGTTATATACAAGTACGTCACGGTCTATACTCAGATTTTTATCATAACCCTCAGGACCGAAGTACTGGTCACCGATATTTCTGCCTCCCAAAAGAAGGAACTTATTGTCTATGATAATGTATTTGTCGTGCATTCTTCCGTTAAAAGTCCACGGCTTTAAAAGGTTCATGGAGTTGTAGAGGCGGATTTCAATATTTTCATGGCTGCCAAGAGCTTTTGCAAGGTCTTTGTATTTTCCGCTGAATCCGCTGGACATGCCATCGAAAAGCAGACGAACCTTAACGCCACGCTCTGCTGCATCGAGAATGGCGGCAAGAAAATAGTCCGCTGATTCTCCCATATGCATTGAATGGTATGATATATCAAGGGTACTTTTAGCTTCACTTATAAGGCGTATTCTTGTACCAAGACTGACGATGGGGTCTTCTACAAGAGCCACTCTGTCAACACTTTGAGTATCTGAATAGAAATCATAGCTTTCAATATCTGTGCGGAATGTTTCGCTTACATTTTTCTCAGTAAAATAGGGGAAAAATGCAAATGCTGCAACGTATACCAAATATACCGCCAAAACTGCGCAGATGATTTTAACTATCTTTTCTTTATTTGAAACTTTTCTTCGCTTTCTGGTTTTTGCACTTGATTTTTTTCTTTTCATGGCTACCACCCTTTCTTCAAAGCAGATATATTTTACCACATATATCCTTTTAAGCATATGACATACTTTACAATAATTCTCTGAAAATATCTATGCATCACAGAATAGAAATTTAAATATTTCTTTACAGACTATTGACGTAAAGTTAAGTTTAGGGTGTACAATATAACTGAACCTGAAAATTAAAGGGAGGTTTTTAAAATGAGTTTTAAAATGTATGTACCTACAAAGCTTTTGTTCGGTGTCGGAAAGCTTAATGAGTTAAGCAAGGAAAAAATGCCCGGCAAAAAAGCGATGATTGTAATTTCAAATGGTAAATCAACCCGTGCAAATGGATATCTTGACCGCACTCAGGAGCAGTTAAAGTTAGCCGGAGCAGAGTTTGCCGTATTCGATAAGGTTGAGCCCAATCCCTTGCACACAACTGTAATGGCAGGCGCAGCCTTTGCAAGAGAAAACGGCTGTGATTTTATTGTAGCTCTCGGCGGCGGCAGCGTAATGGATGCATCAAAGGCAATGGCTGCAATGGCAACTAATGACGGAACGCTTTGGGATTATGTTGTAGGCGGTACAGGTAAGGGCAAAGACCTTGTAAATAAGCCTCTTCCTCTTATTGCTATTACCACAACAGCAGGTACCGGCAGTGAGGTTGATGAGTACGGCGTTGTTACAAATAGTGAGACAAAGGAAAAAATCGGCTTCGGCGGCATGGAGGAACTTTTCCCTGTTCTTGCCATTGTTGACCCGGAGCTTATGACTACCGTTCCTCCGAAATATACAGCATATCAGGGTTTTGATGCACTTTTCCACAGTACGGAAACATATATTGCAAACTGTGCAAGTCTTGTAAGCGATATGGTAGCTCTTACAGCTATTGAAAACGTTGCCAAATATCTTCCCAGAGCCGTTAAGGACGGTAAGGATATTGAAGCGAGAGAGCACGTTGCTTTCGGTAACACGATGTCCGGATACTCAATGGTCACAGGTTCCTGCACAAGCGAGCATTCCCTTGAGCACGCTATGAGCGCATATCATCAGGAACTGCCCCACGGAGCAGGACTTATTATGATTTCACTTGCCTATTATGAGCATTTTATCAATGAGCACGTATGCGATGAGCGTTTTGTAAAAATGGCTCAGGTAATGGGTATGGAAGACGCTTCAAAGCCTGAGGACTTCTTAACCGCACTGAAAAAACTTCAGAAGGATTGCGGAGTTGATGAGCTTAAAATGTCAGATTACGGCATTAAGCCCGAGGAGTTTAAAACTCTTGCAGAGAACGCAAAGTATACAATGGGCGGACTGTTTACTATGGACAGATGCGATCTTTCCATTGACGACTGCGTTGCAATTTACGAGAAATCATATAAATAAAACCTCTTTCAGTACAAAAAAACAGCAAAACACAAATCTCCCTGACAGTTAATCTGTCAGGGAGATTTTCTGCTTTATGTTCAGTTTTTGAAATAGTTAATTCCGTCTTTAAAATCGAAATCATTAGCGAGGGCTGCGCAAAGAGAGGGACATCTGCTTTCGTAGAGCTTAATACCTAAAACTTTGGAATTTTCAGGAAGCTTTCCGAATGTAAATGTGTTCTCCATACCTGAAAGGAGTTTTTCCGGGGAATAATCCTTTGCCTCAACTTCACCTTTATCTGTTACAAGAATTAAGCGGTCAAGGTGATAGGGGAGAGCAAAGCCGTAGTTTTTAAGAGTGATTGTTGCTCCGGCTTCTGAAACATCAAAATTCTCAGCGCTTATCTGATAACCTAAATGGTCGGCAAGGAAATCGAAAGTAGTGCGTACAAATTCGTTTCCTTCCTTATCACGGAAATAGTTAGGATTATAGCTGCATCCCATTTCGTCAAGCTCTGAGGGGGTGATGTATTCGCCTCTCCAGCGCTCCATATTGTAAGGGCCTCCGGCTTCCTTATAGTTATGGGTAAGGCTAAGAGAAGAAAGTGACTGCTCGTTGCACATAGAGAGCATTTTTTCTCCGTGGATGTACCCCTTATTATATGTGCGGTCACGTCCCCAGGGCATTTCACCGTCGTTATAAGTATGAGCTGCACGCTCTATAAGCTCTTTGTATTTATCGCTGCCGGGACTGCTTTCCATATAGCTCCATTTGAAAAATTCACCTACAAGAAAATCATCGTGATGTCCTACACGTTTATCTGCAAAAAGTGCCTTGCTCTTTCTCATAAGTGTTTCAGTGCGGATTTGAAGGGTGAGGTAATCGGGAACCATATCAAAAATAGCTTCCAGGGTCTTTTTTGGATTATGTCTGTGCTTTGATGAATGCCATTCGCCCCATGCACCTACCATTCCTGCCTGAATGACAGCGACAGTCTCGGAAACAAGCTCCTTATGCTTGCTGAGCCACTTTTTAATCTGCTTTGTGTGACTTATCAGCATACGGTTTTTGGGACCTACTTTTCTGTCCATTTCCGTTTCATAAGCAAAGCGAAGAACTGCCCTTATACCCATTTTTTTGAGCTCCATAAGGTATTCTTCCAGCTGACTGAAAGCTTTTTCGTCAAGATCCTTTTTGCAGTATTCAGTAAGGTAAATATATACCTGTGCAAGATGAAAAGTGTCATCACGGTAAAATTTACGCTGCTCTTTAAGATAATCAAGGGCGTCTTTATCTTCACCGCCGAAAACAGCGTGGTGACTTCCCAGCATCATATAGACTTCCATTCTGAAGCCTCTGTCCGGGTTTGTGCGCAAAGCTGAATATTCCTCTGCGTAAATGGGGCAAAAGCCGTTGGGGTTCATTTTCGTTCCTCCTCAAAGAAATAAAGTTTATTATACAAAGCTGTTAAGCTCTTTATTATATTCGTATCCGATAGCTGAAAGTTTTGCTAAGATTTCTCCCTTGTCTGCTCCTTTATCTTCGCAGAAAGCTTCGAGGGACGAATAAGAATCACGAAGCTGTGTGTTTATATAACTTAAAAGTATAACAGGGTCGTTTGGTATTGCCATAATAATTATGTTTCCAAAGGATTAAATCCTTTGTTCCTTTCTTAAATTTTATCAGTTGAATATATTTTCTCCCGCTGACTTAAAGAGAGCATCCACAGCTTTTTTTATTCCGCTGTGCTCCGGTTTCTCAAGGAGCGGATCCCATTTCCATGTTTCCTGAGCGGCATCACGGGTAACGGCAAGAAAACTTGTATCTGTTAAGGTTGAGGCGAGCTTTAAGCCCGGTAAACCATGCTGACGGCTTCCGAAAAAGTCGCCTGGACCTCTCAGACGTAAATCTTCGTCGGCTATTTTGAATCCGTCACAGGTTTGGCACATTACTTTAAGACGCTCTTTTGTGTCGGGATTCTGTGCATCGGAAATGAGTATGCAGGTGGATTTATGTTTTCCTCTGCCTATTCTGCCCCTGAGCTGATGAAGCTGGGAAAGTCCGAATCTTTCAGCGTTTTCAATTACCATAACTGCGGCATTAGGTACATCCACACCTACTTCAATAACCGTTGTGGCAACTAAAATCTGTATTTTACCTGCTGCAAAAGCCTCCATAACCTCATCTTTCTGAGCGGACTTCATTTTGCCGTGGATAAGTCCCACAGTGTAATCTCTGAACTCTCCTTCAGCGAGCTTATGAGCATATTCCTCAGCGGAAATAAGGTCGGTGTCACCCTCTTCAACGAGGGGACAAACAGCATATGCCTGCCGTCCTTCGTCAAGATGCTTTTTAATGAAATTATATACTCTTTTATGGAGCTTTCCCTGTACGCAGTAGGTTTCAACAGGATGTCTGCCAGGAGGAAACTCGTCTAAAATCGAAATATCAAGGTCGCCGTAAATAATAAGGGCAAGAGTGCGGGGAATAGGTGTTGCCGACATAACGAGAGTATGGGGATTCTTTCCTTTTTCCGCCAGCGCACTTCTCTGCTCAACGCCGAAACGGTGCTGTTCATCGGTTATTACAAGTCCTAAATTTCTAAATTTAACATCAGACTGGATAAGTGCATGAGTACCTACAACAACCTGTATTTCTCCGCTTTCAAGTTTAGATTTTATTTCATCCTTTTCCTTTTTTGTCATGGAGCCTGTGAGAAGTCCGCATTTTACATCTGTTCCCTTGAAGAAATCGGTAAGGGATTTATAATGCTGACGTGCGAGAATTTCCGTGGGAGCCATCATGGAGCTTTGCAGGGCGTTTTTTGCCGCCGTATATATAACCGCTGCGGCAACGGCAGTTTTACCTGAGCCTACATCGCCCTGGACGAGCCTACTCATGGGGACTGATAAAAACATATCCCTTACTGCATCCTCTACTGCACGCTTTTGTGCTCCTGTGGGAGAAAAGGGGAGAAGTGAGAAAAATTCATCAGAGAAATCCTTTTTAATGCTGCATGAGGTCTGCTGTCTGTTTCTGCCTTTAAGGCGTATCATTCCAAGCTGCAAAGTGAAAAGCTCATTGAAGACAAGTCTTTTTCTGGCTTTTTCAACGTCCTCAAAGGAAGAGGGAAAATGTATCTTTTTAAGAGCTTCACCATAGGGGAGAAGGGAATATTTTTCCCTTATATACTCAGGCAGAAAGTCGTGCATATTGTCCTTTATGCAGCTTACCGCCTGAGACATAAGCTTTTCGGTGAGAGCTGAATTAATGCCCTGAGTCTGGCGATATATGGGGCGGATTTTTTCTCCGGAAACAGCCTTTGCTATAAGTGGAGAATTCATTTCACGCCTTAAAAATGTACCTCCTACCTTTCCGAAGAACAAAAGCTCTTCGCCTGTTTTAAGCCTTGCAGCGGCATATTTATTGTTGAAAATGGTTATGTTCATAACGCTCTGTCCGTCGGTTACGCTGGTTTTATAAAGGGTCATGCCCTTTCTTATTCGATATTCCACAGCGTCGTGACCAACAATAGCTTTTATGCAGCACTTTTCGTCAAAGGGAGCTTCTGCAATTGACACAGTGCGGCTCCAGTCCTCGTATTCTCTCGGGTAAAAATGCAAAAGAGCGCTTACAGTGTCTATGCCGAGCTTATGGTAAAGCTCGGCACGTTTGCTGCCAACGCCCTTTAAATATTTTATGTCTGTTAAAAAGCCGATAGCCTTTGATGAATCCATTTAAATTCCGCCGAAAACCAAAGGTGAATTATTCCACCGATATTATGAAGTAATAGACGGGCTGACCGCCGTCAATAACGGAAACTTCTGCATCAGAAAATTTATCGCTGAGCTGCTGTACAAGCTTATCAGTATCCTCATCGGAAACACCGTCGCCTTTTATGATGGTGATAAGGGACGAACTGCGCTTAAACATACGCTTGGTAATTTTAAATGCAGCGGTTACGAAATCCTTTTCAATAACGGTGATTTTTCCGTTTTCCATTCCGAGAATCTGTCCCTGCTGAACATGCTGTCCGTTAACCTCGCTGTCACGGGCTGCAAATGTAACAAGTCCTGTTGAAACCTTTTCTGCCGCTTTTGCCATGACGTTTAAGTTTTCGTCAGAAGATGAGGTGTCGTCAAAATTCAGCATTGCGGTAATTCCCTGGGGGATTGTGCGGGTGGGAAGAACGCTTACTTTCTTTTCTGAAAGGGGAATAGTCTGTTCCGCCGCCATTATTATGTTTTTATTATTAGGCAGTACGATAACGCTTTCAGCCGGAACCGTTTCGATTGCCTTTAATATGTCCTCAGTGCTGGGATTCATGGTCTGACCGCCGCTGACAACGGCATCAGCTCCCAAATCCCTGAAAAGCTGCTCAAGACCGCTTCCCGCAGCAACGGCTACAAAGCCGATGGGTTTTACAGGTTTTACTTTGACAGGTTCGGAAGAGCCTGTTCCCAAAGTGGCGTTCTGATGCTGATAGCGCATATTATCAATTTTGATATTTACTAAAGGACCGTATTTTAAAGCGGCCTGAATTACGTTGCCGGGCTCATTGGAATGTACATGAACCTTTATTATTGAATCGTCCTCAACAACTACAACACAGTCGCCGATTGACTCAAGATATGCTCTGAGTCTCAGGGGGTTAAGTGTGCAGCCGGGATTTTTGTTTATGATAAATTCACTGCAATATCCGAATTTTATGTCATCGCTTGCAGATGCCACAACGCTCTTTGGCTGTGAAGCAGCGGCAGTAACTTGATTTTCTCCGGGAATCACCGTGTTGTCTTCAATGACGCTCTGCATTCCCAAAAGGATAAGTACAAGACCCTGACCGCCTGCATCAACAACTCCCGCAGCCTTTAAAACGGGAAGCTGTTCCGGTGTACGCATAAGGGCATCCTGTGCTCCCTCGCAAGCTGCTGCCCATACTTTTATGGGATCGTTATCCTCAGCAGCTGCTTTCTGCGCCTGCTGAGCGGCACATCTTATAACTGTAAGGATAGTTCCCTCAGTGGGCTTCATAACGGCTTTATAGGCGGCGTCAACGCCGTTTTGCAAAGCGGAGGCAACCTGTGCTCCGTCTGCCTCACGAAGTCCTTTAAGACCCTTTGAAAAGCCTCTAAAAATAAGTGAAAGGATAACTCCCGAATTACCTCTTGCACCTCTCAAAAGAGCAGAAGCGGCTGTATCTGCAACGGAACCCACAGGTTCATCGTCGCTGATAACTGCCAGCGCCTTTGCGGCGTTAGATATTGTCATTGACATATTGGTTCCCGTGTCTCCGTCGGGAACAGGAAAGATGTTAAGTTCGTCAACAGCCTGACGGTTGTTGTTAATGTTATTTGCACCTGAAATAAATGCGCTTTTAAGCAAAGCTCCGGTAATCAAATTCAGCACCTCAAATAGTTATTCGGATTTCATAGAGTCAATGAAAACATTGACCTTTTTAACTTCAAGACCTGTGGCTTCCTCAACGGTATAGCGAACTTTGTTTACAATGCTTTTTACCGTAGCGGAAAGATTAAGACCGTAAATTACGATAATATGCAGGTCAACGACAAGGGAATTGCCGCTCATGCGAACGAGCACGCCTTTGTCGATAAAGTTTTTGTTTCTGAAAAAGAAAGAGCGTATTCCCTGACGTGCGTTGCCGTTTGCCATGCCTGCAACTCCGAAGCAGGTGGTGACGGCATTCCCAACAAGGGTTGAAAAATAATCCTGAGAAACACAGACTGTTCCAAGATAATTTTCTATTTTAACCATAGATTCACACTCCTTTATAGGAAGCGATACATATATCGCTATTATATTACGTTGTTTACAAAATATCAAGAGCTTAACTCCACTGTTCAATATTATAAAATTTGTCAGAGTCGTAGGAAATGACATCTGAAGAAATATCGCTGCTGTAAGCTGAGACACCGTTTCTGAAACATAGAGGAATAAAGGGTAAAGCGGTTGAGAAGGTATCGCAGAACTGTGCCAGAGTAGTCTGTGATGAACGGGAGGATTCATATGCGGAAATTGCGGCGTTATCTTCTTTGATGCCGTAGAAAGCAGAGCCGCCTTTCTTGAGAAGAGGATTTAAATCCATATTGTCAGAAAGCTTGATTTCGCCTATATAAAGGTCATATTTACCTGATTTAATAGCCTTGATATAATTTTCATTGCTTAAAACAGAAACTGTTACATCAAAGCCGATTTTTTCAAGCTGCTGGGAAACCAGTGTTGCAGCTTCATTGCGGAAAGAGTTGTTTTCGTTGACTATAAGTTTGAGAGTTATGGGCTTTTTATTGAAAAGCAGGACATTTTTATTATTCTTTTCTGTAATTCCGGCATCCTTGAGAATGGTTTCAGCTTTTGTCTTGTCGTAATCAGGCAGCGGATCAATGGATGCTGCTGAAAGCTCAGACCAGCTGGGGTGGAAGGGGAGAGCAGAGGCAACGCTGTGACCCTGATATGCAGTGGTAGCGATTGCGTTTCTGTCAATTGCCGCTGAAACTGCCTGCCTTATAGCGTCGTTTGCAAGAAATTCGTTTGATGAGTTTATTCCGAGGAATACCATGTTATTAAGGCTTACCTCTTTGACTGTTGCGTTAATGCGTTTGTAGCTGCCTGTGCTAAGATCATCAAAGATGAAATCGGTGTTGCCTATCTGAAGTGAGTTAATAAGTGCATCGCTGTCCGGGAGATTAAGAAGAGAAAGGGTTTTGAAATGAGCAGAATTTCCCGCAGCGTTTTTTGTGTTTACTGAGAAAAACGGATTTTGTGCGGTTCCGTCAAGCTTGTATCTTCCGCTGCCTATCGGTCTTGAATCCTTATCGTCGGCAGTTCCCGATTTTACAATGGGAAATGTAAGTACGTTTTTAGCGTATTTATCAGCGACTGAAAGATTGAAAACCACTTTAGAGCCGGAAACGCTTGCGGAGGTGACATTAGAAAGTGCTGCACTGTAAGCTGTAGATTTTTTTGCAAGGTCAAAGGAATATTTTACATCCGATGCAGTTACGGAAGAACCGTCTGAAAACTGGGTGCTTTTAAGTGTGACCGTAACACGCTTATCGTTTATTTCAGCGTTTTCTGCAATAACTTCATTTGCTGTAAAGGTGTTATCTACTTTGAAAAGGGGATCACAGTAAAGTGTTGCAAGCATCTGATTTGTAACACCCTGTGCAAAAAACGGATTTAAGCTGTCTGATTTTGAATAGCAAAAGGTTATTTCGCCTTTTGATGAAGATGCAGAGCCTGAATTTTCACCGTTTTGAACTGCTCCTGTTTCACCTGTAGGAGCTGTATCGTCATCCGAACAGGCTGAAAAGGTTCCTGCCAGAAGTGCGATTATAAGAAGAACGGCGGCAAAAAATTTAATCTTTTTCATTTGTTTACTCCTTATTCAATAGATACGCTTTCTACACAAACAGTCTTTCCTGTTTTTTCGTCAATGCTAAAAATGCATCCGCATATATAGCAGGGCGTATCGGGATTTTCAAATCTTACAGGCATATTAGTTTTCATTTTTTCTATTGCCAGTGAAGGGGTGACTCCTAAAACCGAGTGCTTAGGTCCCGTCATACCGATGTCGGTGATGTATCCTGTTCCCTCAGGAAGAATCTGGGCATCGGCTGTCAGCACATGGGTGTGTGTTCCGAAAACCACGGATACTTTACCGTCAAGATAAAAGCCTAAAGCTCTTTTTTCGGCGGTGGCTTCGGCATGAAAGTCCACAATAATAACTTTGCAGCCTTTATTTTTCGCTTTCTCTAACATTTCGTCTGCACACTGAAAGGGATTTCCCAGAGGTTCCATGTAAACTGTACCCATAATATTTATAACTGCCACTTGGCAGCGTCCCATGTCGGCAATTGCCATGCCGGAGCCGGGACATGAACCGGGGAAATTTGCCGGTCTTATTATACAGTCGCTTGAATCAATAAATTCATAAAATTCTTTTCGTCTGTAAACATGGTTGCCGGTGGTGATAATATCCGCTCCGCTGGTGAGTAGATGATTTGCTGAATAAGGTGTTATACCGTTTCCCTGAGCGGAATTTTCTCCGTTTACTATGCAAAGGTCTATATTTTTGAGCTTTTTAAATCCCGGAAGCTTTGAGCGTAAAAACTCACATCCTCTGTCTCCTACAACGTCGCCGATTGCAAGTATGTTCAAATAAAAGCCCCTCTTTCGTAATAAAAATAAAAGGGTATACTTATTAAAGTATACCCTCTCGCTTCAAAATTGTAAACAATTACTTTGCGTAATCAGTAGCTCTTGTTTCTCTTATGATGTTAACCTTAATCTGTCCCGGATATTCAAGTTCATTTTCGATTTTCTGAACTATATCACGGGCAACAAGAACCATTTTATCGTCCGAAATAATATCGGGTTTAACCATGATGCGAACTTCACGTCCTGCCTGAATAGCATAGGAACGCTCAACACCCTCAAAGGAGGAGGAGATTTCCTCAAGCATTTCAAGACGCTTAATGTAGTTCTGAACGTTTTCACGTCTTGCACCGGGTCTTGCCGCAGATATTGCATCAGCTGCCTGAACAAGGCAGGCAACGATTGTTTTAGGCTCAACGTCACCGTGGTGAGCCTGAATTGCGTGAATAACGCCTTCGTTTTCCCTGTACTTTTTAGCCGCCTCAACACCGAGCTCAACGTGAGAACCGTCAACCTCGTGGTCGATTGCCTTGCCTATATCGTGAAGAAGACCTGCACGTTTGGCAAGCTTTACGTCTGCGCCTATTTCCGCAGCCATAAGACCGGCTATATATGATACTTCAAGGGAGTGGTTGAGTACGTTCTGACCGTAGCTGGTACGGTATTTAAGCTTACCGAGAAGCTTTACAAGCTCAGGATGAACGGAGTTTACGCCGGAATCAATAACGGCACGTTCACCGGTCTGCTTGATAGTCATATCAACCTCACGGCGGGCTCTGTCAACCATCTCTTCGATTCTTGCGGGGTGAATTCTTCCGTCGGCAATAAGTTTTTCGAGCGCAACCCTTGCAACTTCACGTCTTACGGGATCAAAGCTTGAAAGAGTAATAGCCTCCGGTGTGTCGTCGATTATGATATCGACTCCCGTGCTTGTTTCAAGTGCACGGATATTTCTTCCCTCACGGCCGATAATACGGCCTTTCATCTCGTCGCTGGGGAGAGCCACAACTGAAACTGTGGCCTCTGCCGAATGATCGGCTGCACAGCGCTGAATTGCTGTTGAAATAACCTCACGGGCAAGGGTTTCAGCCTCGTCACGTGTTTTCTGCTCGTATTCCATAATTTTGACAGCCTTTTCATGGTCAAGGCTCTCTTCAAGATTATTGAGCAAATATTCCTTCGCCTGTTCTTTGGTGAAGCCTGAGATTTTCTCAAGCATTTCAAATTGACTTCTTTTGATGCTCTCTACTTCGGAAAGCTGTTTTTCAGCATCCTTGATTTTTTCATCAAGGGTATTTTCTTTTTTCTCAAGGTTTTCAGCTTTTTTGTCAAGTGTTTCTTCTTTTTGGTTGTTGCGGCGTTCCTGACGCATTACTTCACTGCGTCTTTCACGCAGTTCACGCTCTGTTTCTGTACGAAGCTTATGTATTTCGTCCTTAGCTTCAATAACGGCTTCCTTTTTCTTAGACTCGGCCTGTGCAATAGCGTCGTTTACGATTCTTGTAGCCTCTTCTGTTGCAGAGCCGATAGCAGCTTCAGCAACCTTTTTTCTGTGTATCTGACCGAGAACAAATCCCAAAACGCCTGCCACAACGGCAGCGACCGCAATCAAAATAATATAAACAGTATCCAATGTAAAGCAGCACCTCCTTCTTTTAAAAATTAATTTCGCAATCAAAAGTTAAATCATCCAAAGAAAGAGTCCTGAAATAAATATCATAATGTGTGGCTTGAGCACAATACCACAGCATCTATTGTATTTTATAACTATATAAGCGACATGTCAAGTGTCAGTTATGTAACTGTTGCATGACACAGGACGTTCACAGACGAAAAAGATATATAAAATAGATAAAGATTGAAGTATTCAGTCAAATCGGAGCGGTTTATAAATTTTTACAAAACAGAATTTGTCGAAAGTTAAATCACACAAAATTATAATCATGTATATTGTAATATTTAAACAATGTGATAAAATATCATCAGAGAAATTTGAGCGCTAATTTAAACAATCAATTTCGGAGGGGATAAAATGAAAAAACGGATATTGGCCTTTTTTATGTGCATGATTCTTGTGCTTTCTGCAAGTGCATGTGCAAATTCCGGTGCGGATGGTGAACCTAAAATAACCGCTGACGGAAACGTTCAGGCTCAGGTTACAGAGGGAGTATTGAAAGCCGATGCACCTGACGGAGAATACATATCGGACATAACAGTAGATTCACAGCGCATCTGGCTTACTGATGGGCAGTATACTCTTGAAAGCTGTACTGAGAAAACGGAAATTGAAATAACATCGGTTAAAAGAGAGGAAACAGCTGCTCAGAAGGCTGAAAGCGTTATTTTATCCATTTATGACAGCGATACAAATTCTTACAGCGTTACATGGAGAACTGAAAAAGCCGATTATCCTGTGGTTAAGATTAATTCAAAATCGAGTCCAGATGAAAAAACAGTCAGTGCATATTGTGATGAGTGTGATACAGGATATGTAAACAGAGCTGTTTTTTACAATTTAGATTATGACATGGAATATACCTATACAATATATAATAGCGGCGGTGATAAGCTTTATACAGATACCTTTAAAACAGGCAGCAAGACTCCTGAAACAGTTACATTTATGCACGTTTCCGACACTCAGGACGAAGATTATAACGGCAAGGTATGGGCAAAGCTTATGGATAACGCATACAGCAATACCAAAAACCTTGACTTTATACTTCATACGGGAGATATGGTGCAGTATGGCGGTAAGGAAGAGCTTTGGAGTCAGATGATAGGAAACGTTCAGAGTTACGTTTCATCTGTTCCCCTTATGCTTACAAGCGGAAATCACTCCTACTGGTCGGATTATCTGGACGGTGCATCGGATATAGAATATAATCACACCACCGTCAATCTTCCGAAGCAGGACACCGAAAACGGACAGTATTATTCCTTTGATTACGGCGATATTCATTTTGTGGTGCTTTCCTCAGGCGATTCAGAAAGCAGCGGAGTGGGATATTCTCAGCGCAAATGGCTTGAAAAGGATCTTGCCTCTACGGATAAAACATGGAAAATAGTGGCTATTCATAATCCCCTTTATTCAACAGGTAAGTATGGCTCAGATAAGGATAGAAATAAAGTTGCCCGTTCACAGCAGAAAAAGCTGGGAAAAATTTTCAATGAATACGGCGTTGACCTTGTTCTGCAGGGACACGATCATGTTTTCTGTCTTACACCTCCCATGGATGAAAACAGAAGTGTAGTAAAATGTGAAACAAAGACGGAAAGCGGCAACGGCTTTGATACGACATATTATGTAAATCCGCAGGCTCCCGTCTATCTTATGTCAGGAGCAGGAGGCAGCCAGAACAGGGAAGCCTTTGAGGAATATGAGGAATCGTGGTTTTCAAAGGCTATGGATGTCCCCGATAACACAGCGGGATATTCCATTGTGACAATAAGCGGCAAAAAGCTTACTGCAACTTATTATCAATATGATTATTCTGCAAATAAAGGCGGCGTATCTTACAGCTGGGGAATAGAAAAGGAATAATTTCGAAATTAAGATGTAAAAAACAACCTCTTAACGGGTGTTGACAAGGAGATAAGTTGGTGCTAATATTATCTCGAAAATATGTTAACTCGTTGAGGGAGAGAGCGGTATTCACCGTTTGCTTTTCAGAGAGCGGACGCATTTTGCTGAAAGCGTCTGCATTGCAAAGAATCCGCAACCACTCCTGAGAGCGGTACGAAGCGTTTTGGTACGATAAGTTCCGCCGCAAGCCAGCGTTAAAGGGCGCAAAAGCGGCAGCTTTTTTTAAAGCTGCAATTCGGGTGGAACCGTGGAGTATATTTATGCTTCATCCCTTTTTGGGATGGAGCATTTTTTGTTTTATAACATATTTTCACTGATAACGATATTTAATTTTTAAGGAGTGAAATAAAAATGATTAAGGTAACTCTTAAAGGCGGAGAAGTACGTGAGTTTGAAAACGGCGTATCTGTTGCCGACGTTGCCAAAAGTCTCGGTATGGGACTTTACAAGGCAGCTTGTGCCTGCAAAATTAACGGTGAGGTAAAGGATCTTCGCACCGTGCTTACAGATGACTGTGAGGTAGCTATACTTACCTTTGATGATGAGGACGGTAAAAAGACATTCCGTCACAGCGCATCCCATGTGCTTGCTCAGGCTGTAAAAAGACTTTATCCTGAGGCAAAGCTTACAATCGGACCTGCTGTTGACAATGGTTTTTATTATGATTTCGATTCCGATGTTGCATTTACTCCCGAGGTTCTCGAAAAGCTCGAGGGTGAGATGAAGAAGATAATTAAGGAGAATCCTCCCATTGAGAGATTTGAGCTTTCTCCCGAAGAGGCAATTTCCCTTATGGAAGAAAAGGGCGAGACCTATAAAGTTGAGCTTATCAAAGAGCACGCAGATAAAGGCGAGCCGATTTCCTTTTACAGACAGGGTGAGTTTACAGAGCTCTGCGCCGGACCTCACCTTATGGATCTTTCAAAGATAAAGGCATTCAAGCTTACAAGCTGCACAGGCGCTTACTGGAGAGGCGATTCAAAGAATAAGATGCTTCAGCGTATTTACGGTACAGCTTTCCCGAAGCAGGCAGAGCTTGAAGCATATCTTGCCGCTGTTGAAGAGGCAAAGAAGCGTGACCACAATAAGCTTGGCAGAGAGCTTGAGCTTTTCACAACTTCTGAGGTAATCGGTCAGGGACTTCCCATTATGCTTCCCAAAGGCGCAAGAGTCATTCAGCTTCTTCAGCGTTTTGTTGAGGATGAGGAGCAGAAGAGAGGCTGGCTTCTTACAAAAACTCCCTTTATGGCAAAGAGCGATCTTTATAAAATCTCAGGACACTGGGATCATTATAAAGACGGAATGTTTGTACTTGGCGACGAAGAAAAGGACGATGAGGTTTTCGCACTGCGTCCCATGACCTGTCCTTTCCAGTATCAGGCATATCTCAATAAGAGCCGTTCATATCGTGATCTTCCTCTCAGATATAACGAAACCTCAACTCTTTTCAGAAATGAGGCTTCCGGTGAGATGCACGGACTTATAAGAGTACGTCAGTTTACAATTTCCGAAGGACACCTTATGTGTACTCCCGAACAGCTTGAGGGAGAGTTCAAAAACTGCCTTGAGCTTGCAATTTATATGCTTAAAACTTTGGGCCTTTACGAGGATGTTTCCTATCGTTTCTCCCAGTGGGATCCCGATGACCGTGAAAAGTATATCGGAACTCAGGAACAGTGGGATGAGGCTCAGGGTGCAATGAAGAGAATCCTTGATCATCTTGAGATCCCCTATGCAATCGGTGTAGGTGAGGCTGCATTCTACGGACCCAAGCTGGATATCCAGATTAAAAACGTTCACGGTAAAGAGGATACTCTTATCACTATCCAGATTGACCAGATGCTTGCTGAGAAGTTTGGTATGGAGTATGTTGACCGTGACGGCACAAAGAAGAATCCTTATATTATTCACCGTACTTCAATCGGCTGCTATGAGAGAACACTGGCTCTGCTTATCGAAAAGTATGCAGGTGCATTCCCCCTGTGGCTTGCTCCCGAGCAGGTTCGTATTCTTCCCGTTTCAGAGAAGTACAACGACTATGCTGAGAAAGTTAAGAAAGAGCTTTTCGACAGAGGCCTCAGAGTTGAAGCTGATTACAGACCTGAAAAAATCGGTTATAAAATCCGTGAAGCTCAGCTTCAGAAGGTTCCCTATATGCTTATTGTCGGTGAAAAAGAAGAAGCTGCCGGAACAGTATCAGTTCGTAAGAGAGGCAAAGGCGATATAGGTGCAGTTGCCGTTGAGGAGCTCCTTAAAACTCTCAAAGAAGAAATTGATACAAAGGCAAGGGACTAAAATCTGCGGAATTTGTCTATATTGTAACCGTTTTGAAACGATTTTTTTTGCTTGTAGTGCTATAATTACCATGAAGTTTGCGTTTATGGAGTGAGTGACAGACTATGAGCAGAAAAACTGCAATAGCCTGTTTTGCCGCATTGCTGATGCTTGCGGGATGTATATTTTTTGTATCCGGCAGTTGCAGTAAACTTATGGGCAAAATAGGTTTGGCTCATTTGAATGAGGCTCAAGAGGTAATTGTTGCCGAAAATACCGCAGAAATAGCTGAAGCCATAAGAGAAGCAATAGGAATGCATGACTATGTTTCTCTTGATACTTCGCAAATTATAACGCATTTCGGTTTCGGAACCGAAATGATTGAGGATTCAACGGTCTATACCAGTGCGAAACAAAATGATGCTGATGAAATAGCTGTTTTTAAGCTTTCCGATATAAGCAAATGCGATGAGGTTATGTCTGCTATAAGTGAAAGACTCGATTTGAAAGCCAAAACATTTGATGTGCTTAACAGCTATGAATACGATAAGGTTGAAAATACTGTTTTCCTTAATAAGGGAGAATATGTAATCCTTGTAACCACAGCGAAAATTAATTCTGCCTGGTCGGCCATTGAAAGCTTTTATCAGCGTGAAACTGCGGCGGTAAAGTAAATCGTTTTATTGCTTTCTTGAATTAAAAATAAAAAGGACCTGATAGTTTAATCAGGTTCTTTTTTAGTATATTGGAGGGGAAGTTTTATGATATATAAAAAGCTGGTGCGTGATAAAATTCCTGAAATGATTGTGAAAGAAGGGTATATTCCAAAGACGGAGATTCTTTCTGATGAGAGATATATTTGTGAACTTGACAGAAAGCTTATAGAAGAAGTAAAGGAATATCGGAAAAGTAAAGAAATAGAAGAACTTGCAGATATTCTGGAGGTAATATATGCTCTTTGTCAGGCAAGGGGATACAGCACCGATGATTTAATAAGGATCAATGAGGAAAAAAGACTTAAGCGTGGAGGATTTTCAAAGAAAGTTTTTCTGATTTCAAAGTCGAAAAAGAAATAATTCCAACCGTATTGGTATTATGTTTTAATACGATACAAAATAAAACCGCCTGTGATAGGTAATCCTAAACACAGACGGTTAAATTTTCTTTTACTTAAGTTATCCAATTACTGAAAAGGCCTGCACAACAATGGAAGTAAGTCCCGTGAAAAACAATACAATCAGAAGTCCGATTATAACGGAAACTACAAGAGAGGCGGCAATGCCTATGAGTGTCCATTTTCCTATTTCAGAGGCTTTTTTTGGTTGTTCGGGTTTATATACAACATAGAAAATCAGAGCGATAATCGCTGTAATGAATCCTGTTGGGAATGTGAAAAGACCAAGTACAAATCCGCCTATTTTGTTAATTGGATCGACCTTTTCCTGTACAGGTGCGTTGTTGTAGTATGGCGGCGGTGTGGTACCTGGATCTCTTTGCGGAGCTCCGCAGTGCATACAGAAAAGGGAATCATCATCAATATGTGCTTGACAATTTCTACAGAACATGGTTTTGACCTCCTTAAGTCTGTTTATTTTTTATATCTGGATTTATATCACCCCAGCGGTCTATATCCGCAAGAGTCATTGCAGAAACAATTTTTTCCTGAATACCGGGATAATCCTTTTCCATTGATACTAAAAAATCCTTCATTTTCTGGCGGTGTGTAACGCCGTCGGCGGGGCATCGGCTTTTTACAACGGGCAAATTATTTCTTTCTGCCGCAGAAGTAATTATACTTTCTCTCGCCAGTACAAGAGGACGTATCATATAGAGCTCTTTTCTTGAAAGATATGAAACCGGAGAAAAACAGGATATTCTTCCGCCGCTGAAAAGATTCATCATAAAGGTTTCGGCAGCGTCATCAAGATGATGACCAAGGGCTATTTTGTTGCAGCCGGCTTCTTTTGTCGTATCGTGAAGAAGTCCTCTTCTCATTCTCGCACATAAACTGCAAGGGTTTTTCTCTTTTCTCGTTTCAAAAATAATAGTTCCAAGCTCAGTTCTTTTAATTATGTAGGGAATTTCCATTTCTTCACAGAGCTTTTCGATAGGGGAATAATCCGTTTCCTGTCCGTTAAAGCACGGATCTATAGTTATGGCAGTAAGCGAAAATTTTATTGGATAAAACCGTCTTATGGCTCCTAAAGCGGCAAGAAGTGCAACACTGTCCTTTCCGCCGGAAACAGCTACCGCAATGTTGTCTCCTTCATCTATCATTTTATATTTATCAAGGGCACATCGAACGTAGCCCAGCAGTTTTTGCATATATTATCAACCCTTCCGTGAAAATAGAATAACACAAAAGAATACAAATCATATGTCTAAACTGTTAAAAATTTTTCATTTTTCATTTGTGAGCATTTGATATGAAAAACGGAGAAAACGGGAGAAAATAAGAGCATTTAAAATCTAAATTAAAAAATTAAAAATTTAGTGTTGACATGTGCTTTGCAGTGTGGTAATATAATCGGGCAATGAAAAAAGTTATGAGAAATATTGGAGGTAAGTTTATGTCAACTTATATGCCTAAAGCGGGCGAAGTTACCCGTAAATGGTATGTGCTTGATGCAGCTGATAAGCCCCTTGGCCGCGTAGCAGCTCAGGCAGCCGCTCTTCTTCGTGGAAAGCACAAGCCGACATTTGCTCCCAACGTTGACTGCGGAGATTCCGTTATCATCATCAACGCTGAGAAGGTAGTTCTTACAGGCAACAAATTAGAGCAGAAAATGTACTACCGTCACACCGGATACATCGGTAACCTCAAAGAGGTTAAGTACGGTACTCTTATGAAGACAAAGCCCGAGTTTGCTGTTGAGAAGGCAGTTAAGGGAATGCTTCCCGCTAACACAATCGGCCGCAACGCAATGCGCAGACTCAGAGTATACAAGGGCGCTGAGCACACTCAGGCAGCCCAGAAGCCCGAAGAGTGGGCATTTTAATGAATGGAGGCAGATGAAATGTACGATACAAATCCCTATTTCTACGGTACAGGCCGCAGAAAGAAATCTGTCGCAAGAGTTCGTGTTTATCCCGGAACAGGTAACATAACAATCAACGACAGAAATATCGATGATTATTTCGGACTTGAAACCCTTAAGCTTATTGTTCGTCAGCCTCTTGCCCTCACAGGCACAACTGAGAAGTTTGACATTGTTTGCCGTGTAAACGGTGGCGGTGTTACAGGTCAGGCTGGTGCAATCCGTCACGGTCTTTCCCGTGCTCTTCTTCAGTATGACGAGGCTCTTCGTCCTACTCTCAAGAAGGCTGGATTCCTTACTCGTGACCCGAGAATGAAGGAAAGAAAGAAATACGGTCTCAAAGCAGCTCGTCGCGCTCCGCAGTTCAGCAAGCGATAATCGACTGCTCAGACTATATCAAAATGGTTCAAAAACCCCGGAAAATCAAGGTTTTCCGGGGTTTTCTTATACCTAAATGGGCTGATATGGTTTGACCAAATTTGACAAAACGAGAGCCGTTTTCACCCAATTTTTAGTGGTCCGCAAGTGGTTAACCGGCCAAAAAGGGGGTAAAAAGAGGGTCAAGTGGTTCCCAAAGTGGTTAACCGAGAGCCGATTTGGGGGGTGTTTTGGGGGCGCTTTTCAGCCCTCCTTCCCCTCGTTTTTTTGGCTGTGGCAGTTTGGCATAGTTTGAGCTAATTTGAATAATTGAATATGAATTTGATGTAGCACACAGATCACATAAATGACTGGGTGCTTTTTTCATTTCAGGAACTCGTATTCCGGCGATAGAAAGAGCCGTCACTTCACTTTTTATTTTGGAGTGGCGGCTTTTTCTATTTCCAGAAGCAACAGCAACAATTAGAAATGAGGTGAAGTTAATGAACACGCAAATCATTGCCATTGCCAACCAGAAAGGCGGCGTTGGCAAGACAACGACCTGTGCCAACTTGGGAATCGGGCTGGCGCAGGCCGGAAAGAAAGTCCTGCTGATCGACGGGGACCCGCAAGGGAGCCTGACAATCAGCCTGGGCCATCCCCAGCCGGACAAGCTGCCCTTTACGCTGTCGGACGCTATGGGGCGTATCCTGATGGATGAGCCGCTTCGTCCCGGCGAGGGTATCCTGCACCACCCAGAGGGTGTAGACCTGATGCCTGCGG
>OGWT01000586.1_pt1 | contig 29519 bp, 9 predicted proteins | sample 1576101 | NCBI WGS metagenome assembly OGWT01 (sample SAMEA3541481, study PRJEB24748) | human gut metagenome | biome: human gut; feature: human-associated habitat; material: faeces | place: China | collected 2012 | reverse complement strand
CACGCGACTGCGCGGCCATACCGGCAGCACCTTCCGTACCACCGATGCCGTCGACGTCCGCATCCGCCATGATGAAACGCTCAGCCCATGCGTGGAACCGCGTGCCGAGCTGTGCCGCCGGCGAGGCGACGTGCGGAATCGGACGGACCAGACCACGCCAGTAGGCGCGGGAGTCACGCTCGCCCATGGAGCCGGCGCGCGCTTGCAGCGAGGTGACGTTTTGGCGGCCGGCAGCAAGGATACGTTCGCCTTTGGCACGCACGGCCTCGTCGAAGGCGTCCTGCGATTCGCCTGCGTCAGCCACGTCCGGTTCCGGCATGAGATGTTCGTCGGCGACGAGCAGTTTGGCGAGACGCAGCAGTGAGTTTCCGGTTTCCGGCGATGGCGTGGCGGATTCATCGGCAACGTCGCCCTGCGTTCCCGTGGATTCAGCGATATTCGGTTCGTCGGATTCGACGGCACGTACCTGTTCGGCCGCGGCACGCAGCCTGTCGGCGACATCGGCGCTCAGATCGCACGGCCAAGGCAAAGTATGGTCGTCCGAGACCGGTTCGAGCGGCGTGTTCCACGCATCGCCCACCACGGCATTCTCGAAATCGCGGGCGTGTTCGCCTACGAAATAGCCGTCGGGCAGGTCAAGTCCCAGCGTGTTCGGGGAGCCGTCCACATCGTCGGACAGGCTGTCCGGTTCGCGTACCGCGGTGACGATTCCGTTCATCGAATCGCGCGTCTCCAGCCAGAAATTCGACGGCGCGGCGCTTTTCTTTCCCTCCGCCAGGCGGGAGTCGCGGCTCGTCTCGTTGCATCCGCTGTATACGAGCAGCGCCTCGTAGCGGGCGCGCGTCAACGCCACGTAGGCGAGACGGCGTTCGTCGGCGTGCAGTCGGCGGCCGTATTCCTCCTGTTGCGTCAGGTACAGGCTTGCCGGATCCATTCCTTCCATATCGTCGACGGCCATGGTTCGCAAGGTGCCGAACACCTCGTCGTCGATCACTTCCGCATCGTCCAATCCGTCGAGCGATTCCACGGGATTGCCCCCGATGGGCGCGTCGTGCGGGAATCGTGGCAGGATATCCGCGTCGGCGCGCACCGGAACCGGCACCGCGGACGGGTCTTCCAGCCAAGTGTGGGCTTTTTCGAAGTATTCCGGCGGCTCCCATATGCCGTCGCGCCGACCGCCCGGATGGTCTTCGTCCGTTTTGACGCTCAGGTGGTCGCCTTGACTGGACGGGAAGGTGCCGTCGCGCATGCCGACCACGGCCACGGCGTCCCATTCCAGGCCTTTCGACTGGTGCACGGTCATGAGCACCACATCGACGGGGGTATCTGGTGCGGTGGCGTTGTCATCGGACGCGTCACGCAGCGAATCCACCCACGAGATGAACGCGCGCAGGCTTGGCGTGCCCTGCGCGGCGATTTCCTGCAAGTAGGTGTCCACCAGAGACAGCATCGCGTCGAGTGACGAAGCGGCATGCGATGCGGCACGATTGCCGGCATCCGGATGCCGCATCCGTTCGGCGAGCAGCAGGTCGATGTCCAGTCCGAGCGCGGTGATGGCCGTGCGTACCACTTCCGGCAACGGATGGCCGGCCGTGCGCTGCACCTGTTGGATGACGCGACCGGCGTGGATGACGCTCGCGGCTCCCGCACGGCTCAATACGCCGTCGACGAGGTGCCGCAGATCGCCGCGCAGCAGCACGTCGATCAGGAAGACGGCGTTGGGCACTTGGTCGCGGTAGGCGCGCACGGTGGCGCGGATGTCGGCGTCGGACGGATTCGCATCCGCCTCCACGATGCCGGCCGACACGAGCGCGCGGTAGCGTTGCGCGGTGTTGAGCCGTTCGGCGATGCCGGCGAGCGCCTGCAGATCGTCGGCGGACAGACCGAATCGTGGCGTGGCGAGCAGCCGCATGAGCGCGGCGCTGTCGGTGTGGTCGCATACGACGTGCAGCAGGGCGAGGATGTCTTTGATTTCGGGACGTTCCAGGAGTGCGGCCTGGCCGACGACGAGTGTGGTGAGGCCGGCTTGTTCCAGTGCGTCCTCGTAGGCTGGCATCTGCGTTTTGGAGCGGAACAGGAGCGCCACGTGCGGACGGTTGTCTTTGGCTCCGTCGGCGAGCTCGTTTTCGGTTGGCGTGTGCAGTGCGATCGCTTGTTTGGCGAAGCGTACGATGGCGTCGATTTCCTGGCCGAATGTGGCGTAGCCGAGCACGCCGAGCGTACCTTCGGGGGCATTGTCGATATTGGCGAGCGGGGGCACGTCCACTTCGCGCATAAGCGAACTGCCGCGACGTCTGGCGGGCAGGCGCAATGGTTTCGTCAGATTGTTGGCCGCTTCGAGCACCATGCGCGAGTTACGTCGGGTGACGGTCAGCGTGTAGGGCTTGTCGGTGGCGTCGTGGCCGAAGTCGTGTTGCAGCATGCGGAATGCGCCGGGGCTGGCTCCTCGCCATGCGTAGATCGATTGGAAGGGGTCGCCGACGGCGTTCACCGCGCTGCGATGGGTGGAATCGGCGTGGAACAGTGCGGTCAGGAGGGCCGCCTGCGTGGTGGAGGTGTCTTGGTATTCGTCGAGCAGCACGTGCGTGTAGCGTTTGCGGTAGGTGGCTCCGATGGAGGGGAATCGGGTGACGAGTTGGAATGCGGCGATGGTGAAGTCGCTGAATTCGGCCATGTTGAGGGCGCGTTTTTCGGCGTGGTAGTCGGCCACGAGGTCGAGTAGCAGGTCGCGTTTGCGGGCCGTGCCGGCCAATTGCGCGGTCTTGTAGACGCAGAGTTGGTGGCATTGGGCGCGGTATTCGCGCATGCGGGTTTCGAAGGCGGTGTCGGATTCCTTTTTCTTCTGTTTCGGAGCCTTGCCCACTTTCGGCTCGTCATCGGGAACGTCCTCGTCTTCAAGCGCTTTGGCCACTTGCGCCACGAACGCCTTATCCCATGCGCGCACGCGTTCCACGGCTTCGTCGAAGCTGGTGCAGTCGCTGCCGATCATGGCTCCTGCGATGGCGTTGGATAGGGTGAACACGTTGCCGGCGATGGTGGAGAATTTGCCGAGTTCGTCGCCGCCTTGGTCGAAGGCCATGAGCTGGTCCATGTGCTTGTCGAGCACGGTGTGGATGAGCTGCAGCGCTCCGGCTTCGCTCAATGGCTGCGTGTTTTGGTCGAAGCCGACGAGCAGGCCGTATTGGCGCACGATGGTTTGGAAGAACGCGTCATAGGTGGAGACTTCCGGTTTGAGGAAGGCGACGCGTGTACCGCGTCCGGCTTGGTTGCGTGTCACGGCAGCGGAGACGCGCGAAAGCAGTTCGGAGGCGGCTTTGCGTGTGAAGGTCAGGCCCAGAATCTTCTCGGGACTGATGCCCTGGTCGATGAGGGTGATGATGCGGCGGGTCATGGTGTAGGTTTTGCCGGAGCCGGCGCCCGCCACCACGACCACGTCCTCGTATGAGGGGGCTTGGATGACGGCGGCCTGTTCCGGACTGTCGGTGAATTTCGGCGTGGCGGCCGGCACAGTGCCCATCGCATCGCCCTTTGCTGTGGCCCCGTTCGTTGACATGCTTCCGTTCATACCGTTACTCCCGTTCATGCCACGGTCCTTTCGAATACGGTGTTCTGCTCGCCTTGGCAGGCCGGGCAGACCCCACTGCCGTACGTTCTGCAGTATCCGACGTGTTCCACGGTCGGACGCGCGGTGATGCGGGTGGCCCGGCTCGCCGCGGCCGCATAGAAGACGCGGGCGATCATGGTCAGCGACCATACCGTCATCTTCGACCGCGATTCCAGAAGTTGCTTCCAATGTTCTTCGCTGACCTGCGCCGGCCGTTCGACGTCGTCGAGGCCGCTGGTGAAGACGCTGGCCATTTTGGGCACGTATTTGCGGGGTATGAAATCGCCCGCGTTGATGCTTCCGCCGGCGAACAGCGCCTGCTGGTGGTACGCTTCGTCGCCTTGCCCTTTGCGTGGCGCGGGTGCCGCGTATTCCATGACGTGGAACAGGGCGCTTTGGGTGATGTCCGGCATGGCTGCGATCGCCTGCGCGCCGCGTTTTCCGCCGTGTTCCGGGAATGCGAGGCCCAGCTGGTAGCAGACGAGCTGCAGGTCGCTGAACAGGGAGCGTCCGTTTGGCACTTTGCCGGTTTTGTAGTCGATCAGCCGTACCTGTTCGCGGCCGTCTGCGGTACGGCGGTGTTCAAGACGGTCGATTCTGCCCGACAGGCGTACGGTGAGCCGGTCGCTCATGCCGGTTTCCGGCCAGCCGTCGACGAGCGCGCCCATGATGGCGATGAGTTCGTCGCGGGAGATCGGAGCGTTGCCGTCGATGGCGTTGTAGGCGTCGAGGATGTCGTCGAAGTCGAATCGCGCGGCGAACTGCCGTTCCGCTTCGGCATGGTCCAATGTTCCCACGGTGATGGTTTCGGTGTTGTTCGACGGGTATCCCGTACGGTTCGACTTGACGAAATATGTGGCGATGTTGCGCAATGCGACCGATGCTTTCGCGTCCTTGCCGAGCGCCTTGTACCGTTCCTCGGGGTCGTCGATGGCGTTGAGGTCGCCACGTAGGGTCTTGTATCGGCTGATCATCCATTGGGCGATTTCGTCGATGTTGTCCTCGTCGCTTACCGCGGTGTGGTTTTGGGGCAGGTCGAGGCCGGCTTCGGTGGCCTGTTGCGCGACGGCGTGGATGAGCGAGCCGAAGCTGGTGGCCGCGCTGCCCATGCGTGGGCCGGCGAAACGGTTCTCCAGCATCCAGCACACCGGGCACGCCCACAAACTGTCCACGGCGGATGGAGAAAGGGTGACCACGTCGGATTGGCCGTCCGTTTTTTCGATGGATTCCGGTTGTTCGATAAGCTTCGCCTTGTCGGCATGCTCCGTTTTTCCGTCAGATTCCATCTTGCCGTCGATTCCCGTCATATCGTCGGCTCCCGCATGTTCCGTAAGGAACGCCCAATTGTCGGGATTCGCGGCGGCGATGCCATGCGATGCCAACAACGCCAAGGCTTGCGCGGCATCGCGCGCTTGGGGGGAATCGGCCGGCGCATGGGCCAGCACGCTTCGCGCGGCGGCGACCAGGCCACGCGGGTCGGCCTCCAGTCCCGCGTATTCGCCGGCCTCGCCGACCGCCGTGTACACGCGTGTTTCCGCATCGGCATCCCGGTCGCGGTCGAACCATTCCGGCAGGTAGCCGTAGAGGAAGTCGGACGGCACATGGTCTTCGTTGAGGACCGCGCTTACCGTCACGCGCTCATCGGCGCGGGTGAGCGCCACAAGGAGGCTTTTCTGTTCGGAGGCGAGCACCGCGGCGAGCTGCGCGTTTTCGCGGCCTGCGGAGGTGACGATGTCGTCGGACAGTCGTCCATGCAGCATGATGTCGGCGAGCTCCTCCCCGCCGAACAGGGTGTTGCGCGGCGCGAGGTTCGGCCATTGGCCTTGTTGGAACGCAGGCATGAATACTAGTTTCCAATGTTTTCCGGCAGCTCCGGCGGGCGTGGCGAGCGTCACGGCCTGATCGATCGGCGCGGTGTGCGCCAGGGAGTCGGCTTCGATGGCGAGCGCGCGGACCTGTTCGATGAACGCGTCGATGGTGTGCGCTGCTGTCACGCCGTTCGATTCGCCGCCGGACGCGTAGCTGAACAGGCGCATCGCGGTGTCGAGCCGGTCGTTGGCCGCGCGGCCTTCGGCGTTGTTGTGCAACGCCGTTTTCTGCCAGATTTCGGCTTTGCCGAACGCCTGCCATGCACAGTCGAGCATGTATTGCGGTTCGTGGGATGTCAGGCGTGCCTCCGACCGCAGGGTATCGTCGAGCGCTTTCCACAGGCGTGCGAAGGCTTGCGCTTGGGGGTCTTTGCGGCCCAGTACGGAGGCGATCGCGTCGAGCACGCGGTCGGTGTCGCCTTCCAATAGCAGGATGTACAGCGCGTTCATGCCGAAGGATGGTTCGTCCGCATCCTCAGCGGCACGCTCTCCCGTCATCAGCCGGTCGTCGGTGTCGATTGCCGACAGGCCCATGTCGGCAGCGTTTTCCACGTCCGACGCCGATACCGCCGCGCGTGCGGTGCGGAAGGTCTCGACGTAATCGTTCCAATCGTCGATCAGCTGTGGCAGCAGCGCGCGTCCGGACGTGTCGGACGTGGTCGGATCGGCTGTATCGTCATGCAAAACCGTGGCCAGCGAGCCGAGCGCGTTCATCGCCGATTCGACCACGCACAGCCGAGCCGGACGTTCGCCGGGGGTGGTGATCAGCGGCGAGTTCATGATTGATGCGACGCGTGAGCGCACGTATGCGCCGGCCGTGTCGAGGTTCATGGACGAGGTGGCGATGCCTTGCCGTTTCAGTTCGGCCAGTTCGATCATGGAGAACAGGCCCTGCACGAACGGCTCGTCCTTGAGGGGGCGGGTCACGCTCGAATAGCGTACGGGCACGCCGTCGGCGCGTAGCCGTTCGCCGAACGTGCGCACGGTGGCGTTGTCGTGGGCGATCACGGCCATGTCGTTCCAGTCGCGGCCGTGTTCGAGATGTTCGGTTTTGATTTTCCACACCACGTCGTCGAGTTCTTCGACGGTGGAACGGTACATCGCGGCTTCAAGACTGCCGTCGTGCGTCTCCGGCATGGCGATGGCCGGCATTTTGCCGGGACGGTTCGCCAGCGCGTCGTCGGTCGATTCCGTGCTGGCGATGGTCAGGCTCACGCGGCTCGCCACCGCGGCCAGGTCCGTGCCTTCGGCCATATGGGACGGTTCCAGCCGTACCAGTCGCGCGCCCAATCGCGATTGCGCCATGTTGAACAGATATTCAGGGTACGATCCGCGGAACGTCTGCACCGCCTCGTCGGGGTTGCCGACGAGCAGCAGACGCACGCCACGGTTGCGCAATGCGGTGAGAAAGTCGAAGCCGGCGAGTGTGGCGTCCTGGAAATCGTCGACGATGACGAGTTTCGGCAGGTCGGACGTTTTGGCTTCGTTCACGGCGGCCGCGGCGTCGATCATGAGCTGCGAGGCGTCGAGACGGTATTGGTCCGGATATGCCTCGTTGATGGCCTGGTTGTATTCGGCACGCAGCGCGAAGGCGAGCCGCCATTGCACGCGCAGTCGTTCGCGTCGTTCGTCAAGCGTGCCGTGTTCGTCGGCAGCGCGGGAAATCAGCGCGTCTTCGAGTTCCGGTTTCGCGCCGATCTCGTTCATGCGGGCAAGCATGTCGCGCAGCTGGTTGGCGAAGGCGTCGGTGGCGTCGTCCACCACCATGCCCGACCAGTCGGCGACCACGAAGTAGGTGCGCAATAGTGCGCAGGTGGAGCATTCGTCGCCGTGCTCGGCATGTTCGGCATGTCTGTCGAGCACGCGGCGGATGACCACGTCCTGTTCGGCCCCGTTGAGCAGTTTCGGCAGGGGTTGTCCGGCATGCGATCGCACGGCGGTCATGATGCGGAACGCGACGGCTGGCAGGGTGGTGACGGGGCGTGCCTGCGAGATCGCGGACAGTTCGCGGATCACGGTGTCGCCGAGCCGGTCGGCCACCTGTCTGCCGGAGACCGTCATCACGGCGTACGCGTCGCCATGCCGCTTCATCGCGGCGACCAGCATGTCCAGCGCGAACCGGGTCTTACCGCTGCGGGGTGCCCCCGCAACCAATGTCGCGTCATCGAGATCGTCCACATCCATCATGTCTCCCCAGCTTAGCCGAACGGTCCGGCCACGAATCGCATATCATCGTCCGAAGCCGTCCTGAAAACGTCATCGTGGACACCGCCATCTTTATATATGGACATCGATACCCTCTACAAAGTTTTTCGGACACCGCCACCAATAAGATTGACTAGCGGCGCAGCCCGGGAAGGTTCAACAGCGAACAGACGGCCTGCCCATGACGACGAGTACGGTCGAAGCATAGACGCAACGCACGGAACCGGGCAGGAACTACAAGAAAGAGGAAGCATGGAAGCCTCAAGGAGCATTCCCCCTCAGATTCCCGGTTACACGTTGGTCAAACGGCTGGGCTCCGGTTCCGAAGCCGACGTGTACCTGTACCAGCAGCTTTCCCCGGCCCGTCAGGTGGCCATCAAAATCAGCAAGAACACGCTCGACCCACGTGCCGCGGTCCGCTTCCGTTCCGAAGCGAATTTCATGGGGCAGATCTCCACACACCCCTACATTCTTTCCGTCTATGAGAACGGCGTGACCGTCAACGGGCGCGGCTACACCGTGTTCGAATACGCTCCGGGCGGCAATTACAAGACGTTCCTCGAGCATGGCCGTCTCACCGCCGACCAGATGCTCACCGTCGGCATCGATCTGGCGAGCGCGCTGTTCACCGCGCATCGCAAAGGCATCATCCATCGAGACATCAAGCCCAGCAATATTCTCATCAACGCGCACAATATGCCCATGCTCGCCGATTTCGGCATCGCCGGGACCGTCTATGGGCGTCCGGGTGTCGGCTTCACCATCGCGTGGGCCGCGCCGGAGGTGCTTGCCCAAGGCGGTGGCGGTAATGAATCGTCCGATATCTATTCGCTTGGCGCCACGCTGTTCGCCATGCTGATCGGCCAATCGCCGTACGAGTATTTCTACGCCGATGTGCTGGGCGATTCCCAACGGCAGGTGCGGGCCGAACGGCTCAAGTCCGTCATTCTCAACAATCCGCTGCCCAAGCTCAACCGTCCCGACGTGCCGGTCGAAGTGGAACGGGTGTTGCGTAAGGCCTTGAGCCGTACGCCCGAGGATCGTTACTATTCCGCGTTGGAGCTCGCGCGCGACATGCAGCGCGTGCAACAGGCCTTGTATGGCCGTGCCGTGCAGACCACCGTCGAGGGTGTGCCGGATTATCCGCAGAACATGTACGCGCAGACTTCCACATTCGACCAGTCCGCCCCGGTTGCGAAACAGCATGCCCGGTGGGTGAGGCCGTTGGCCGTCACGGTTGCTGCGGCGGCCGCCGTGGTCGTGATGGCGTTGGCGTTCGTCACCGTCGTCATGCCGAATATGGATGCGGCTTCCGACAACAGCAAGGTGCAGGTGCAGAACCATGGCACCCAGAACCATGCCGAGGACGATCCCGATTCGGCGATCACGTCGGGCAGTGTGCCGAGCGTGCAGGGTCTTACGGGCGAATACACCGCCGACGGCAAAGTGCGGTTCACGTGGGTCAATCCTTCTCCGAAGGATGGCGATTCGTACGCGTGGTCGCTGGTCGGCGATTCGGGAACCGACCCGAACGCGCAGGGCACCACCACGGAGTCGACGAGTATCGAAATCGATCCGGCCGACGGCGCGCAGACGTGCGTGCAGGTGAGTCTGGTTCGCGCGGACCGGCAGATGTCCGAGAATCCCATGATCGCGTGCGCGGCCAAGCCGTGAGTTTGCGGCCGGATGCGGGTGACATGAACCGATACGAACCAATACAGCCCGGCATGCATGCGGGCAAACAGGTAGGCGCATGCGGTCGGATGCGCGGTCAAGCAAAGTTTGGGCACAATCAGGGAAGAGCCAGTCGATGAGCAAGCATAGGAACGCCGAGAACCAGTCGGCGCAATCGTACGAACGGCAGTTGCGATTCGGGTCGATGCTGCGCAAGCTGCTGCCTTCCGGCAGTCGCCGGTGGATCACGCCGATCGTCATGCTGCTGCTGTTGCTGGGCATCGTCGCCGGAGCCGTCATCGTCAGTTCGGTGACGCAACGTCACGTGCAGCTCGACGATGGCACCGTGTGGGTCACTTCGCTCAAAGACCGCAAGGCCGCCCGTTTCAACGTGCGCAACCGGGACGCCGACGCGGGCGTCGCCTCCACTGCGGCCCGGTTCGACGTGGCCCAGCATGATGGCTCCACCGTGATCTCCGAAGGTACGAAGGCCAGCAACATCGAGGCCTCCACCGTCAGCGAAAGCGGCAACACCACCATCAAATCGGATATGCGGACCGTCGTCGGAGGCAACACCGCGGCGTTCATCAACGTCAAGACGGGCAATGTGTGGGTCGGGTCCGCCGATGATGTGAAATCCATGAATCCGACCACCGATTCGCCGAAGATGAAGCTGGGGTCGGGTGGCCGTATCGCGGTGACGCATGACGGTGTCGTCTACGGCTACCGCACGTCCGACGGCGCGGTGCTCAGTGTCGACGGACCTCAGGGAACGCCCGGCAAGGATGCGACGATCAAGGGCGCCACGAATGTCGAATCGTTCACCGTGGTCGGCAAGACGCCGGTCGTAGCCGGTGCCGGCAAGGCGTTCTGGCCGAAGGGCAGCGCGGATATCGGCCTGCAGGGTCAGGCGACGTTGCAGGCGCCATCCACGGATGGCAGGCAGACTGGCTGGGTGGCGGTTTCCACGCCGCGGGGCATCGCCATGGTCGATTTGGGTAGTAAAAAGGTCACGCAGCTGCCGAATGCCGGCAAGGGCGATGCCGCGCAGCCGGTGTCCACCAATGGCTGCGTGTTCGCCGCGTGGTCGCAGAAGGCCAACAATTACATCAGGGTGTGCGCGGCGAACGACAAGGACGCACAGTTTTCCTCGTTGGAAGATGTCAATCCCACCTCGCAGCTCGTGTTCCGCACCAACCATCGTCTGGTGGTGCTCAACGACGTGGTCAACGGCAATGTGTGGAATCCGCAGGAGTCCACCAAGGTCATCAAAATCCAGTGGAACAAGGTGGAGACCAAGCAGTCGAAGCAACAGCAGCAGAACAACGACAGCGCCAACAACCAGCATAATTTCAGCAAGAACTGTTCGGCGCAGTCGGGGCAGATCAAGGCCGTGGACGATTCGTTCGGCGCGCGCGTGGGATCGCAGCAGATTCTCGACGTGTTGCGCAACGACGAGCAGACCGACTGTTCTGTGCTGCGCATCACGTCGGTGAGCGCTCCGGATGGCGCGAACATCACCGTCTCCCCCGTGTATGACGGCCGGTATCTGCAGCTCGACGCCTCCGGTGCCGCCGCGGGCAACGTGTCCTTCAGCTATGAGATTTCCGACGGGCGCGGGCAGACGTCCAGCGCCACCGTGTCGCTCACGCTGGCCGGCGGCGACGACCATGCGCCGCTGCAGAGCGACACTCCGCCGGAAATCGACGTGGAGCAGGGTGCTTCGTACACCGCGAACGCGTTGGGCAGCTTCTCCGACCCCGACGGCGATCCGCTGACCTTGGTGTCGGCATCGCCGCAGAACACCGATCAGGTGACGGTGTCCACGCGAGCCGACGGACAATTGGTCTTCAACGCCGGTTCGATGTCGTCCGGCAGGGCGGGCATCGAGGTCACGGTGTCCGACGGCCAGCAGACCGGCACCGGCATGATCTACTTCTCCGTGAAGCCGGCGAACACGCTGGGCGCGGTCATCGACCCCGTGGTCAAACAGACCACGCCCGACACCCGCACCACCATCGCGCTCAAACCGTACGTGCACGGCACGTCCGTCGAACCGGCCGAATTGACCGCGGTGGAGACGCCGTCCGGCGCGGCCACCACCATGAACGCCACCGACATGTCGATCACGTTCACCGCCTCCAATCCCGGCACCTACTATGTGCCGTACACCATCACGCAGGGTTCCATTCCGTCGACCGGTCTGGCTCGTGTGGAGGTGCAGGCGGTGGCCGGAGACGCCGCCAAGCCGATCGCGGCGAACGATGTGGCGCTGCTCGGTGCGGACAATACCGCGATCGTGGAGCCGCTTGCCAACGACGTCGACCCGATGGGCGGCGTGCTGTCGGTGACCAGCGTCACCGCGGACGCGCAAAGCGGCATCAAAACCGGTGTGGTGAGCAACAAGCGCGTCTATATCACCGCGCGTCAGGTGCCTACCGAGCCGGTGCGGATCTCCTACACCGTGGCCAACGCGGCCGGATCGTCGACCGGCGTCATCGTCCTGCAGCCGCCGGCGCTGACCACGTCGAATTCCGTGCCGAAGGCCGAGAACATCACCACACAGGTGCGCACCGAAGGCATCGTGTCCGTGGACGTGCTCGACCATGTCACGTATTCCGACGGCACCACGGTGAGCCTGCAGAACGACTTGCAGTATGACAAGAACACGTTCAAGGGTCTGGTGTTCGTGTCCGGCGACACCGTGCGCTATCAGGCCACCAGACAAACCGGCTCCTTCCCCGTCACCTACACGGTGAAGGACAATCTCGGCAACGCGGCCTCGGCCACCATCACCATCAACGTGCATCAGAAGGACGCGTCCAACAAGGCGGCTCCGACACCGTCCGACGTCGAGGCGCAGGTGGCGGCCGGTCAGAAGGTGCAGATTCCGATCACGCTCACCGGCATCGACGCTGACGGCGATGACGTGCAGCTGCTCGGCTTGGGCAACAAAGCGCCGAAACTGGGCCGTATCAGCGAGGTGGGCGCCACGTATCTGGTGTATGAGGCGTATGCCGATTCGTCCGGAACGGACACCTTCTCCTACGCCGTGGAGGATTGGACCGGTCAGAGGGCCACCGCGCAGGTGCGTGTGGGCGTGTTCAAATCCGGAGCCGATTCGGGTGTGTACGCGCGCGACGACGAGATCACGCTGCGTCCGAACACCGCGGCCACCGTGCCGGTGGCGCAGAACGACATTTCCGGGGACAATACTGATCTGACCGTGTCCAAGGACGTGGAATCGCAAGGCATCGGCGGCATTCAGGTCGTTGACAACATGCTGTCGTTCACCACGCCGAAGCAGGCGGGCACGTATTACGTGGTCTACACCGTCAAGGACAAGGCCGGCCTGTCCGATTCGGCGACGTTGACGGTGAATGTCGACGAGAACGCCGCCATCGACCCGCCGACCGCGTACGATTACCGTGTTCCGGCCGCCGCCACGATCGACAAGAAATCCGTGGACGTGGACGTTTCGCAGTGGATTGCCAATCCGTCCGGCACCGCCGACGAGCTTCAGGTGGGCGTGGATCCTTCCGCGACCGACCATGCGCATGTCAAGGGCGGCAAGGATTCCACCATCATCACCGTTGATCTGACCGATGAGGCGCGCGCGGTGCCGTACACCGTCACGAACACGACGTACGGCATCACGTCCACCGCGTTCATCCAAGTGCCCGCATATGGCGTGTTTCCGCCGGTTCTACGTCCGAAGGCGCCGGCGTTGAAGGTCAATGCGCGTGAGACCATCACCATCAACATCGCCGACTACGTGCGTGTGGGCGCGGGCAAGACCGCGTATGTGGACGGCGCCGATTCGGTGAGCGCCACGAAGGCCGCGGACGGCGACCTGTACGTCAACGACCAGACGTTGAGGTTCACCGCGCCGAAGGATTACGCGGGTCCCGCGTCCATCACCTTCACCGCGGTGGACGGCAAGCGAGACAAGAACGACAAGGTGAAGATCGTCAATTCGGCGGTGCTCACGCTTCCGATCACGGTGATCGGACGTGAGGTTCCGCCGCCGACGTTCTCATCCTCCAACGTCGATGTGGTGGCCGGCGAGAAGGCCACTACCATCGATCTGACGGCGCTGACCCATTCGGCGTCGGGCCTGTACGAGGATGAGAAGCAGTACTCGTATTCCGGCGGCGTGAATTCCGGCAGTGTGGATGCCAGAGTGTCTCCCTCCGGCACGTTGACCGTGTCCGCGGACAAGACGGCCACGCCGGGCACCACAGTGAGCGTGCCCGTCTCGATCAAATATGCGAAGGGTACGGTGAGCGCCGGTATGACCGTGCGCGTCACCGCGTCCAACAGGCCACTCGCCCGTGTCACCGAGAAGACCGTGAAAATCAAGGCCGGTTCCAGCGAGCAGGTGAATCTGCTGTCCGACGCGTACAATCCGTTCCCCGACACTCCGCTGACGGTGACCGGATGCACGTCCGATGGCGCGTCGAAGCTGACGGTGGATTGCCCGTCCAACGGCGTGGTGTCCATCAGGGCGGCTTCCGACATCGGCGCGAACACCAACAAGGTGGTCGTCACCGTGCGCGACGCCACCAAAACAAAAGAACGTGAGGTGACCGGCACCATCAGCGTTTCGGTGATGGACAAGCCTGATGCGCCGCTGCTTTCCGCGGTGTCCGGCGACCCGCAGGATGGCGCCGTGAATCTGAGCTGGACGGCCGGTTCGGCCAACGGCAGCCCGATCACCGAATACAAGGTGATGTGGGGCGGAGACGCGTCCGGCGAGCGCTCGTGCGGGCAGAAAACCTCCTGTCTCATCGACGGGTTGAAGAACGGCAAGACCTACTCGTTCAAGGTGCAGGCCAGGAACGAGGTCGGCTGGTCCAAGGATTCCAACGCCGTCGAGGGCACGCCGGACAAGCTGCCTGATGCGCCGACGGATGTGACGGCTAGTGTGAAGGGCAACACGGTGAGCGTCACGTGGAAGGCTCCGGACGGCAATTTCTCGTCGGTGAACAATTACGAGGTGACTTTGTCCGGCAGGAACGCGCCGTCCAAGCAGACGACAAATTCCACCGGAATCGATTTTGTTTTCGATAACAACGCGATTTCCGACGGCGACTCGTACACGGCTACGGTACGCGCCCACAACAAGGTGAATTGGAGCCAACCGTCCAAGGCGTCCGACGCTGTCAAGCCGTGGGGCAAGCCCGATGCGCCGAAGATCTCCGTGACGAACGACGACACCACGGGAACCGTCACCGTCGAATCCGTGGGCAACACCCGCAACGCGGGATGCAAGGCCGTCGAGATTTCCGGAGATGTCAGCGCAAGCATCGACGGATGTTCCGGATCCTACGATTTCAAGATTCCGGACCATGATCTCAACACCAGGGAATACACCATCAAGGCGGCGGTGGTCGGCAAGGAGAAAACGACCAGTGACGATTCGACCGTGCGTTTCACACCGAAATACGCGGTGAAGGCGCCCGAATCGGTCAGCGTCAAGGGGCATGACGACGTGTGCGTAGTCAGTTGGAAGGAGAACGGCCACGCCGACGGGTTCACGGTGAGCGCGGACGGACTCGGCTCCTACCATGCCGGCGCTTCCGAACGATCGCACGATTTCCCGCTCAAGGAATGGCAGTCCTGTTCCTCGGGTTCCGTCACGCAGCATTTCAATGGCGTGGCAAGCACCGCCAAGTCCGGCAGGGCCGATCCGGCATACGTCCGCAAGGTGAAGGCCGCCGTCAAGGCGCCGATGCTGACGTGGGACGCCAATGATCCGAACATCATCAAGGTCAGCGGCGGATCGGTGAACATGTACGGCCAGCCCGGCAAAACCGTGATCACCTTCACCGCGGACGGCAAATCCTATGACGTCGCCTGGGCATTGGGCTCCGACAAACTGAACGTCAAGGATGTGCTGCCGACCGGAGTCGATTACGCGTGGAAGGCGAAGGTGGTGGGCACCGACACCGCGCTCAACAACGAGGACAATGGCGGCATGCTGCTGGACCATGACAGGTACAAGGCTCCCACGCCGAAACCCGAACCGTCGGAACCTTCAGAACCATCAAAACCGTCGGAGCCATCGGATTCTGACGCGTCCACGGAAGGCGAAGCGGCCACGCGGAATGACCGGCCTGTGGCATCCTCCGTCGCCCTGTCCACCGTCGACGGCGCATCCAAGCCTTGGATCCGCGGCCTGGCCTACTACGCCAGATGGTGAAACGGACGATCACAGCAATCGCAAACACAACGAACCATCCACACGAGCAACACAACAAGCAAGGAGCAACCCATGAGCAACGATTTCGATGACGCCACCCAGCTGGGTTCCATCGGCCATAATCCAAGCGTTCCCAGCCAACCCGGCCAGCAGCAGCCGGCGTTCCACACGCCGAATCTGCCGGAGCAGCCGCAAGCCGATGAGGATCCGGAGGGCACGCTGCTGAGCGCGCACGGCACCGCCCAACCGGCGTTGCCGCAACAGTCCGCCCCGGCAACGCCGAACCAGCCGCGGTTCCGTCAGCCGATGCCGCAGAACCTTCGCCAACCGGCCGCCAATCCGGCAGTCGCAATGCCCGCGCAGCAGCCCGTCCAGCCAACCCAACCCGTCCAGCCCAGCCAGCCTGTACAGCCCGTCAAACAATCCCAGCCGGTCGTCGACATGTCCATGATGACCGCACCCAGCAAAGACATCACCGAATTCCATGAGAAGTTCGCCAAGCTCGTAGACAACGTCTCCCAGGTCGTGGTCGGCAAGGAAGCACCCATCCGCCAATGCGCCACAGCCATGGTGGTCGGCGGGCACATCCTGCTCGAAGACAACCCGGGCACCGGCAAAACCCAGCTGGCGCGAGGCCTTGCCAACTCCATCGACATGTCGTTCAAACGTATCCAGTTCACCCCGGACCTGCTGCCGTCCGACGTGGTCGGCGTCACCTACTACGACCAGAAGCGCGGCGAATTCGAATACCGCGAAGGCCCGATCTTCGCGTCCATCGTGCTCGCCGACGAAATCAACCGCGCCTCACCGAAAACACAGTCCGCACTGCTCGAAGTCATGGAAGAGCAGAAGGTCACCGTCGACGGCGTCACCCACCCGGTGCCGCAGCCGTTCATGGTCATCGCCACCCAGAACCCGATCGAACAGCTCGGCACCTACAAGCTGCCGGAAGCGCAGATGGACCGTTTCCTCATCAAAACCACCATCGGCTATCCAAGCCACGACGTAAGCGTCAACATCCTGAAGCAGGTCAACGTCACCGACCGCGCCGCCACCGTGCATCCGGTGCTCACCGGCGAAGACGTGCTGCGCATGCGCAACATCAGCGAAACCGTGCATCTCGACGACGCGATCCTCGAATACATCGAGCGACTGGTGGAAGCCACCCGCCACAACGAACGCATCCAAGTCGGCTCCTCCATGCGAGGCGCGCTCGCCTTGACCCGCTGCGCGCGCGTATGGGCCGCCTCCGACAACCGCGGCTACGTAGTGCCCGACGACGTCAAAAACCTCGCCGTACCCGTGCTCGCGCACCGCATCACCCTCACCGCCGAAGCCACCTTCGCCGGAAACACCCCCGAACAGATGATCGGCCAGATCCTCGAAGACGTGCCGGCCCCAACCCTGGGCGCCAACGCCTGAAACACAATCCACCCCGGCATACGCACCACACAATCCGAAAGGTCAAGGAATGCGGCATTCGCACACAGTGCAGCGCAGACGGACCATCCAACGATCCCTACGCCGCCTCAAACATCGCATCAAGCGACTGGCCACCTCATACGTGTCGCCGCTTGGCTGGGCGGTGACGGCGCTCGCCGTCGCCTCGCTGGTGGCGTTCGTCCTGCTGGGATGGCATGAGCTGCTGGCCATGGCGGTGGTGTTCGCGGTCATGCTGGCCGCGGCGGTCATGCTTTCCCTTGGCAACACCTCGTTCCAAGCCACCATCGACGTGTCCAGCAGACGCGTCACGGTGTCAGACACGGTGAAAGTCGACGTCTGCGTGGACAATCCGGGCCGCACCCCCACCACGTCGGCGCGCGGCGACCTGCCCATCGGAGACAACCACGAACGGTTCGCCATTCCCATGCTCGCCGCAGGCCAGTCACGCCAGACGACCGTGGAATTCACCGCCGTCAGCCGTGCGGTGCTGCCCATCGGCCCGCTATCCATCCGCAAAGGCGACCCGTTCGGTCTGATCCGCCACGAAAAGAAACTCGTGGACCAGATCAACGTGTTCATTCATCCGCAGACCGTGCTGCTCAGCACCCTGAACGCCGGCATTCCACGCGATTTGGAAGGTCAGCCAAGCGGCGAAATCGTCGACGACGACCTCGACTTCTACGGCCTGCGCGAATACGAGCCCGGCGATGACGTGCGCAACGTGCATTGGCTCAGCTCCGCGAAAACCGGATCGCTTATGATCCGCCAATACGAAGCCACCCGCCGTACCGACACCGCTCTGACCATCAGCGTGAACCCGGATGATTACATCGATTCCCAGGAATTCGAACTGGCCGTATCCGTCCACGCCTCCATCGGCGTGCAATGCCTGCAGCAGAACCGGCCAGTCACCGCGCATGCCGGTTCCACGCACGCCATTCCGCGCAACGCCACGGAATTTCTCGATGGCTGCAGCGGCATCGACCCTGACATCGACGACAATCCCAACCTCGCGCAAACCACTCTCGAACATGCCCCCGACGCATCCTTCTACTTCTTCACCGTCGGCAGGCTCAAAACCATCGACGACATCAAACACATGGTCCTCGCACTCCCCCGCTCCGCAACCTGCGTGGTGCTTCAAGCCGCAACCGGCCAACCGCGCGCCATCAAACGCTACTCCGACTTCACCTTGGCAACCGTGGGAGACCTCAACGACCTCCCCATGATCATGGGGGTGCTGGCATGAGCACCACATTCACCAACACCGGCAATTTCACCGGCAACCTCACCGGCACAGGCACCAACTCCGCCAACACCAACACTGGCATGGCGACCGGCACAGGCACCGGCTCATGGGCGGACTCCACCCACTCCGTCATCTGGATGTCCCGCAGCGGCAAGTCCCCAGCCATGCCCAACACCAACCAGCCACACGCCGCGCAATACGCAAGCCTCACGGTCGCCGCCCTGCTGACCATCGCCGCAGCCAGCAACCTCATCGACGTATACGGCTCCGCCCTGTCTTGGACGAGCGCCGCAATCCCCGCCACCATCATCGGCTCGCTCGTGGCGCTTGCCGGTCTCGTTCCCGCGTTGCGCCTGTGGTGGCAGATGCTGTTCATGGCGTGTGCGCAGCTGGTGGTCGGCCCGGTCATCTTCCTGAATGGCACCACCATCGCCCATGTCATTCCCACACTGCGCACGTTGACGCAAGGGTGGATGCGGATGCTCGGCTCGTTCAAATACCTGCTGGCCATCGACCCGCCGACCGGCACCGGCGACGGCTCGCTGCTCGCCGTGTGGACGATTTGCCTGTGGGCCGCGCTGCTGGCCGGTATCTTCGCGGTTGCGGAGGATGGCCGGCTTACGATGGTCGCGGTCGTTCCCGTCGTGGCGAATCTCGCGATCTGCGCGCTGCTTGGCACGTCGAGCGGCTTCTACCGTATGGCGATCGGCACGATTATGGCGGTCGTGCTGGTGGTTTGGGTCAGCGCGCGTTGGAAACTGTTGGAATTGGGCCGTTGGCTCAGTTCCGTAGTCATCGTGCTGCTGGCTTCGGCTGTGGCGATCGGCGGATGCTTGGTGGTCGGGCAAAACCGCACCATTCTGCGCGACCATTATGATCCGCCGCTGAGCCCGTACGATTACACCAGCCCGTTGAGCGGCATGCGTTCGTATATCAAGAACCATAAGGACGATGTGCTGCTGACCGTCGACGATCTGCCGGCCGGTTCCACGGTGCGTTTGGCGGTTATGGACCGTTTCGACGGCAATGTGTGGAACCTGTCCGATTCCACCATGGCTTCGGATTCCTCCAACTACCATCGTGTGGGCGATTCCATCACAAACAACGCCACCGGCAAGCGGTTCACCGCGAAATTCACGGTCAATGACGGTTTGAGCGACTATTGGCTGCCGATGGCCGGCGCGGCTTCCAGCGTGAAGTTCGCCACATCGTCGGACGCCGATTCGTTCTACTACAACACCGACACCATGTCGGCGATCTACCCTTCGCGCACCTCTCCGGGATTGTCCTATACGGAAACCGGCGTCATTCCGCGGACGCCGACGGATAAGGAGATCGCCAAGGCGAATGCTTCCTCCATCAGCCAGCCCAAGGCGGAAGATGTGCCCGATTGCGTGGATAAGCTGGCCACCGCGATTGCGGGCGGCCAGTCCAAGGGCGGCGAGGCCGCGCAGGCTCTTGCCGACAAGCTCAGGGAATCCGGCTGGTTCTCCCATGGTTTGAATGGCGATTACCCGTCCAGGGCCGGTCACGGCAACTATCGCATCGACCAGCTGCTCGCCGGCAGTGCGATGGTCGGAGACAGCGAGCAATACGCTTCCGCGATGGCGCTTATGGCCCGCAGTCTCGGCTTGCCGAGCCGCGTAGTGCTGGGCTTCCTGCCGAAGAACGACGAGGGCGAGATCAGTGACAGCCGCACCGAGAAGCATGGCAAAACCACCACCACGAAATTCACCGGCAACGATGTGACCGCTTGGGTGGAGATCAAGCTGGACGGTTACGGATGGGTGGCGTTCTACCCGACACCGAAGGAAACGAAGGTTCCCGACGAGAACCAGAATCTCACTCCGCCCAATCCGCAGACCTTGGTGCGTCAGCCTCCGGTGCCGCTTACCGATCCGCTGCGTGACGACAACCAAGCCAAGGGCAAAACATCGCTTGGCGGCAGCATGGCCGACGAGACGCCGACGAGCCTGTTCTGGCAGCGTTTCGGCAGAATCGTCAGAAAAGTCGCCATCTACGGCAGCCCTCTGTGGACGGTGCTCATCGTCTGCGGCCTGCTGCTCGCCATCAAGTCGATCGCCCTGGCTCGGGCGCGCAGGCATGGCAGCGCATCGCAACGCGTCGCTGCCGGATGGCAGGCGGTCGCGGCGCTTGCCCGGCAAAGCGGCCTTGACGTCCAAGGCACCAGAAACGAGCAGGCGCAGGCCATCGCCGAACAGATGGGCTTCGAAGCCGATACACTGCTCGCGCTGGGCAGGGAGGCTGATTACGCGGCCTTCTCCGGAGGCGATGTCACGCAGGAGCATGCGGAACGCTACTGGCATGACATCGCCGAAGAACGAAAGTTCATGCTCGGCTCGCTGCCGACGTTCCGCAGGTGGCGGGCGAAACTATCGCTTGCGGACATGTTCCACTTCCGGAAAATCCGCTTGCGGAAAATCGGTGTGAAAGGGCGGGACTCATGAACGTCAAACATATTGAGGTCGGTCTGAACAGCAATATCGGCTTGCGTAGGAAAGACAACCAGGACAGCGCCTGCGCAAGCCACGGCGTGTATGTGGTGTGCGACGGCATGGGTGGCGGCAAGGGCGGCAAGCAGGCCAGTTCCGATGTTGCGGAACGGTTCGCGCGTTTGGCCGAACTGCCGACGCGCGATCTTGACGCGATTGACGAAACGCTGATCCTTGCCCAGCAGGAGGTGCTCCGTCTGGGTGAGCAGCTCGGCGGCGTTGCGGGCACTACCATCAGCGGCGTGCTGCTGCCGACGCGTGTCGGCGATGACGCGATATGTTCCGACGAACGGTGTTACATCGTCAATGTGGGCGATTCCCGCACGTACCATATGCGCGCCGACGGCAATGGCGCGTGGCTGGCGGATTCGCTGACGTGCATCACCCGCGACCATTCGGAACGGCAGAACGCCATCGATTCGGGGCAGATGCTGCCCGATGAGGCGAGCCGTTGCATTCCGCGCAACATCATCACGCAATGTGTCGGCGCGCCTGCCGGCATCCAGCCTGACTGGTACGCCGCGCGTGCGGACGGACGGTTCATCATCTGTTCCGATGGGCTGCATGCGCAGATCGGCCGTGAGCAGCTTGCCGAGATCGCGGCGGCGTACGCTGACCCGCAGATGGCCGCGGACATGCTGGTACGCGCCGCGCTGAACGCCGGTGGCCGCGACAACATCACCGTCATCGTGGTGGATATGCGTTCCGATATGCCGTGCGACGAGGATTGGAACGTCAGCAAGATCGGCGATGACGAGGATATCGACGATGTGCTGGACGGTACGTTGCAAACGTTACGAGTCATTCAATAAGATGGTTACAGACCACGAGACAAGGAGATCATGATGGTCGATTTCGATGCCGCGGTGGCGGCCGTGCAGGATCCGAACGCCGATCCCGTGTTCCTGGCGAAAATCGCGTACGAGAATCCGGAATTCGGTGCGAATGTCGTTGCCAATCCGCGAGCGTACCCGGGTCTGAAGCGTTGGGTCGCCGAATTCGGCGATGAGCGCGCCCGCCAGCAGCTGGTGGCGATGGGCTGGCCGGTTCCGCAAAATGGCGTGCAGCCGCATCTGATTGCCGAGCCGACGGCCCAGCCAATGGCCGAACCGGTTGCCGAACAGGTCCAGCCGGAGCAGCAGTATCAGCCGGCAGTGGCGGAACAGTTCCAGCAGGAGCAGCAGTATCAGCCGGAACAGCCGGTGAACCAGCAATACGGTCAGGACGCTGCCTATGCGGCGTCCAACGAGGCTTCGACCGAGTATGTCGACCCATACATGAATCCCGCCGATTTGTCCGAAGTGGCCGATTATTCATCGAGCCAGCCGCAGAACGAACCGGAACAGCAGTATGCCGAACAGCAGTATGCCGCGGCCCAGGAATCGCCGGCAGACGCGGGGTTCACCGCGGAACTGGCCATGACCACCACCGATCAGATGTTGATGGCCCGTATCGCCAGCGAAGCGCCGGAGCTTCGTCCGTGTCTTGCGCGCAATCCGTACATCTATCCGGAATTGCTTGCCTGGCTTGGCCAGTTGAACGATTCGGCCATCAACGCGGCCATTCGTCTGCGCCAGCAGTGAGCTAACGCCGATTATCAGACCATTTGAAACATAAGGGGTTGTCGCGGGAATCTCCGTGACAACCCCTTATCGTCTTACCGCTAACCGTCCGCGCCGACGCTGTCAACACAAATCGTCAACGCAGTCCGTCAGCGTAATCGTGTCTTCACTGACAAACGCCCTCACTGTTTGCGGAATTGGAAGAACTGGTCGCCGATACGCACCGTGCATGGCGCCTCCAGCTGCATCGGCTTGTGTTCCACTTTGGTTTCGACATCGTCTTGGATGATGTACGTGCCGTTGAGCGAACCGTAATCCTCTATCCACAGCGTGCCATCCTGGTCGAAGCTGATCGCCGCATGGTTGCGTGAGATTGTGCGCGTCGGATCCTCCAGCTTGACCGATTTGGCGCCGGCGGGCACTTCGGCCGAAGGCTTGCGGCCAAGGAGCACGCCCATATCCACGATCACCTGCTGTCCGGTCTGCTCGTTGTCCAGCACGTACGTGTGCTTCGGCTGCTTCATGGTGAAGGCTTCGGAAAGCACGGTGCCGTCCCAGTCGATATCGTCCTCGTCCGAAACGGCAGCGTCGCCCTTCGCAACGGAAACATCCTGCATATCGTGGTCGCCCGATTCGTTCTGTGCGGCGAGCCGTTCGCGTGTTTCCAAGGAATCGGCGGCATTGTCGACGGGTTCGGCTGTGGGTTGCGCCATCACCGTGACGTCATCGTCATACCACCCTGGTTCGGGCGGCGGCGGGTAAGGTAGAAAACTCATATTCCCATTGTAGGAAGGTGACGTCCATGCCGTCTGACGATACTCATTCTGCAATACGATGCTCGCATATTCCGTCTCAAAATATTATGCTGTAACTCGTCAAAAGAGACGGACACGTCGATGTTTCCCTCCGTGTTCACGGATTCGACATTCAAAAAGGAAAAAGGATAAGAAGGACTTTTCTCATGGCGAACACTCCTCCGTATGGTCAACCGCAGAATGGGCAACCGCAGTATAACCAGCCTCCGCAGCCGCAGGCGCCAAACTACAGTCAGCCACAGCCGGGCGGGCCTCAATACGGACAGCCGCAACCCATGCCATACGGCCAGCCGCAGCAATACGGACAACCGCAACCTTATGGACAGCCTCAGCCGCCGATGCCGCAGTATGGTCAGCCGCGGCCGATGCCGTACGGTCAGCCCGCCATGCCCCAGCCCACCGCGTCTCAACCGGCGGTTCCACAGCCTGCGATGCCACAATATGCCCAATCGCAACAATACGGTCAGCCGCAACCGCCAATGCCCGGCAACTTTCCTTCCCAGCAAGCCGGCGCCGCGGCCAAAAATAAGCCGCCGGTCGCCATTATCATCGGCGCGGTGGCCGCAGTCGTCGTCATCGCGCTGGCAGCGGTGTTCTTCCTTACGAATCGCGTCAGCCGTTCCGATTACGAGGAAGCGCTGGTCCAAACGCAGGCGTTGGAAAGCAGCTATACAGCCATCAATGAGGAATTCAGCTCGGCGGCGAGCGCAACGGACAACGATTCATCCTCCGCTTATGACGAGGGCAAGAAGAAGTTGAAGACCTTCAAGCAGGACAGCGACAAGCTGGCTGCCATGAAGGCCGTGAAGAAAGACAAGGACGTCAAGGAGAAGTACGAGACGTTCGAGCAGGACCGTGCGAAATACGAGAGGTACATGAACGATCTGGCCCAGACCATGCCCGCGCTCATGAAGATGACGCACACCTGCACGAAGCTGCCGAAATTCGACTCCGCCGACATGTCTTCGTACTATCGCGATCTTTCCAAGGCGCTCGAAAGCTGTGCCGCCGACGCCGGCGATCTGGCCAAGGTTCCCATCAAGTCCTATGCCGAGTATGGCGCGGATATGCAGGAAAGCGTCAGCAAGAAGAAGGACATTGTGGATCAGATGGCCGATCTGAATCTCAACGATATCGAGTATGGGTCCGCCGATTACGAAAAGCTTCAGGATCTTCATGCGAAGATGTCCGACATCGATTCGCCGACCCTGGATCAGTCCGATTTGCAAAAGGCCGCGAAGGAGGCCGATCTCAGCGGTTCGTTGAAGGATCTGGAAACCACGCTTTCGGAGAAGATCAAGTAACGTCAAAAGACGACTGCGAAACCCTCCCCCGCGATTAATCCACAACCTCGCAATCCCACGACATATAGATATAGCGAAAGGCGGAACCGACCGGTATTGGTCGGTTCCGCCTTTCGCTATGTCAGATGATTCGTCTGTCGACTATCGTGAGGGGAATCTCACAGGGTATCGCCCAGATCGGTCTGGCCGCCGTTGTCGTCCAGGAAGTCATCCGGGTTGAAGTCATCGCCCAGCTTCAGGTCGCCGAAGTCGATGTTGGAGAAGTCCACATCGGACAGGTCGGTGTCGCCGAAGGAGCTGTCGGTGCCTTCGCCGCCCAAACCGAAGTTCGGGTAGATGGTGTCGCGGATGGCCTTGTCGGGCTCCACCGTGGCATTGCGGTAACGGGCGAGGCCGGTACCTGCCGGGATGAGCTTACCGATGATGACGTTCTCCTTGAGGCCCTTCAGGTCATCGACCTTCTGGTTCAGGGCGGCTTCGGTGAGCACGCGGGTGGTCTCCTGGAAGGAGGCCGCGGACAGCCAGGAATCGGTGGCCAGCGAAGCCTTGGTGATGCCCATCAGCTCCGGACGGCCGGCGGCCGGCTTGCCACCGTTCTTCACGGCTTCCATGTTGGCGGCCTTGAAGCGTGCCTTGTCCACGAGTTCGCCCGGCAGCAGGTCGGTGTCGCCGGAGTCGATCACGGTGATGCGACGCAGCATCTGGTGCACGATGACCTCGATGTGCTTGTCGTGGATATCCACGCCCTGGGAGCGGTACACGGTGTGCACTTCCTCCACGATGTTCACCTGTGCGGCGCGCGGGCCGAGGATGCGCAGGATCTTCTTCGGGTCGACGGAGCCTTCGATGAGCTGGGTGCCGGCTTCGACATGGTCGCCGTCCTTGACCAGCATCGGCGCACGACGGGTCACCGGGTAGACGATCGGCTCGACGGAGTCGTCGTCCGGCTTCAGGGTGACCTGACGGCCGCGCTCGGTGTCTTCCACCTTGACCACGCCGGCGAACTCCGCGATCGGAGCCTCGCCCTTCGGGGTACGGGCTTCGAAAAGCTCGGTGACACGCGGAAGACCCTGGGTGATATCGGAAGCGGAAGCGACGCCGCCGGAGTGGAAGGAACGCAGCGTCAGCTGGGTACCAGGCTCACCGATGGACTGTGCTGCCACGATGCCGACGGCCTCGCCGACGTCCACCAGCTTGTTGGTGGCCAGGGACCAGCCGTAGCACTTGGCGCACACGCCACGCTTGGATTCGCAGGTCAGCACGGAACGGGCCTTGACCTCTTCCACGCCGTGGGCAACGAGATCGTTGAGCACGTCCATGGACAGGGCGTCGCCGGCCTTGTACAGCACGGTCTCGCCGTCGGCCGGGTCGATGACGTCGGCCGCGAGCAGACGGGAGTACGGGCCACCGTCGGCGGCCTTGACCAGGTGCAGGTTGCCTTCGGCATCGCGTTCGCCGACCTTCATGGTCAGGCCGCGCTTGGTGCCGCAGTCCTCCTCACGCACGATCACGTCCTGGGAGACGTCCACCAGACGACGGGTCAGGTAGCCAGACTCTGCGGTACGCAGTGCGGTATCGGCCAGACCCTTACGCGCGCCGTGCTGGGAGATGAAGTATTCCAGCACGGACAGGCCCTTACGGTAGTTGGACTTGACCGGTCGAGGAATGATCTCGCCCTTCGGATTTGCCACCAGGCCTCGCATACCTGCGATCTGGTTGATCTGCATCATGTTTCCTCGTGCACCGGACTGCACGATGATGGCCAGGTTGTTCTTGGAATCGAAGTGTTCCTCAACCGCCTCGGAAACCTCGCTGGTGCACTTGGTCCACAGGTCGACCAGTTCCTGACGACGCTCCTCTTCGGTGAGCATACCGATTTCGTAGTTCTCGTTGACCTTGTCGGCTTCGCCTTCGTACTTTTCGATGTACTCGTCCAGTTCCGGCGGCTGGATAACGTCGGAGAACGCGAAGGACACGCCGGACCACGGTGCGCGGGTGAAGCCCAGATCCTTCAGGGCGTCCAGCGTCACGGCCACCTGAGCGGTGGAGTAACGGGTCGCGATGTCGTCGACGATCTTGCTCAGACGCTTCTTCGGCGCCTGCTCGTTGACGAACGGGTAGTCGACCGGCAAGGTGCCGTTGAACAGGATACGGCCGTAGGAGGTGGCGAACAGGACGGAGCCGTCATGGAAACGCTCCTCCTTGACCACGTCCGGGCTGCCCGGTTCCGGATCGACGACCTTGACCTCGCCCGGCTCCCAGTCCTTCGGCAGCACGAAGTCCCGCGGAAGGCGGATGAGCACCTTGGCCTGCATGTCGATCTCGTGCTTGTCGAGCGCCATTTCGGCCTCTTCCAGCGAGGAGAACACGCGGCCCTGGCCCTTGGCGCCGTCGATGACGGTGGTCAGGTAATACAGACCGAGGATCATGTCCTGGCTCGGCATGGTCACGGTGTGGCCGTCTGCCGGCTTCAGGATGTTGTCGGAAGCCATCATCAGGGAACGGGCCTCAGCCTGGGCTTCGGCGGACAGCGGCAGGTGGACTGCCATCTGATCGCCATCGAAGTCGGCGTTGAATGCGGCGCAGGCAAGCGGCGGCAGGTGGATGGCCTTGCCTTCCACCAGGATCGGCTCGAATGCCTGGATGCCCAGACGGTGCAGCGTAGGTGCACGGTTCAGGAGCACCGGATGCTCGGAGATGACCTCTTCGAGCACGCCCCACACTTCGGAGTCGGCGCGGTCCACGAGGCGCTTGGCGCTCTTCATGTTCTGCGCGAAGCCCTGGTCCACGAGGCGCTTGATGACGAACGGCTTGAACAGCTCGAGGGCCATCGGCTTCGGCAGACCGCACTGGTGCATGCGCAGGGACGGGCCGACCACGATCACGGAACGGCCAGAGTAATCCACACGCTTACCGAGCAGGTTCTGACGGAAACGGCCCTGCTTGCCCTTGAGCATGTCGCTCAGGGACTTGAGCGGACGGTTCGAAGCGCCGGTGACCGGACGGCCACGACGGCCGTTGTCGAACAGGGAGTCGACGGCTTCCTGGAGCATGCGCTTCTCGTTGTTGAGCATGATCTCCGGGGCGCCGAGCTCGATGAGGCGCTTCAGACGGTTGTTACGGTTGATCACACGACGGTAGAGATCGTTGAGGTCGGAGGTGGCGAAACGGCCACCGTCGAGCTGCACCATCGGGCGCAGGTCCGGCGGGATGACCGGGATCACGTCGAGCACCATGGCCTCCGGCTTGTTGCCGGTGGTCAGGAACGCGTTGACGACCTTCAGACGCTTCAGGGCGCGGGCCTTGCGCTGGCCGGTGCCCGTGTCGATCTCTTCGCGCAGCTGCTTGGAGGCTGCCTCGAGGTCGAAGTCCTGCAGACGCTTCTTGATGGCTTCGGCGCCCATGCAGCCTTCGAAGTAATCGCCGTAGCGGTCTTCCATCTCACGCCACAGGTCGACGTCGCCTTCCATGTCTCCCGGCTTCAGGGTCTTGAAGCGGTCGAACACGGCGCTCAGACGCTGGATCTGCTCGTCGTAGCGGGTACGGATGGCGGCCATTTCACGCTCGGCGCTGTTGCGCAGCTTGGCGCGTGCGGAGCCCTTGGCTTCGCCTTCGGCTTCGAGCTCGGCCAAATCGGCTTCGACCTTCTTGGCGCGCTCCTCGATTTCGGCGTTGCGGCGCTTCTCGAGGTTGGCGATCTCGTTGTCGAACTCCTGCTGCAGGTCCGGCAGGTCCTGATGACGCTGCTCTTCGTCCACCTTGGTGACCATGTAGGCCGCGAAGTAGATGACCTTCTCGAGGTCCTTCGGCGCGATGTCCAGCAGGTAGCCCAGTCGGGACGGCACACCCTTGAAGAACCAGATGTGGGTCACCGGAGCGGCGAGCTCGATGTGGCCCATGCGCTCACGACGCACACGGCTCTTGGTGACTTCCACGCCGCAGCGTTCGCAGACGATGCCCTTGAAGCGCACGCGCTTGTACTTGCCGCAGGCGCATTCCCAGTCGCGGGTAGGTCCGAAGATCTGCTCGCCGAACAGGCCGTCTTTCTCCGGCTTCAGGGTACGGTAGTTGATGGTCTCCGGCTTCTTGACCTCGCCGTAGCTCCAGTTACGGATGTCGTCGGCGGTGGCCAGTCCGATCCTCAGTTTGTCAAATTCGTTGACGTCCAGCACTCTATTGTCCTGTCTATCGATTCTTAATGCTTATCACGTTGTTCGGGGATTGGCCGCGCTGCACGCTGTGCTGCAGCGCGGCCAATCCTTTCAATCACTGGAATTCGGGCTCCTCGGCAACCTGGTCTTCCTTGGCGGCGGCGTCAGGACGCGCACCGATGTTGAAGCCGAGGTCATCGGAGGAAGTGGACGGATCGTCATCCTCGTCCTTCATGTCGATGGCCACGCCTTCGGCGTTGAGCACTTCGACATTCAGGGACAGGGACTGCATTTCCTTAAGCAGCACCTTGAAGGACTCCGGGATGCCTGCCGGCGGCAGGTTCTCGCCCTTCACGATGGCGCCGTAGACGCGCACGCGGCCGTCGACGTCATCGGACTTGGTGGTCATCATTTCGTGCAGCGTGTAGGCGGCACCGTAGGCCTCGAGGGCCCACACTTCCATCTCGCCGAAGCGCTGGCCACCGAACTGAGCCTTGCCGCCCAGCGGCTGCTGGGTGATCATGGAGTACGGGCCGGTGGAGCGGGCGTGGATCTTGTCGTCGACCAGGTGGTGCAGCTTCAGCATGTACATGTAGCCCACGGAGATCGGCTTCGGGAACGGTTCGCCGGTACGGCCGTCGAACAGGGTCGCCTTGCCGTCGGGGCCGACGAGCTTGTTGCCGTCGCGGTCCGGAAGGGTGCAGCTGAGCAGGCCCTTGATGGTCTCCGGACGGACGCCGTCGAACACCGGGGTGGCCACCGGAGTGCCCGGAGCGCCCTTTTCGGCGCCCTGCGGCACGTACTTCTTCCAAGCGGCCTCGGCATCCGGGTCGAGGGAGATGTCCCAGCCGGCGTGCGCGATCCAGCCGAGGTGCAGTTCCAGCACCTGGCCAAGGTTCATTCGAGAAGGCACGCCCAGCGGGTTC